>Ga0209013_10000055_pt1 | contig 75848 bp, 71 predicted proteins | sample Cruoilmetagenom2_FD_187291 | JGI IMG/M metagenome (GOLD analysis project Ga0209013, IMG submission 187291) | Oil polluted marine microbial communities from Coal Oil Point, Santa Barbara, California, USA - Sample 2 (SPAdes) (version 2) | ecosystem: Environmental > Aquatic > Marine > Oil seeps ... | reverse complement strand
CGGCGAGCGACTTGGCGCGCGACTTCGGCGGCGGTGAGGCCGCGGGCGCGGACCTGTCCGATGAGCGGGACCGAAACGGTGCCAGTTGCGCTGACGGTAAAGACGTTCGACAGGTTCTGCTGTCCGAACACGCTAGATGCGGACGCGGTCGCCCGCATCTAGCGTGTAGGTGGCATGGGGTACGACGGGCACCCCTGGCGGAGCGCGTCCGGCGCCGGGCGGATAGGGCTCACCGGGCCTTGGCAGGGGGGGCGGCGTGGACAGGGCCAGATCCGGTGTCGTGACGCCCGGGATGGCGCTACCCTTACAGCCCGACAGGCCGCTTGCGAGGACGGCAAGCAACAGGACGAAGATTTTGGCGCTGACCTTGATACGGCACATGGTCATAGAGCGGCTCCAGGACTTCAGTGCCCCGAACCTAACCCTCGCATGGTTAATAGATGCTAAGCGGGCGTCCCGTTATGGTTAAATCGAAAGTGCAGACGCGCAGATTACGGGCGTCTTAAAGAGATGCGGCGCTTAAAGCTTTGGTTACTGTGACCTGCGCTTATTGCTAATGATTAGTTGATTCCATAATGAGTCTAGACGTGTGACCAATTCTTCTAGCATCCCGCCCGCCAACGACCTGCGCCACTACCTGACGCAAAGGATCTCTGCATCTGATGTAAAGGACGAGTGGGAAGCCCCTCCCGACCCGCGCGCCGACCTGGGAGAGGTGGGGCCGGTGCTGGGATCGCTGAATGAGGTCATCGATACCGTTCTGGAGGGTTCGACTGGAGGGCTCCCGCGCACGATGCTGGTCGCAGGGACCTCTTCTCGGGCCCAATCTCCTCAGGCTGCGATCGCTATCGCCCGCAGCCTCGCCGACCGCTACGAGCAAGTGGCACTCGTGGACCTAGCTAAGGGCGCGGCTGTTGTTTCCGGACAGCTCAACATGCCCCGCGTTCCCGGCTTTGCAGACCTTGCGGCCGGGTCGGTGGACTTCTCAGAGGTGGTGAAGATCGACGAGGGCTCGACGCTGCAGGTGATCCCCGCCGGCAATCCGATGACCAACGATGGGTACTATGAGTCCGACAAATTCATGCGGGTCTTCGAGGCGCTCACGCAAACCTATGACTGCGTGGTCCTGCATGCCGACATGGCCGCGATTGAGAGCCTGATGCCCGCCCTCAAATTCGAACTGCCGGTCGCGGTCGCCGTCTTGCCGCCACGCGAAACGCCCGAAGGGGAATGCCAGTCCCTTTCGATTGTCCAGCGCTTGGGATGTCCGATCGTCATCTACGGGACGGGCGGCAAGCAGAAGCAACGCCGCTTTTCCTTGTTCGGACGCAAGGTAGCCGTCTAGCAAGACACACAAGCGCACGAGCCCGCGGCTCTGCCCAGGCCGGTCCTATGGCGATCCGGGAAGTGCCGGCCCTCGGGATTTCACGCTCGCGGAGGGCGCGGGATTCCGAACGGCAGTCACCACCCGCAAGGGCATGCTGTTCCCGCCTCACAAGGATCACCTTACGGCGCTGCCGCGCGTTTCGCTCAATGGGGAGTACCAGGACCTGAGCTATACCGCGCTTTATCTCTCCGGCGCACCCTTTGCGATCTGGAACGGGTTCCAGCGGGTCGACGCCGCCTAGCGATAGTGAGGCCCCAGGCGCTCTCAGTCCGGCCGGACCATCCAACGGATGAGAAGGGCGGCGGGCGGAACCCATAGAAGCCCCGCTACGATAAAATAGGCGAACTGGAAGAAGCTGTTCGCTTCACTAATGCGCCCGGAGCCGATTGCCCCCGCAATCGCGATATAGACGACCAGAAAGACGAGCAGCACGATCGTCCCAACCAACTTGCGTACGCGTCCGCTCATGCCATCTTACCCCGCAGGCGCGCGGCCCCTCCGGCATTGAGTTCGCGCGAAGAGCCCGCTATCACCGGACCAATGAGTATTCCCGACACGCAGAGTATTGCCCCCGTACTGGACGCCGAAGCCATGCCGCCGCGGCATGTGTACGCCTTGCGTCTCTGGCTCTCGCTGATCGCGTTTCTCATCGTTGCCATGATCCTCGTCGGGGGCGCTACGCGGCTCACCGACTCCGGTCTGTCCATCACCGAGTGGCAGCCTATTCTCGGCGCCATACCGCCTCTATCACAAGCCGATTGGCAAGAGGCATTCGACGCCTACAAGACGATTCCGGAATACGTGCAAGTTAACAAGGGCATGGATCTGAAGGGATTCAAGACCATCTATTGGTGGGAATGGGCGCATCGCTTCCTGGGGCGCTTCATCGGCATCGCCTTCTTCGTTCCCTTCGTGGCGTTCTGGCTCGCGGGCTACATCCCCAAGACCCTGCAGCCCCGTCTGCTCGGCCTCTTCTTCCTTGGAGGTCTGCAAGGGGCGCTCGGCTGGTATATGGTCAAGAGCGGCCTCGTGGACCGGGTGGATGTGAGCCAGTACCGCTTGGCAGCGCATTTCGGTGTCGCCGTTCTGATTTTCGGTTACACGCTCTGGCTGATCTTCGACTTGGGACAAACAAAGCGTGAAGCTGCCGGGTCAAAGGCCCCGGCGGTCGTGGCTGGTCTCGTCCTGCTGCTCGTCTATGTTCAGCTCTTGGCGGGTGCGCTGGTCGCCGGCATCGATGGCGGGCTTGGGTTCAACACCTGGCCGCTCATGAACGGCGCGCTGATTCCGAATGGGCTTGGCGAGGCGGACCCCTGGCATCTCAATCTCTTCGAAAACCCACTCACCGTGCAGTTCAACCATCGCGTCCTGGGCTATGCGGTGGTCGTGGCCGCCGTTCTCCAAGCGCTTTGGATTGCGCGCAGGCCCGGCACCGCCCCTTTGCGGGGCAGCGCCGCCGCGCTGGCGGCTCTCGCCTTGCTCCAGGTGGCACTCGGCATCTGGACCCTGCTAAGCGCCGTGCCGATCGCACTTGGCCTCGCCCATCAGGCCGGCGCGATCCTGGTCTTCGCGGCAGCGCTCTACCATTTCTGGCGGAGCTTGACGGGAGAGTCCGCTGTCCGAGATCAGATCCCAGCGAAGGCCTGATCCAGATCGGCAATGATGTCGTCAACATTCTCCAGTCCGATCGACAGCCGCACAACGTCCGCGCCGGCGCCGGCGCGTTCACGTGCCTCGTCCGAAAGCTGCCGATGCGTGGTGGAGGCGGGGTGGATGATCAGGCTGCGCGTATCGCCGATATTGGCCAGATGGCTGAAGAGCTCCACCTTGCCCACAAGCGCAATACCTGCCTCGTAGCCGTCCTTGAGCCCGAAGGTAAAAACGGCACCGGCGCCGTTCGGGCAATAGCGCGTGGCAAGCCCGCGGAAGCTGTTGCCGGGCAGGCCAGCATAGTTGACCCAGGCGACTTTGTCGTGGCCGGAGAGCCATTCGGCAACTTGCAGCGCGTTGTCGCAGTGCCGCTGCATACGCAAGGGAAGTGTCTCGATACCGTTCAGAATGAGAAACGCATTCATGGGCGCAATCGCGGGGCCTAGATCGCGCAGCCCCAAGACACGGCACGCAATGGCGAACGCGAAATTTCCGAATGTCTCGCCCAGCTTCATGCCGTGATAGCTGGCACAGGGCTCGGAGAGGGTGGGATAGCGCTGGCTCGCCATCCAGTCGAACGTGCCGCAATCGACGATGACGCCGCCGACGGAATTGCCGTGGCCGCCGAGAAACTTGGTGAGCGAGTGGACGACGATGTCCGCGCCATAGTCTTTGGGCTGCGTAAGATAGGGGGTAGCCAGCGTGTTATCGACGATCAGGGGGACGCCGGCCTCCTTGGCGACGGCCGAAATCGCTTCGAGGTCGGTGATGACGCCGCCCGGATTTGCGATCGACTCGACAAAGATCGCGCGCGTCTTAGGGGTCACGGCGGCACGGAACGACTCGGCGTTCGTCGTGTCGGCCCACTTCACGTGCCAATCGAATTTTTTGAAGGCCTCTCCAAACTGATTAATGGACCCGCCGTAGAGCTGACGCGCCGAGATAAACTCGGCCCCTGGCTCCATCAGCGTGTGGAAGACAATGGCTTGGGCCGCATGCCCCGACGCCACCGCGAGCGCAGCCGTACCGCCTTCAAGGGCGGCCAGGCGCTCTTCAAGAACCGCCTGGGTGGGGTTCATGATCCGCGAATAGATATTGCCGAAAGCCTCGAGATTGAACAGCGCCGCGGCATGGTCCGCGTCGTCGAAGACATAGGATGTCGTTTGATAGATCGGCGTCACGCGCGCGCCTGTCGAGGCATCCGGCTGCGCACCGGCGTGAATGGCAAGTGTGTTGAACCCAGGCGTACGCTCTTCCGACATTGTCTTCCTCCCTTGAGCAGTCCCTCTGTTCCGTGGACATTGCAAGCTTTGGGACCTTAGGGGACCTGCTCGCTCGCGTCTTCCATTTTGCAGCGGGGAGGCGTCAGATTCGCAAGGTTAAGACTCGCCACGCAAGGATCTTTGCTGGCCTCCTTTGGCGGCGAGTAGAGGGCGCCGGCTCGACAGGGTACGGGAATTCACACCGGCCCATCCGATCTCGCCCGAGAGCCGGCCATATTCGATCTTGGGACACCGATTCATAACCACCTTGAGCCCGGCAGCCTCGGCGAGGCGCGCGGCTTCGTCGTTCCGTACACCGATTTGCATCCACACAACCTTGGCGCCGATGCGAATAGCCTCCTCGGTCACGGAGAATGCGGCGTCCGACTTGCGGAAAATGTCGACGACATCGACGGGCCTATCGATCTCAGCCAGCGAGGCGGAGACGGGCCGGGTCGTAATCGTCTGGCCGCCAAGACCCGGGTTGACCGGGATGACGTCGTAGCCCTTCGCCGATAGATATCTCATCACGAAATAGCTCGGCCGCGTGGTCTTTGCGCTTGCACCCACCACGGCGAATACGCGATGCTTGAGCAGAATGTCGCGGATATAGGCGTCCGAATAGGTGTCGTGATTCATAAGGTCAGCCGCTTGACCTTATCGCGGCCATTGCGGTTCGCGTTTATCGAGGAAGGCGCCGATGCCTTCTTCCGCCTCGGCGTCGAGCATGTTCTCGACCATGACGTCCGCGGTATAGCGATAGGCCTCGTCAAGCGGCATCTCGGCTTGGCGGTAAAAGGCTTCCTTGCCGATCTTCAAGGTGCGCACGGGTTTGCTCGCGATTTTGCGGCCGAGCTTAGTAGCCTCGTTCACGACACGGTCGGCCGCGACCACACGGTTAGCGAGACCGAGGCGCGAGGCCTCCTCGGCACCGACCATCTCGCCGAGGAGCAACATCTCCATCGCGGCTTTTCGCGACAGATTGCGGCTCAGCGCCACCATAGGCGTGGAACAGAACAGGCCGATATTCACACCCGGCGTGGCGAAGCGGGCATCCGTGGCGGCCACCGCAAGATCGCAGCTGGCCACGAGTTGGCAACCGGCCGCGGTGGCAATGCCGTTCACGGCGGCAATGACGGGTAAGGGCAGGCGCACGACGGTGAGCATCAGCTCCGCGCAGGTCCGCATGGTCTCCTCATAGAAGGCGCGGCCTTTGTCGGGATCGTTTCGGCGGGCTGTCATTTCCTTGAGATCATGGCCGGAGGAGAAGGCAGGCCCCGCGCCGGTGAGTACCACCGCCCGAACGGCATCGTCCTCGCCTGCGTGGGCGAGGGCGCCGCGCAGCGTCGTCATGAGGTCCATCGACAGGCAATTGCGAGCCTTGGGACGATTGAGGGTCAGGATCCGGACCGGCCCCCGATCCTCGCTCAAAAGGATGTTGTCTTGTTTCATCTCCGTCCGATCCCGCCTTTGCCAGCACTGCCGCTATGCCGACCTCGGCTTGGGTGGCATGAGGTCGGTAATCGTGCCTTCTACCATTCCCGCAGAAAAAGCGAAGGTCTCCGACAGGGTCGGGTGGGGGTGGATTGTCATGGCAATATCCTCGGCATCGACGTCCATCTCGATGGCCAGAGCCGCTTCGGCGATGACATCGCCGGCGTTAGGCCCGACAATCCCGCACCCCAAAAAGCGATGGCTTTCCGGATCGACCAAGAGCTTTGTCATGCCCTCGTCCCGCCCGAGCGATAGGTCTCGCCCAGAGGCCGCACATCGGTCAGCACAATGGCTTTAGATCGCCAGACAAAAAGCCACGCAAATTCAGTTCGCTCGGCCACGGTATTATATTACCACATTCTTAGCGTGTTGATTTTACGCCTGAAATTAAAGTCGCTTGACCGGCATGTTGCCAGCCGTTAGAAGCGCCGATCTTTCGATTGAGACGCAAGAGTGACGCGAACCATGAAAACCTTTTCAGCCACGCCCAACGACATCGAAAAGTCGTGGGTACTGATCGACGCCAGCGGCCTTGTGGTGGGCCGTCTCGCGGCGCTGATCGCATTGCGACTGCGCGGCAAGCACAAGCCCGGCTACACGCCTCATATGGACGATGGCGACAACATTATCGTCATCAACGCAGGCGCCGTGGTCTTCTCAGGCAACAAGCGTGCTGACAAGACCTATTACTGGCACACGGGCCATCCGGGCGGCATCAAGAGCCGCACCGCCGAGAAAGTCCTCGACGGCAAGCACCCCGAGCGCGTGCTGCATAAAGCTGTGGAGCGCATGCTCCCGCGCGGCCCTCTCGCTCGCCAGCAGCTTAAGAACCTCAAAGTCTACGCAGGCCCCGAGCATCCCCACGAGGCACAGAGCCCCGTACCGTTGGATGTCGCTGCCCTGAACTCGAAGAACGCAAGGAGCGCCTAAGAGCCATGAGCGAAACGAACACGCTAGAAGATCTGGCTCAGCTGCAAAGCGACGCCGATGCGCCGGCGCCAGAACGCGTTTACGAGCGCAAGGTGGACTCCCTTGGCCGCGCCTATGCCACGGGCAAGCGGAAGGATGCCGTCGCTCGTGTTTGGGTCAAGCAGGGCCCAGGCAACATCACGGTGAACGGCAAGGATCACACAGCCTATTTTGCCCGCCCGGTGCTTCAGATGATCTTGAAGCAGCCGTTGGTGACAGCCGCACGCGACGGACAGATCGACGTGGTCTGCACGGTTTCGGGTGGCGGTCTTTCAGGCCAGGCCGGCGCAGTGCGCCATGGCATTTCAAAGGCGCTGACCCATTTCGAGCCGGAGCTGCGCAGCACCCTTAAGAAGGCTGGCTTCCTGACTCGGGATGCCCGAACGGTCGAGCGTAAGAAGTACGGTAAGGCTAAGGCCCGCCGTAGCTTCCAGTTCTCCAAGCGCTAGCATCAACCGCGCTTGTTTCTGGATTGTTGCGGGAGAGGGGCGCTGTCCCTCTCCCGTTTTTCGTTTTGAGCCGATAAGCCCTTTGCACGCGGGGCGACTTCTCTGGGGTCAGACATGACCAGCAAACAGACGTACCGGGCTGCCGTGCTCGGCGCTTCGGGCTATACCGGCGCCGACCTGATCCGGCTCGCCGCCAGACATCCCCATATTGAGATCGCCGCGCTGATTGCGAAGGCGCATGCAGGCCAGCCGCTCGCAAAGGCGTTTCCGCATTTGGCCAGTCTCGATCTGCCCAACCTTGTGACATCGGATGAGGTCGACTGGGATGACGTGGACGTGGCCTTTTGCGGCCTGCCGCACGGCACCGCCCACAGCGTGATCGCAAAGCTCCCCGAACGGATCAAAGTGATCGACATGTCCGCGGACTTCCGCCTCCGGGACCTTGGGACGTACGCGCAGTGGTATGGCGGCGAACATGGCGCACCTCAGCTTCTCGACGGCGCTGTCTATGGACTCACCGAACATTATCGCGCGGCGATCGCAGGTGCCCGTCTCGTTGCCTGCCCAGGCTGCTATCCAACGGCGGTGCTCCTGGCGCTGCTGCCGCTCGCTAAAGGCGGTCTCATCCCGACAGACGGCATCATCGTCGACGCCAAGTCGGGCGTGTCCGGCGCGGGCCGGTCGCTCAAGCAGAACATTCTGTTCTCCGAAGCGGGAGAGGGGCTCTCGCCCTATGGGGTCGGAACCCATCGTCACGTCCCGGAGATCGAACAGGAGCTCGGCCAGGCCACCGGTCAGGCTGTGACCGTGAATTTCACCCCACATCTCGTCCCCATGACGCGGGGCGAGCTGTGCACCTGCTATGTCGAGCTTGCGAGTGGCACATCGGCGGACGGCCTCCGGCAGGCTCTCAGCGAGACCTACAAGACGAGCCCCTTTGTGCGCGTCGTCGACGAAGGCGTCATTCCAGCGACCCAACACGTACGTGGCTCGAACTACTGCCATATCGGGGTCTTTGCCGACCGCATTCCGGGCCGGGCGATTGTGATCTCGACGATCGACAATTTGGTGAAGGGATCGGCCGGACAGGCGCTTCAGAACTTCAACGTGATGCACGGCCTCGACGAGACGACCGCGCTGGAGCAGTTGCCGCTGTTCCCGTAGCGCCGTGAAACGTGCCTCGGGAAGAGACGCATTGCGCCGCTAGTCGTGAGACTTCACATAGCTGCCAGGAGCATCCTCGATCGGCTCGAACACCCCGGCCGAGGGATCCCGCGCAGGCACTTTCTCGCCGGATAGATTCTGGAGCCACGCTGCCCAGTCCGGCCACCAGGATCCCGGCACTTCCGTCGCCGTCTCGATCCATTCGTCCAGCGTCTCGGCCGGCGCACCCGTCCAGTGCTGGTATTTCTTCTTGGCCGGGGGATTCACGACACCGGCGATATGGCCCGATCCGGCCATGACTTGGCGCACATCCCCACCGAACAGCCGGCTTCCGCGAAAGACGGACGCCGCCGGCGCGATATGGTCCTCCCGGGCGAACAGCTCATAGATTGGGATCTTGACCTTGGACAGGTCGAGCTTCACGCCGCCAAGTTCCATTTCGCCCTTGCTGAGACGGTTCTCATGGTAGAATTCGCGCAGGTAAAAGGCATGGTTCGCGGCCGGCATCCGGGTTGAATCGGCATTCCAGAACAACAGATCGAACGGGAAGGGCTTTTTCCCGAGGAGATAGTTGTTCACCACATAAGGCCAGATCAGATCCCGCGGCCGCAGCATGTTGAAGACGGCGGCCATGCGCGATCCGTCGAGAAAACCGCGCTCTGACATCATCTCTTCCAACGACTTCAGCTGCGCATCGTCGATAAACATCAGAAGGTCGCCGGCCTCGCTGAAATCAACTTGCGCGGTCAGGAAGGTCGCGGTGGAAATCCGTTCGTCACCCTTGGCGGCGGCATAAGCTAAGGTCGAGGCGAGAAGGGTGCCGCCCACACAGTAGCCCATCAGGTTTACGTGATGGACTCCGAGCTGCCGGTTCACCACCTCGACGGCTTTGAGAATGCCCTCGTGCATGTAGTCTTCGAAACTTTTCTGCGCGAGCTTCTCGTCGGGGTTCACCCAAGAGATCATGAAGACCGTAAAGCCCTGGTCCACCGCGTACTTGACGAGCGACTTCTCCGGCTTGAGATCGAGGATGTAGTACTTGTTGATCCACGGGGGCGCGATTATCAGCGGCGTCTTCGAGACTTGCTCCGTCGTCGGCTCATACTGGATTAGCTGGATAAGCTCGTTTTGGAAGACGACCTTGCCCGGGGTGATCGCCAAGTCCCGGCCGACCTCGAAGGCCGAGAGATCGGTCTGGCTCACACGTAGCAAGTCCTTGGACTGATCGAGATCCTCGGCCAGAAGCGTCATACCTTGCACCAAGTTTTCGGCATTGGTCGAAAGTGTCGTCCGGACAACTTCGGGATTGGTCAAGGGGTTGTTAGAGGGCGACATCGCCGAAAGGACGTGTTCGAGGTAGAACATGGCCTTCCGCCGCGTCTTGTCGTCGACGCCGTCAGTATTTGCGGTGACATCCTCCGCCCAGCGCGAGGTGATCAGATAAGCCTGCTTCCAAAAATCGAAATATTGATTCTCCGACCAGCCCGGATCTTTGAAACGATTGTCGCCAGGCTCCGGTTCGGCAAGCGGCTCAACGTCCTCGCCGAGGAACTTGCGCATGGAACGCCCCCAAAGATCGGCATAGCTTTGCATGAGTTCGCCCTGGGCCGCGGCGAGTTTTCCTGGATTGGTTGCCCAAGCTTGCGCCACCGACCCGAGACTCTTCGCCGCTTCGCCCGCCTCTGAGGCCATGCTGTACGGGCCCTTACCATTCGATGCGTTGCGCTCGGCCAAGGACGAAGCAACCTTCGTCCCCTGGTCGAACAATCGAAACATGTTCCGTGCGAATTCGTCGAAGTTCATATTGTCCCGTTTACCATCGTGAGCGTTATCGCTTCCTTTAGCGCCCCCGGTGCCTGCTCCGCCATCTCGGTTATCGTCACGCATTCAAATGCCCTCGATTTTCTACCCCATGACCACGCTTCCGCCGAGTTGTCGGAGCGACGCCAGCTTTCGCTGACTTTGTCATTGTGCTATGCAATATAGCGACGAGGCGGCACTGTTCGCCAGGGGAAATTACACCAGAGCAACATCGTAGCGATGTTTTCACACACAGCGTATTGGCTGGCAGCGGCGCTGTCTTTCATCCTTTTGTCCGGATGCGCAAGCAGTCTGCCCGACCAAGGCCCATTGCAACGTTTTAGAGACGCAGTCCGCAGCTACGACAACACGCTGACTAAGACGGAACGCGATGCGGCAATCTCCGACCTGAAGGATGAGAAAGACCGGCAGCGGGCCCAGGTCCGACGGGTGAAAGAAGCGCCAAAAGCGAACTAGAATCAAAGCGAACTTCACGAAGGTCGCATCCCTAAGCGCTTGCCGGGTAGGGTCTTTTCGTGGTTCAAGTCTAGACTCTCAATTTTCAATCGATCGGGTGGGGAAAACCGTCCGTGCATCACGAATTTCATAGGATCAAGCGGCTGCCGCCGTATGTCTTCGAGCAGGTGAACCGGCTCAAAGCCGAGGCGCGCGCCCGTGGCGACGACATCATCGACTTCGGGATGGGCAATCCCGACATGCCGACGCCGCCGCATATCATCGAGAAGCTGGTCGACACCGTCCGCAATCCGAAGACGAACCGCTACTCCGCGTCCAAAGGCATCCAGGGTCTCCGCCGGGCGCAGGCCGCCTACTACGACCGCCGTTTCGGGGTGAAGCTCAACCCAGACACCCAGGTGGTGGCCACGCTGGGGTCGAAAGAGGGCTTCGCCAACATGGCGCAGGCCATTACAGCGCCGGGCGACGTGATTCTGGTTCCGAACCCGACCTATCCTATCCACGAATTCGGATTCATCATGTCCGGGGGCGTGATCCGGCATCTTCCGGCCAGCACGGACTCCCAGTTCATGGTGTCCCTCGATAAGGCGATGCGCCACAGCGTGCCGAAGCCCTCGGCGCTGGTCCTGAACTATCCCGCCAATCCGACGGCCGTTGTCGCCAATCGCGACTTCTATGCGGAGGTCGTTGCCTACGCCAAGAAGCACGACCTGATCGTGCTCTCCGATCTCGCCTATGCGGAGATCTATTTCGACGGCGAGCCGCCAGGATCGTTCCTTGAGATTCCCGGCGCCATGGATATCGCGGTGGAATTTACCTCCGTGTCCAAGACCTATTCCATGCCCGGCTGGCGCATCGGCTTTGCCGTGGGCAACGAGCGGCTGATCCAAGCGCTGACCCGGGTGAAATCCTATCTCGACTATGGCGCGTTTACGCCGATCCAGGTGGCGGCCGCCGCGGCGCTGAACGGACCCCAGGACTGCGTCGAGGAGATCCGCGGTGTGTACCGGCGGCGGCGCGATACGCTTGTGGATGCAATCACCCGTGCGGGCTGGCCCATCCCATCGCCGCCCGCGACCATGTTCGCCTGGACCCCGATCCCCGACATGTTTGCGCATATCGGCTCGCTCGAGTTTTCCAAACTCTTGCTTGAGAGGGCATCCGTGGCCGTGGCACCTGGCGTCGGCTTTGGCGAATACGGTGAGGGCTATGTACGGATCGCGCTGGTCGAGAACGATCAGCGCATTCGCCAAGCTGCGCGAAATATCCGGAAGTTCTTGACGGAATCAGCGAACGAGCTGCACAACGTCATTCCCCTGGCCTCCAAGGCCAAACGAACACTTTAGCTCCTCGCATGACCGAACCCTTGAAGCTTGGACTGGCCGGAATCGGCACTGTCGGCACTGGCCTCGTGCAGCTCATCGCCGCGCGTGCGGACGCGCTTGTGGCGAAGACCGGCCGTCCTATCGAGATTGTCGCGGTCTCCGCGCGCAAGAAGCGCAAGAAGCGCGGCGTCGATCTTTCGAACATGCGTTTCGTGTCCGACCCGGTCGCGCTCGCCAATGATCCGGAAATCGATGTCTTCGTGGAGCTCATCGGCGGCGAAGAAGGGCCTGCCAAGGAAGCCGTCGAAGCGGCATTGCAGGCTGGCAAGCATGTGGTCACCGCCAACAAGGCACTTCTCGCCCATCACGGCTCGGCGCTCGCGGCACTCGCCGAGAAGCACGGAGCGGCTCTGAATTTCGAAGGCGCCGTGGCCGGTGGTATTCCGGTGGTCAAGGCTATACGCGAGGGCCTGCAAGGCAACGACATCACGCGCGTATTCGGGATCCTCAACGGCACGTGCAACTACATCCTGACGAAGATGGAGCGGGAGGGCCGCGACTTTGCGGACGTCCTGACAGAGGCGCAGGACCAGGGCTACGCGGAAGCCGACCCTACCTTCGACGTTGGCGGGTTCGACACCGCGCACAAGCTTGCGCTTCTAACGAGCCTTGCCTTCGGGACCCGCACACGGTTCGATACCGTTTATGTGGAAGGGATCGAGACCATCACGCCTTCCGATATCGAGGCGGCCACCGACCTCGGCTATCGCATCAAGCTGCTGGGTGTCGCGCTCAGGACCGAGGGCGGTATCGAGCAGCGAGTCCATCCGACCATGGTGCCGAGGGATACGGCCATCGCGAACGTGGACGGAGTCTCCAACTGCGTCGCCATCGATGGTGATTTCGTCGGCGACGTCATGCTGATCGGCCCTGGCGCCGGTGGCGGCCCCACCGCGTCAGCCGTCATGAGCGACATCGTCGACATCGCACGGGGCATCGTACTGCAGCCTTTCGGCGTCAAGGCAAGGCATCTGAAGGCCTATAAGAAGGCCGCCATGCGCACCCATGAGGGCGGCTACTACATCCGCCTATCGGTGTACGACCGGACCGGGGCCTTCGCGGCCATTGCCCAGCGCATGGCCACGCAAGAAATCTCGCTTGAGAGCATCGTCCAGCGCCGTCCGCACAGCGAGCGCCCTGGACAAGTCCGGACTTCCAGGAAAAAGGACGCGCCGCACACCAGTGTCGTCATGGTAACCCATGAGACAACGGAAGCCGCCGTGCGCAAGGCCCTCGCGGCCATCGAGCGGGACGGCCATGTCGATTCCAAGCCACAAATGATCCGAATCGAGAAACTGTAACGGCCGCCGCGGCGACGGAGAATCGCACGCGTTGAACCGAGGGGGTTTTGACGTGTCAGAGGCTGGAGAGAAGACGGAACTGGACCGCGCCTTGGCGCTCGACATCGTTCGGGTGACCGAGGCGACGGCCGTGGCGGCGGCCCAATGGCTAGGCCGTGGCGATGAGGCCTCGGCTGACGAGGCGGCCGCTGCAGCCATGCATCGGGAGGTCGCGCGAATGCCTTTCGAAGGCGTCGTCGTGGTCGGCGAGGGCGAGGAAGGTGACTGTCCGATCTTTTACATGGGCGAGAGGATCGGCGAGGGCTCGCCGTCGGGCGCGACGCTGGACCTGGCCGTCGATCCTATCGAAGGCACGACCCTGTGCGCCAAGGCGCTTCCCAATGCCATGTCGGTCCTCGTGGTGGCGGAGCGGGGAAGTCTTCTCAAGGTCCCGCCGATCTATATGGAGAAAGTCGCGATCGGACCGGGCTTGCCCGAGGGTGTCATCGATGTCGGCGCGACCCCGTCTGAAAATCTCAAGGCCCTGGCAGAGGCGAAGGGCGTAGGCGTCGTGGACCTGACCGTGTGCGTTCTCGACCGGCCGCGCCATGGACATCTCATCGAAGATATTAGGTCCGCCGGAGCGGCGCTGCGCTTGATCGGCGATGGCGACATTGCCGGCGTCATTCATGTCACCGACCCTGTGCAAACGGGGATCGACATGTATCTCGGCATTGGCGGCGCGGCCGAAGGTGTCCTCGCCGCCGCTGCGCTGGCCTGTCTTGGGGGCCAAATGGAGGGGCGCCTAATGGCGCTCAACCAAGAGCATCGCATCTGGGCCAAGCTGTCGGGGATTACGGATCTCTCCAAAAAATACGCGCTCAAAGAGATGGTCGCCGGTGATCTCAGCTTTGCGGCGACAGGCATCACAGATGGCTCGATGATGGCGGGCGTCCATTATGGCCGGGCCGCGATCACCACGGAGAGTGTAATCATGCGCGCCTCCACGCGTACGCGCCGTTGGATCAGGACCGAACACGCCGACCCGAAAAAATTCGGCTAATCGGGGGCCCGTGCTCGAATCGGCTACTCTGAAGGCCGATCCTACTCTACCGAACCGACGAGCCGACCCGCACGTGACCGCAGCATTGAAACGCGATTCGAAGGACGCAATGAAACAGCCGCTACCAGCGATGCTTGGCGTGGAGCAGTCCGCACGGGGGCAGCGCTGGACGGAACGGCTCGAGCCGAACCGTTTGCATGTGGCGACGGCCATCGCGCAAGCCCATGGTTTGCCCGACCTGCTCGGGCGCATTCTCGCCGCCCGCGGCGCCGACCTCCAAACCGCCGAACGCTACCTCGATCCCTCGCTCAAGACCCTGATGCCGGACCCGGCCAGCCTTCAGGACATGACCCGTGCAGCCGACCGGATGGCCACCGCGATCACAAGCGGCGAGACGATCGGCATCTTCGGAGACTACGATGTGGACGGGGCGTCCTGTGTTGCCCTGATCGAGCGCTTCTTGCGGAACCATGGACGATCCGGCGCTCAGAACTGCCTCACTTATATTCCCGACCGCCTCACCGAAGGCTACGGGCCGTCACCGCAAGCCCTTACGGGACTCGTCGAAGAGGGCGCCCGGCTCGTTCTAACCGTCGACTGCGGCACGGCAGGCGAAGAAGCGATCACTGCCACCAATGAGGCCGGGGCGGACGTGATCGTGCTCGACCATCATCAGGCCGGTGAGGCCTTGCCTCCCGCCTTCGCGGTCGTCAACCCGAACCGCCAAGACGACCTCTCCGGCCAGGGCCATCTCGCGGCTGCCGGTGTTGTGTTTCTGTTCCTGGTCGCCACGGCCGCCGCGCTCCGCCGCCTGGGTGCCTATGAAGACCAGGCCGCACCGGACCTGCTGGGACTGCTCGACCTGGTCGCGCTCGCAACGGTCTGCGATGTGGTTCCGTTCAAGGACGCCAACCGGGCCTTCATCGCCAAGGGGCTCAAAGTACTACGGCTGCGTCACAACGCGGGCTTAAGGGCACTCGCTGACGAGGCCCGGCTGACCGAGGCCCCGTCCACCTATAGCCTTGGCTTTGTCCTCGGCCCACGGATCAATGCAGGCGGGCGGGTCGGCGCCTCGGCTCTGGGCGCCCGTCTCCTGGCCACGGAGGACGAAAGCGAGGCCGCAACCATCGCCGCACGGCTCGAGGCTCTCAATGCGCAGCGGAAAGCGATCGAAGCCGGGATGCTGGACGGGGCCACCGCCATGGCGGATGCGACCCTTGCCGAGAACCCGGACGCCCCGCTCTTGTTTCTCGGAGACACTGATTGGCATAAGGGTCTTGTGGGTCTCGTGGCCGGCCGGCTCACCGACCGCTTCCAGCGCCCGTCCTTCGTCATGACTCTTGACGCCGATGGCATGGCCACAGGCTCTGCCCGTTCGATCCCGTCCGTCGATCTCGGACTGGTGGTGCGGGACGCGGTGGAGGACGGGCTCTTTGTCAATGGTGGCGGACATGCCATGGCGGCCGGCTTCTCCTTGGACTGGAACAAGCGGGAGGCGGCGGAAGCCTTTCTGACATGGCGGCTTTCCGATTCCGTGGCCAATTCCTCCGCCAGCCGCACCCTTGGACTCGATGGCGCGCTGTCGGCAAGAGGCGCAACGCACGAGCTCATAGACCTTCTCGAACGTGCCGGGCCCTATGGTCCAGGGCACCCAAGACCGCGCTTCGCATTTCCGGCGCACCGCGTAACGCGTCTACGCAGCTTTGGCGCGGGCCATGTCCGCTGCACGCTGCAAGCCGCCGACGGCGGCCGAATCGACGCCGTCGCCTTCCGGATCGAAGGCTCGCCTCTGGGAGACATGCTTGTGGGCGCCGAGGGTCAGCAACTCAACTTAGCTGGCAATTTGCGCCGCTCAGTCTGGCAGGGCCGGGAGCGCATCGAACTCATGATCGATGACGCTGCCGCAATTCAGGATTTGCCCACATAGGGGCTTGCCCATGGAGGGTGTGGCGTCTTAAACAGCTCTCTTGCCAATGAGCAGTCTTGCGATGAGCCGCGAAGCTTTCTATATGAGCTGGCTGCACCGGCACGCTCCCTTCGTCTAATGGTTAGGACGCCAGGTTTTCAACCTGGAAACAGGGGTTCAATTCCCCTAGGGAGTGCCAATTTCGCGTTTGATAACGCCGCCAGGCGTCTCGCGTTTTCCGCCTACCACGTTCCCGTATTCGGCATGGACGCCCAGGGCTCCTGCTGAGGCAGGTGCTCGCCCTTCTGCAAGAGCTCGATCGAGATATTGTCGGGCGAACGGATAAAGGCCATCCAGCCGTCCCGCGGCGGGCGGTTGATCGTTACCCCGGCCTTCATGAGTCGATCGCAGGTCTCGTAGATGTCGTCGACTTCGTAAGCGAGGTGGCCGAAATGGCGTCCTTCGTCATACGGCTCGGGATCCCAATTATAGGTCAACTCGAGCTGCGCATCCTCATCGCCCGGCGCGGCCAAATAGATGAGCGTGAAGCGGCCCTGTTCGCTGTCCATGCGCCGGACTTCCGTGAGCCCGAGCTTGTTGCAGTAGAAGTCGAGCGACGCATCGATATCCGAAACGCGCACCATGGTGTGGAGATACTTCATCGACGGGGCCTTCCAAGAAATCTGTTTGGGCTTCGATTGACTTTTCGGCCGACCCTAAGGCCCATAACCGCATGATGGCAAGATGACGAAGACGCCTTGAAACAAGCGCTGCATGAAATTTTTATTTCAACTGTTGCATCGCGCCCACAGCGAACGCTCCAATGCGACAAAACGCTAAAATTCTTCGATGGCAGATAAGTTTGACCGCACTTCATCGAGATTTTGGGTCGTCGACATGCGAACCATGGCCGCGCATGGCCGCGGCAATAGTTTCTCTTGCCAATCAGATGTTTGCGTATTCGCGCGTCACACAATGACGCCTTCGCACCCGCACTGTGGAGAAGCAGTCGTTAAAAGCAAAATTAGTCTGGCCGCTGAAACAGCCGATGCTATCCTCTAATGGACGCACTATTTGATTCGTGTATCGCGGCATCGAGTCGGTCTTACTTAGTTCAGCGGGGGAATGCGGCATGGCGGCGAAAGCATCGCCAATTGAGGAGGAACTTACCCAACGCACCGAGGAGGCCGCCATCGACGACGCTACAGTCGATGTGTTCGAAATCTCCGGGTCGATAAAATGGTTCGACGCCTCCAAGGGCTACGGCTTCGTTGTTCCTGACGAAGACCTGCCTGACATTCTGCTGCACGTGACCTGCCTGCGCAGGGACGGCCATCAGACCGCCTACGAGGGCGCGCGAGTCGTCTGCGAAGTTTTGCGCCGCCCTAAGGGGCTTCAGGTCTTCCGCATCCTGGAGATCGACGATACAACGGCGATTCATCCCTCCCAATTGCCCCAGCGGACCCATGTGGTGGTCGTGCCCGAGAGCGATTGGGAACGGGTCATGGTCAAATGGTTCAATCGCATCCGCGGCTTTGGGTTCCTGACACGTGGGCCCTCGACCCTGGACATTTTTGTGCATATGGAGACCCTAAGGCGGTGTGGCTTTACCGAACTTCGACCCGGCCAGTCACTCCTCGTCCGTTTCGGGCGGGGCCCCAAGGGATTGATGGCCGCCGAGATCAAGCCAGACGGCGGCAACGGCCCGGCGTCCCACTAACCCCTTATCTTTTTCGACACCGGATTGCGGCAGCGTGGGTCGCGGCCGCAATGCTGCTCGTGCCGCTCGCGTCCGGTCACGCCGAGGGAACCGGCACGCTGGTGCTGAAGACGGACAACGGCGACCACACCTACACGGTCGAGATCGCGAAAGGCGCAGGCGAAAAGGCACGCGGCCTGATGTTTCGGCGCACACTTCCGAAGGATCGCGGAATGATCTTTCTCTATGACCCTCCCCAGGCCACGAGCATGTGGATGCGCAACACCTTTATCCCGCTCGACATAGTCTTCATCACCGAGCAGGGGACCGTGCTGCGGATCGAGGCCAACACCGAACCGTTCTCCACCGATATCATCAACTCGGGCGGCGAGACGGCTGCCGTTTTGGAACTCAATGGCGGGGAGGCGGAGAAAGTCGGCCTCAAGCCCGGCGACCGCGTGGTATTTCCTGGGATCGGGACCGAGAAAACCCTCGAGTCCGAGAAGTCCGGCCTGTGGTGAGGCGGTCTTAACGTCGCGGGGCTAGCCTCGTGCGTCGAGTCTCACTATGAATGGGGCTCTTAAGCGTGGTTATGTTATGAGGTCTTGCCTGCGCCGGATTTTACGATCATATCCGTGCCGAGGGTGTGTGGTCGTTTCGGGGCATAGCGCAGTCTGGTAGCGCACCTGCTTTGGGAGCAGGGGGTCGCAAGTTCGAATCTTGCTGCCCCGACCACTTGGATCCGCACCCACTCGAGGGGGAATGCCGATGCTGGCCCGAATTTACAAGCCCGCTCAGAACGTGATGCAGCAGGGCAAGGGCGCCACGCGGGACTGGGTTCTGGAATACCTTCCCGACGAGCCGCGTATCATCGAACCGCTGATGGGATGGACGAGCTCGTCCGATACGAAGCGCCAGGTCCGCCTCAGCTTCGCCACCAAGGACGAAGCCATCGCTTATGCCAAGGAAAACGGGATCGCGTTCCGGCTGGAGGAGCCTCCGATCTCGAAGATCCGCCCCAAGTCCTATGCGGAAAACTTCAAATACGGCCGCCCGGACAGCTGGACACACTGAATTCGGCGAACGGCGTTATACTCGTCTCGTCGTCTGGTCCCGTAGCTCAACCGGATAGAGCACCTGCCTTCTAAGCAGGGGGTTGCAGGTTCGAGTCCTGCCGGGATCGCCATTTCCTTCGGCTGCTGCCTTCACCGCGACTGCCGGTCCGGCCTGTGACCGAACCGCGCGGGACAACGTCCCGGAACGTTGCCCAGTCCAACGTATTCATTACTGGGCAAAACCCGAGTAGTTTAGCGGGCAGAACCACTTCTCGCTCACTTTGCGAAACAAGGGGCTTTGAATGACACCCTCCTACGCTCTACCAGTACCCATGACGTCGCTGTCGTTTCGCTCATCTTCACGTCGTGCCGTTCCTTTGCGCGCCGCTCTTGGCCTCCTCACCTGGGCCATCGTTTCGGGAATGGCCTTGGTTTCGGGAACGGTCGTGGGCGCAAGCCCAGCCCTGGCCCAAGAGCCCGTTCTCGCCTGGGAGGCCAAGGGCCTCGCTCAGCCCGAGTCCGTGCTGCACGATCCGGTGACAGACGTGCTGTTCGTCTCGAATATCAACGGTGCCGTCATGCAGAAAGACGGCGACGGCTTCATCTCCCGCATCAAACCGGACGGCACCATCCTGGAGCGCAACTGGGCCAAGGGGTTCAATTCGCCCACCGGCATGGGACTGCATGGCCGCACGCTCTATGCGGCCGACGTCGATACGCTGATGGAAGTCAGTGCGGCATCGGGCAGCATCGAGAAGAAATACAAGGCCGACGGCGCGATCTTCCTCAACGACGTGGCCGTGGCGGAGGATGGCACAGTCTATGTCTCCGACACGCCCATGAACACGATCTGGCGGCTCAAGGACGGCGTGTTCGAGCCCTGGCTCGCCGACGACGAGCTCAATGGCCCCAATGGCCTCGTAGTGCAGGATGGGAAGCTGGTCGTGTCCTCGTTGGGACGGTTGAAGAGCGTGGGCCAGGAACGGGAGACCGCCGGCCTTTACAAGATCGATATTGAGGACAAGAGCATAACGTCGTTCAGCAAGCCAATTGGGAATCTCGACGGACTCGCCGCGCTCAAGCCCGGCTCCTACCTCGTCACCGATTGGCCCGACGGGGCCCTCTACAAGGTCGATGTGGAAGGCAAGCGGACCGCCAAGGTCGACCAACTTCTCGATCTCAATCAGGGCAGCGCCGACCTGATCTATTTGGCCGACAAGCAGCTTATCGTCATTCCCATGATGTTGGACAACACCCTGGCTGCCTATAGTGTCGGCTCCACGAAGCCCGAGTCGGCCTCCAAGACCAAGCCAGAGAAGTAGCCCTGGGCCGTTCGAACACGAAGCTGTAACGCGAAGCCATGAGATGAGCCGGGGCAGGGGTGCAGGAGCCGCAGCCGCCCGCGATTTCGTGCAATAATGAGAATAACCGCTTGATTCCCGTCCTTGCTCAACTGCCCATTCCCGTCGCGTTCGCCGTGTTTGCGGCCGCGGCGGTTGGCGTTTGGCTTGCTGGCACAAGACTCGCGATCTACGCCGACGCCATCGCCGCCCGAAAACGGATAGGGCAAGCCTTTATGGGGCTCATCTTCGTCGCGGCCGCGACCTCTCTCCCGGAGTTGGTGACGACGCTCTACGGCGCCTATGCCGGCGAGGCGCTACTCGTTCTCGGCAACATGTTCGGTGGCATTACCATGCAGACGGCCATCCTGGCCCTGGTGGACCTTCTCTTCGTCACCTACGCGCTGACATCCTATCCGAGCAGGCCCACGTCGGCACTCGAGGCCACGCTGCTGATCGCACTCCTAGCGATGCTTTTGGGTTTGCATGCGGTTGGGGAGTTTGCGCTGCCCTTTGGTGTTGGTCTGGGGACCGTCCTGCTTGGACTTGCCTATGTGGGAATCGTGATGATGCTGCGCCACTATGACAGCATGCAATCCTGGATCCCGGTCGAGAGCGTCGACGCTGCCCTGCCGCGCACCGCCGGGGGTTCCGACGCAGGCCCGGGTACCGACCACATGGGCACGACGGGTCTGATCGTCGGCTTTGCTTTGATGGGCACCGCGATCCTGTTGTGCGGCCTGGCGCTCATCGCAAGCTCGGCTGCCATCGCCGAACAGACCGGTCTTGGCTCCAGCTTTATCGGAATGACCCTCCTCGCGACGGCCACGTCGCTCCCGGAGGTGAGCACCACGATCTCCGCGGTCCGCATAGGCGCATATAGCATGGCCATCTCGAACATCTTCGGCAGCAATTTGCTGATGGTGGCGATGGTCCTGCCGGCGGACCTCGTCTATCGCGGCGCACCGATCCTAGGCGCCATCGATCAGGGTACGGCCTTTGCGATTGTCTCGGGCGTTCTCGTCACCTCGGTCTACCTCGCAGGGCTCATTATCCGATCGCGTCGCACCGTCTTCCGAATGGGACTCGACTCCGCGCTAGTGCTGGTGATCTACGCCGTCACGCTTGCGGTGTTCTATCACTTCAGTTAGCCCGCGCTCCCATACAGCTCAGTGTTCGGACAGTCCACCGCTGCGCCTATGGCTTACGCTCATGGGTTACGCCCACGGGTTCCGCTCGTCCGGCTTCACTTTTGTTCAAATTTGCTCTAGTCGCTGCGAGCTGAGAAAAATTGGGGCGGCCGATGAACGACGAAAAGACCACCAAAAAGCACCGTGATACGCCGCCAGACATGGTCCCTGTCGTACGGACCATTGCTATGCCGGCAGACACGAACCCGTCCGGCGATATCTTTGGCGGCTGGCTCATGTCCCAGATGGATCTCGCGGCCGGCAACGTCGCCGCGCGGCGGGCGCGGGGCCGCTGCGCAACCATAGCGGTTGATGCCGTCACCTTTGTCTCGCCCGTTGCCGTCGGCGATGAGGTCAGCCTTTACGCCAGCATCGTCAAGACCGGCCGCACATCGATTTCCATCCAGGTCGAAGCCTGGCGGCGGCCGCGCCACAGCGAGGAGACCCGCAAAGTCACAGAGGCGATGTTTACCTTCGTGGCGCTTGGCGAGGACGGAAAATCCCGGCCATTGCCGGACCCAGCGAACTAGGTATGCACTAAGCCGGGTGAGGTGGCGCTAGCTCGCGCCCGCGAGCCGTTCGAAGCCCGCGTCCAGGTCCGCCTTCAGATCCTCGATGTCCTCCAGCCCCGCATGAATGCGCAAGGCAGGACCCTCCGAATCCCAAACGGTCGCGCTGCGGTAAGCGCGTGGGTCGAACGGCAGGATGAGGCTTTCATAACCGCCCCAGGAATAGCCCATGCCAAACAGCTCGAGCCCGTCGAGCATGGCGGCCAGGGCTTTGCGCGAGGCCGGCTTAAGCACGATCGCGAACAGGCCCGAGGAACCGGTGAAGTCGCGCTTCCAGAATGCATGGCCGGGATGGTCGGGCCGGGCAGGGTGGATGACACGCTCAACTTCCGGGCGCTGCGAGAACCACTCGCCTAGCGCGAGCGCCGTTTCCTGGTGCCGCTGCAGGCGGATCGCAAGCGTCCGCAAACCGCGCAAAGCGAGATACACGTCCTCAGGTCCCGGACACAGGCCGAGGATTTCGTGGGTCTTCACGACCGGTGCCGTCGCGGTCTCGCTCATCGTGATTACGCCGAGCATCGCGTCTGCATGGCCCACGATGTATTTGGTCGCCGCATGCACCACGATGTCCACGCCATGATCGAACGGCTTGAAGTAGAGCGGTGTCGCCCACGTGTTGTCCATGATCACCTCGGCACCGGCCGCATGAGCCGCCGCGGCAATCGCGGGAATGTCCTGCATCTCGAAGGTCTGCGACCCGGGGCTCTCCGTAAACACCAGCTTCGTCCGGTCGGTCAGCAGCTCGGCAATGCCGCCCCCAATGACGGGATCGTAATAGGTCGTGGTGACACCCAGCCGCTTCAACACTGTTTCGCAGAACCGGCGGGTCGGCCGGTAGACGCTGTCGGACACTAAAATGTGGTCGCCGCTGGACACGAAGCTCAGGATCGCCGTCGTGATCGCAGTCAGACCCGAGGGCGTGAGCAGGGTCGCATGTCCGCCTTCGAGTTCGGCGAGGGCTTCCTGCAGCGCAACCACCGTCGGTGTGCCGAGCCGGCCATAGCTGAACTCCTGATCGTCCGCGACGAGACTATCGAAGGTGGGATAGAGAACCGTCGACCCGCGGTAGATCGGCGTGTTGACGAAGCCGTGGAACCGACCTGGATCTCGGCCGGCATGCGACAACCGCGTCGCATGCTTGCCGGGCTTTTTCGTCTTGCTCATAAAGGCCTCTCAAGGAGACGAGGCTGGCCGAATGCCACCTAGCTCGTCTCGATCGGCAAACGGTCGTCCGCGCCCCATTCGGCCCAGGATCCGTCATAGACCGATGTGCGCAAATGCCCGGCCTCGCCGAGCGCGAGCGCGAGGACGCAGGCCGTGATCCCGGAACCGCAGGTCGTCACCACGGGCTTGTGCGGATCGATGCCCGCAGCCGTGAACAGCTCCTGCAACTCCGGCGCCGATTTGAACGTGCCGTCCGCGTTGAGCACTTGCCTGTAGGGAAAATTGACCGCGCCGGGCATGTGTCCGGCCCGTAAGCCCTGACGCGGCTCCGGTGCATTGCCGGCGAAGCGTTCCGCCGAACGGGCATCGATGATCCCGGCGGACTTGTCGCCGATCAACTTCTTCACGTCGTCGACATCCCGTACGAGGTCGAGATTGTGGCGGGCGGTAAAATGCCGAGCGGTCCGCGGGGTCGGCTCGCCCATCATGAGCGGACGTCCTTCGGCCTTCCACTTCAACAAGCCACCGTTCAGCACACTGACGTCCTGGGCACCCATCACGCGAAATGTCCACCACACGCGTGGGGCACTGACCGTGCTCTGACGGTCGTAGACCACCACACGCTGCCCGTCGCCAATACCCATCTTGCGCATCCGCGACGAGAACTTCTCGGGTGGCGGCAACATGTGCCCGGTCTGCGCCTTCTCGTCCGCGATCTCATCGATGTCGAAGAACACCGCACCTGGAATATGCTCGGCGAGATAGTCCTCGCGCGCGCTCTTGACCTCGTTTGGCAGGTACCAGGTCGCGTCAACAACGACGATATCCGGCGCCTCCAGTTCGCGCTCAAGCTCGTCGGTCTCAATCAGCCATGTCTTCGGCGTCATAAAGTTCCGGTCTCCAATTCTCGTCTAAACAAATACGACCGGCGCCATGGGTCTGGGCTCTGCGAGCCAAGAGGGCACCGGCAGCCCTTTTTCGCGCAGGAATTCGGGATTGAACAGCCTGCTTTGATAGCGGGTGCCGTAATCGCAAAGCACCGTGACGATGGTGTGGCCGTGTCCCAGCTCTTTCGCAAGGCGAATGGCGCCGGCGACATTGATGCCGCTCGAGCCGCCAAGGCATAGGCCTTCCTCGCTTAAAAGGTTGAAAACGATGTCGAGGGCCTCGGCATCGGGAATCTGGTACGCCGCATCGACCGTAGCGCCTTCCAGGTTCGCAGTGATGCGCCCCTGGCCGATTCCTTCGGTGATGGAGCTTCCTTCGGACTTCAGCTCGCCGTGCTTGTAAAAATTGTACAGGGCCGCGCCCATCGGATCGGCTATCCCGATCTTCACGCCCGGGTTGTGCGCCTTCAGCCCCATGGACACGCCGGCCAGCGTGCCGCCGGTCCCGACCGCGCAGATGAAGCCGTCGACCTTGCCGACCGTATCGCGCCAAATCTCTTGGGCTGTGGTCTCGATATGGCCCTGCCGGTTGGCGACGTTGTCAAACTGGTTCGCCCAGATCGCGCCATTCGGTTCGGTCTTTGCGAGCGCCTCGGCGAGGCGGCCTGAATATTTCACGTAGTTGTTTTCGTTCCGATAGGGCACCGCCGGCACTTCGATCAACTGGGCGCCGGCCAGGCGCAACATGTCCTTCTTCTCGCCGGACTGCGTCTCCGGGATCACGATGACGGTCTTCAGCCCGAGCGCATTGCTGACCAAGGTCAGTCCGATGCCGGTATTGCCGGCCGTGCCTTCGACCACCGTGCCGCCCGGCTTGAGGAGGCCCTTGTCCATGGCATCGCGGATGATGAAGAGGGCGGCGCGATCCTTGACCGATTGGCCGGGGTTCATGAACTCGGCCTTGCCGAGAATGGTGCAGCCCGTCTCGTCGGACGCGCGTTTAAGCTTGATGAGCGGCGTGTTGCCGATCGCCTCGAGAATGCCGTTGCGGTAGGTCACGGGAGAGCCTTTGGGAATTCTGTTTGATCTGCAACCTACTGAGGGCCGATCCCTGCTGCAAGTCGCTGAAATCCCATGAATCCGGACCGGTTTGGCATGCTGTTCCACGCTGCCGGTTCGCCGGAGTATGGAAGGGCTGCGCATGGCCCCAAATGCCTGGAACAGGCCCTTGCGAGTCCGCGCGCTTTGGGGCCTAGCAGCCGGCAAGGCCGGTGTGTATATAGACCCGCGAATGGGAGTCGCGCGCGTTCGTCCGTCGCGCGAAGGCTCTTAAGCGGGCGTGGTGGAATTGGTAGACACGCCAGATTTAGGTTCTGGTGGCTTCGGCCGTGGGGGTTCAAGTCCCTCCGCCCGCACCAACCAACGCGTTGACTCACAACTTCGTTGGACAGCATGACAAGGAAGAAGGCGCTGCCCTGGCGCCGCAGGAATGGTGGATTGACGGTATGAACGTCACGGAGACGAATGCAGAAGGCCTGAACCGCGAACTGAAGATCGTGGTCGGCGCCGACGAACTCGAGGAGAAGCTCTCCTCGCGCCTCGACGACCTCAAGCACAAGGCCCAAATCAAGGGCTTCCGGCCCGGCCACGTACCCAAGGAGCATTTGCGGAAGGTCTATGGCCGCTCGGTCATGGCCGAGGTCGTACAACAGGCCGTTCAGGAGACGAGCCAGCAGGCGATTTCGGACCGCGAGGAGCGCCCGGCCTTCCAGCCCAAAGTCTCCCTTCCCGAGGATGAAGAGGAGATCAATCAGATCTTTGACGGCACGTGCGACCTGTCCTACACGATGACATTCGAGGTGCTGCCGACGGTCGAGGTGATGGACCTCAGCACGCTGGAACTCGAGCGCCCCACGACGCCGGTCGCCGACAACGACATCGAGGAGGCGGTCGAGCGCATCCTGGCGACCAACCCGAACTTTAAGCCGAAAGACGGGCCCGCGCAGACGGGCGATCGTGTGACCATCGATTTCGTCGGCAAGCTCAACGGCGAGGCCTTCGACGGCGGCACCGCCACGGACGCGCCGATCACGCTTGGCGCCGGCGGCTTCATTCCCGGCTTCGAAGAGGGCCTGGAAGGCGTCACGGCTGGCGATGACAAGATCATCGAGGCAACGTTCCCCGAGGCCTATGGCGAACCGAAGCTGGCCGGCAAGACCGTCACGTTCGAGGTGAAGGTGAAGGAAGTCGCCGGGTCGGAAGCCCCGACTCTCGACGATGAGTTCGCCAAGAGTCTCGGCGCCGAATCCGTCGCGCAGATGCGCGAGACGGTGAAGGGCCGTTTGGAATTTGATCGCAACATGGCGTCCCGCCTCAAGGTGAAGCGAGCGCTGCTCGACGGGCTCAACGAGGGGCACACATTCGAGCTCCCGCCGACGCTCGTCGACACCGAGTTCAAGGCCATTTGGGATAAGGTTCTCCACGATCAGGAGCATTCGAAGAAGACCTTCGAGGACGAGGGCACGACCGCAGAGGATGCCAAGAAAGAATATCGCGACATCGCCGAAAGGCGGGTCCGGCTCGGCCTGCTGCTCTCGGAGATCGGCTCGCGCAACGAGATCACGGTATCGGACGACGAGGTCAACAAGGCGCTGATCGAGCGCATCCGTCAGTTCCCCGGACAAGAGCGGCAAGTCTACGACTTCTACCGCAACACGCCAGAGGCGCTGGCGGAAATCCGGGCCCCGATCTTCGAAGACAAGGTCGTGGACTACATTCTCGAGCTCGCCAAGGTTTCCGACAAGGATGTAAGCCTTGAGGAGCTCTACAAGGATCTGGACGACGGTCAGGGCCAAGAACACGGCCATGACCACAACCACGACCATGATCACGACCACTAACCCTCGGGCCGACTGACACGGGCCTTAACGACGGGGAGCCCGGCCTCTTCCGTTTCGTGCCCTGAGCACATATTTTGGGGACTCTGCCAATGGGCGAATCAGGGACCGGCGCCTTTTTCCTCCAACAGCCCCGACAAACAGGATATCCATGAAAAATCCGGTCGAAACATATATGAGCACGCTCGTTCCCATGGTGGTCGAGCAGACCAATCGTGGCGAGCGCGCCTACGACATCTACTCGCGCCTGCTCAAAGAGCGGATCATCTTCGTGACGGGTGTGATCGAGGACCACATGGCCTCGCTCATTACCGCGCAGCTTCTCTTCTTGGAGGCCGAGAACCCCAAGAAGGAAATCTCGATGTACATCAACTCGCCGGGCGGCGTGGTGACCTCGGGGATGGCGATTTACGACACGATGCAGTTTGTGAGACCGCCGGTTTCGACGCTTTGCATCGGCCAGGCCGCGTCTATGGGGTCATTGCTCCTATGCGCGGGCGAGAAAGGCATGCGCTACGCCGTGCCGAACGCACGGGTGATGCTGCATCAGCCGTCCGGCGGCTTCCAAGGTCAGGCCAGCGACATCGAGCGTCACGCCGAGGACATAATCAAAATGAAGCGCCGTTTGACCGAGATCTACGTCGATCATACCGGCCAGGACTACAAGACCGTCGAGCAGACGCTGGATCGCGATTTCTTCTTTTCAGCCGAGGAAGCGCGGGAATTTGGGCTCGTCGACGAGGTTGTCAGCAAGCGTCACGGCGACGCACCGAAGGAAGACGAACCAGCGCCGGCTTCCTGATATTCGAGCAAAATAGGCCCACGGCCCGGTTAGGGTTAAATGGCCTGTTTCCGGCTCCTGGCCTTGGCGGCACGGCGCAGTTCGTGGCAACATAGCGATTCCCGGCAACCGAATGGCCCGTCCAGCATTGCCGCCAGAGAGACGATTTGCAGGATTAATCAATCCTTGATCAGTGCCCCCTCAACATGGTCAGATTGTCGATGTGACGACTTGTTAAAAGGAGTCGGTGACACTTTGCAGGGCAGACAACGGCCATTTCTGAGAGCGCGGGGACAACCGCACGTACGCAGCAGCAACCAAGAACAATTGGATATTTAAGGAATGAGCAAGGTGAGCGGAGCAGATTCCAAAAATACCCTCTACTGCTCTTTCTGCGGCAAGAGCCAGCACGAGGTCCGCAAACTAATCGCGGGGCCGACCGTATTCATCTGCGATGAATGCGTTGAGCTTTGCATGGACATTATTCGCGAGGAGAACAAGAGCTCCCTCGTGAAGTCTCGCGATGGCGTCCCCACGCCCCAGGAAATCTGTCAGGTCCTCGACGATTACGTCATCGGCCAGGATTACGCCAAGCGCGTGTTGTCCGTGGCAGTTCACAACCACTACAAACGCCTGAACCACTCTGGAAAGAACTCCGATGTGGAACTGGCCAAGTCCAACATTCTCTTGATCGGACCCACGGGGTGCGGCAAGACCCTGCTGGCGCAGACGCTCGCCCGCATTCTGGACGTGCCGTTCACTATGGCGGATGCGACCACCCTGACCGAGGCCGGCTATGTCGGCGAGGATGTGGAAAACATCATCCTGAAGCTGCTGCAGGCCGCCGACTACAATGTGGAGCGGGCCCAGCGCGGCATCGTCTATATCGACGAGGTCGATAAGATCAGCCGGAAGTCCGACAACCCGTCCATCACCCGCGACGTGTCGGGCGAGGGTGTGCAGCAGGCGCTGCTGAAGATCATGGAAGGGACCGTGGCTTCGGTTCCCCCGCAAGGCGGGCGGAAGCATCCGCAGCAGGAATTCCTCCAGGTTGACACGACGAACATCCTGTTCGTGTGCGGCGGTGCCTTTGCCGGTCTTGAGAAGATCATTTCGGCGCGCGGCCGGTCCACATCGATTGGCTTCGGCGCCAAGGTGGAAACGGTCGACGAGCGCCGCACCGGCGATATCTTGCGCGGCATCGAGCCCGAAGATCTGCTGCGATTCGGCCTCATCCCCGAATTCATCGGCCGCGTGCCGGTGATTGCCACGCTTGACGATCTCGACGAGAGCGCGCTGATCCGGATCCTGACGGAGCCGAAGAACGCGCTCGTGCGCCAGTATCAGCGGCTGTTCGAGATGGAAGACGTCCAGCTTTCGTTCGCCGACGAGGCCTTGCTTGCCATTTCCAAGAAGGCCATCGAACGGAAGACAGGTGCGCGCGGCCTCCGCTCGATCATGGAAGGGATTCTTCTCGACACCATGTTCGAACTGCCCAGCATGCGCGGGGTGGAAGAGGTCGTGATCAGCGCCGAAGTGGTCGACGGCAAGGCAAGGCCCTTGCGGATCTACTCCGACCGCCAGGACGAGGTCAGCACCAGCGCCTGACCTTTTTCCACATGATTGTAGGCTTGAAGGGGCCCGCGAATCCCACTCTCATTGTGGCGGGCCGCGTTTGATCTGCCCCGTCGGGCCCGGCCCTTGACGGCAGGTCCGCCGACCGCCACTTACCGGGGTGGACACGCTAAAATGACACAGTGCCCCCCTAGCGAACGCCAGGAGCTTATACTCCGGAAGGCGAATTGGACGGAACTGGGGGGAGAGACCGGTATTGCGCGAAGCGGTTAGTGGCCAGGCGACGATCTGGCCCCGTATAAAAGGAAGGCGACGGAAAGAATATGACTGAAACAACCCCGTCCGTGACTATGGAAGCTGACCCGGAACTCTACCCGGTGCTGCCACTTCGCGACATTGTGGTCTTTCCCTACATGATCGTGCCGCTCTTCGTCGGGCGTGAGAAATCCATCGCCGCGCTCGAAGAGGTCATGCGCACCGACAAGCAGATTCTGCTGGTCGCGCAGAAAAATGCCTCTGACGACGAACCGACGGGCGAGGGCATTTACGAGATGGGCACGCTCGCCTCCGTCTTGCAGCTCCTCAAACTGCCGGATGGCACGGTGAAAGTGCTCGTCGAGGGTACGCGCCGCGCCGTCATCAAGAGCTACACCGACAACGAGAATTACTTCGAAGCCGAGATCGAGCCCGTCGAAGAGTCGACAGGTACCGAGAACGAGATCGAGGCGTTGGCGCGCTCGGTCGTGTCTCAGTTCGAAAGCTATGTGAAGCTCAACAAGAAGATCTCGCCCGAAGTGCTCGGCACGACGAGCCATATCGAGGATTACTCGAAGCTCGCCGACACGATCGCCTCGCATTTGGCCATCAAGATCGGCGAGAAGCAGCAGATCCTTGAGATCACCTCCATCTCCGAGCGGCTGGAGCGTGTGTTCACGCTGATGGAAAGCGAGATTTCCGTCCTCCAGGTCGAGCGGAAAATCAGGAGCCGCGTGAAGCGTCAAATGGAGAAGACGCAGCGCGAGTACTACCTGAACGAACAGATGAAGGCGATCCAGAAGGAGCTCGGCGACAGCGAAGAAGGCCGAGACGATCTGGCCGAGCTCGAACAGAAGATCGAAAAGACCAAGCTGACCCGCGAGGCCCGCGAAAAGGCCGTGGGCGAGCTCAAGAAGCTACGCCAGATGAGCCCGATGTCCGCGGAGGCGACAGTCGTCCGGAACTACCTGGACTGGCTGCTGTCGATCCCGTGGGGATCGAAAGGCAAGGTCAAGCGCGACCTGGACGATGCGCAGAAGGTCCTCGACACCGACCATTATGGGCTCGAGAAGGTCAAGGACCGGATCGTCGAGTATCTCGCGGTTCAAAACCGCACCAACATGCTGAAGGGGCCGATCCTGTGCCTCGTCGGACCGCCCGGCGTCGGCAAGACCTCGCTCGGCAAGTCGATCGCCAGGTCGACGGGCCGCGATTTCGTGCGGATGAGCCTCGGCGGCGTGCGGGATGAGGCGGAGATCCGCGGTCACCGCCGGACCTATATCGGCTCCATGCCGGGCAAGGTCATCCAGTCCATGCGGAAGGCCAAGAAGGTCAATCCGCTCTTCCTGCTGGACGAGATCGACAAGATGGGCGCGGACTTCCGCGGCGATCCGGCCTCGGCCTTACTCGAAGTCCTGGACCCCGAGCAGAACAATACGTTCAACGACCATTACCTCGAGGTCGACTACGATCTGTCGAACGTCATGTTCGTCACGACCGCCAACACCCTGAACATTCCGCCGGCCCTGATGGACCGGATGGAAATCATCCGTATTGCCGGCTACACCGAGGACGAGAAGGCCGAGATCGCACGGCGCCATCTCATTCCCGTGCAGGTCAAGAACCACGGGCTTGAGGCGGAGGAGTTCGCACTCGACGACGACGCCCTGCAGGAGCTCATCCGCCGCTATACCCGCGAGGCCGGTGTCCGTAGCCTGGAGCGCGAACTGGCAAAGCTCGCCCGCAAGTCGGTCAAGGAGCTGCTGACCACCGACCACACGAAAGTGGAAGTTACGCTCGACAACCTCGCCGATTATCTTGGCGTGCCAAAGTACCGCTACGGCGAAGCCGAGCTGGAAGACCAGGTGGGTGTCGTCACAGGTCTGGCCTGGACCGAAGTTGGCGGCGAGATCCTCACCGTGGAAGGCGTCATGATGCCTGGCAAGGGCAAGATGACGGTCACCGGCAATCTGCGCGATGTCATGAAAGAATCGATTCAGGCCGCAAACGCCTATGTGCGCTCCCGGGCGGTTGATTTCGGAATCGAGCCGCCGCTGTTCGAACGGCGGGATATCCACGTGCACGTGCCCGAGGGTGCGACGCCCAAGGATGGTCCGTCCGCGGGCGTTGCCATGGCGACGGCGATTATCTCGCTCATGACCGGCATCCCGGTGCGGCGCGACGTAGCCATGACCGGTGAAATCACTCTGCGTGGGCGGGTGCTGCCCATCGGCGGCCTTAAGGAAAAGATGCTGGCGGCTTTGCGTGCGGGTATTAAGACAGTGATTATCCCTGAGGAAAACGTCAAGGATCTCGCGGAGATACCGGATAAACTTAAGAATGCGCTTGAGATTATGCCGGTCTCGCGTCTGGACGAAGTCTTGAAGATCGCCTTCACGCGAACGCCTCAGCCCATCGTCTGGGAAGAGGAAGGCGAGGGCGCCTCGCAGGTCGTTCGCAACAAGGACCAGTCCGGCACGGGCGTCACCGCCCACTGATCCGGCGCTCACTCGACAGTACTGCCGTCAAAACGCCCTAATCATGTAGGTGCGCGTTATGCACCGATTCGGCCAAGATTGTTGATTTTCTGCGCTTTTTGCGCGAGTCATACACTACTTGTTCGTGAATCGGAGCGTACCCAAACCGGTCCCACGAGTTCATAACAAGCGCCCCCAACCATAGGGCTGAGCGAAAGGATAACATCGTGAACAAAGCAGAGCTGGTTGCCCAAGTGGCGAAGGAATCCGAATTGTCAAAGGATGCTGCCGAGAAGGCCGTGGACGCGACGTTCAAGAATATTGAGAAGGCTTTGAGCGGCGGCGACACGGTGCGCATCGTCGGGTTTGGTAATTTTCAAGTTGCGCAGCGGAAGGCCTCCGTGGGCCGCAACCCGCGCACGGGTGCTGAGGTCCAGATTCCGGCCTCGCGCGTTCCCAAGTTCCGTGCCGGTAAGGCTCTTAAGGAGGCGGTCAACGCCTAAGGCGTTGCCGACAGACCTTCAGTGAAATTTGGGCGAGGCCTCGCGTGAGCGGGGCTTCGCCTTTTCAATTGAAGAGGGCAATTCGGTCTGAACGCGCCCTTGGCAGGACACCCGTCTTGCTCTAACGCTTCGGACTCAACGTTTCCGACCTGGCGGGCGGTTAGCTCAGTTGGTAGAGCGCCACGTTTACACCGTGGATGTCGGCAGTTCGAGCCTGTCACCGCCCACCACTCCACGACGAATCCTGTTTGCGATCGCTTCCGGACAGAGGATGAAAAGGCGTCACCTTTCATGACCGCCTTGAGGTGAGAACCGCTTAGCGGCATCTCGCCGCAATTCATCTTGCAGTCCTTTACCCAGGCCGCCTTGACACCCAAAATCCAAGGCCGTACATGCTGGGGATCGCCTCCGGCCGTGGTTACGGCCCGGTAGGGGGTGTAGCTCAGTTGGTTAGAGCGCCGGCCTGTCACGCCGGAGGCCGCGGGTTCGAGTCCCGTCACTCCCGCCACTTTGGCCCGTCGATGCGCAGCAGACGTTTGAAGAAGGCTTCTAAGAGCCATGGGCCAGTTGCTTCTCGACTATCTGCCTCTCGTCATTTTCATCGCGATCGCCTTCGTTATCTGCACCGTGCTGCTGTTGGTCCCGATGGTCATCGCCGTACGCAATCCGGACCCGGAGAAGGTCTCGGCCTATGAGTGCGGATTCGACGCGTTCGACGATTCGCGCATGAAATTCGACGTGCGCTTCTATCTCGTGTCGCTTCTCTTCATTATCTTCGATCTGGAAGTCGCGTTCCTGTTTCCCTGGGCCGTCGCATTCGATGGACTTCCCGCGTTGGGCTTTTGGGCCATGATCGTGTTCCTCGGCGTGCTGACCGTCGGGTTCGTCTATGAGTGGCGGAAAGGCGCGCTCGAATGGAACTAGCACCGAAAGTCACATTCGAGACCGAGGGGAAGGGCGGGGGCCTCGTCACAGCCGGGGCCACCTCGTTCGGAACGTTCTCCGACGAGCTTGCCGACAAGGGTTTCCTTCTCACGACGGCCGACGATCTCATTAACTGGTCCCGCACCGGGTCGCTGATGTGGATGACGTTCGGGCTCGCCTGCTGCGCCGTCGAGATGATGCAGGCCTCCATGCCCCGTTACGACCTGGAGCGCTTCGGCTTTGCCCCGCGTGGCAGCCCGCGCCAATCCGACGTGATGATCGTCGCCGGCACGCTGTGCAACAAGATGGCGCCCGCTCTGCGCAAGGTCTACGACCAGATGCCCGAGCCCCGCTATGTCATCTCCATGGGCTCCTGCGCCAATGGCGGAGGCTACTATCACTACTCCTATTCCGTTGTCCGTGGGTGCGACCGCATCGTGCCCGTAGACATCTACGTACCTGGTTGCCCGCCTACGGCTGAAGCACTGGTCTATGGCGTGCTCCTCCTTCAAAAGAAAATACGGCGGACAGGCACGATCACGCGCTGAACCGCACGAGTCCTCGGGGGCTTGATGGTCGACATACTGAATAAGCTGGGCAGCTACCTTTCGGGGAAGCTAGGTCCGAAGCTCGCCGGTTACGATGTGACCCGAGGCGAGCTGACGATCGAGGTCGCGCGCGACGACATCCGCGACGTCATCACGCTCCTCAAGGACGATGGGAATTGCCGCTTTGGTTGCTTGGTCGACCTTTGCGGGGTCGACTATCCCGAGCGCGAAGAGCGTTTCGATATCGTCTACCACCTCCTGAGCCCCTGGCAGAACACGCGCATCCGCGTGCGGATCAAGACCGATGCGGACACGCCCGTTCCGAGCATTGTCGGCATCTTTCCGGCGGCCAACTGGTTCGAGCGCGAAGCGTTCGATCTTTACGGCGTCGTATTCACCGATCATCCGGACTTGCGCCGAATTCTCACCGACTACGACTTCGAGGGACATCCGCTGCGCAAGGACTTCCCTCTGACCGGCTTCGTGGAACTCCGCTACGACGATGAGCAGAAGCGCGTCGTCTACGAGCCTGTGCAGCTGATGCAGGACTATCGCGACTTCGACTACCTCAGCCCCTGGGAGGCCATGGAGACGGCCATCCCTGGCGACGAAAAAGCCAGTGTGGTCGAAGACGGGGAGGAGAAGTCGTGAAGGCCACGCTGACCCCTGGTCTGAAGCACAGATTCGCCTACAAGGTGCCCGTCTCCAAGACGGTGCCGCATCTGTATAAGGAATCGCCTGAGCTCCAGGCCATGCCGGAGGTCTTCGCCACGGCCTTCATGATCGGATTGATGGAGTGGACCTGCGTGCAGCTGCTGGAACCGCATTTGGACGAGGGTGAGGGCAGTGTCGGGGTGCATGTGGACGTGTCCCATACGGCCGCTACGCCCCCCGGTCTTACCGTGACCGTCGAGGCGGAGTGCATCGAAGTCAGAGGCCCGCGTGCAAAGTTCAAACTGCGGGCACATGACGGCGTCGACGAGATCAGCACCGGCACCCATGACCGCTTCATCGTCGCCTGGAACCGCTTCGACCGCGGCCTCGCACCCAAGCGGGACAAGACCGTTGAGGAGGCGCCCGCGTAATGGCCGACACCGACCTCGATAGCCACAAAGAAATCGTGCCCGACTTCGAGAGCAAGCCCGCGGGCGGCCATCCGGATGCAGGCATCCCCCAGGACGGCGACCGCACCTTCACCATCAATTTTGGCCCTCAACATCCCGCGGCCCATGGTGTGCTGCGTCTCGTTCTTGAGTTGGACGGCGAGGTAGTTGAACGCGTCGACCCGCATATCGGTCTGCTCCATCGCGGTACCGAGAAGCTGATCGAGCACAAGACCTATCTCCAGGCCGTGCCGTATTTCGACCGGCTCGACTATGTCGCGCCTATGAACCAGGAACACGCGTTCGCGCTCACGGTCGAAAAGCTGCTCGGCCTGACCGTTCCCAAACGGGGCCAGCTCATCCGCGTCCTTTACTCTGAAATCGGCCGGCTCCTGTCGCATCTGCTCAACGTCACCACGCAGGCGCTCGATGTCGGCGCGCTCACCCCGCCGCTCTGGGGCTTCGAAGAGCGCGAAAAGCTTATGGTCTTCTATGAGCGTGCCAGCGGCAGCCGCATGCATGCGGCCTATGTCCGCCCGGGCGGCGTTCATCAGGATCTCCCGCCGGAGCTCGTCGACGACATCTACGCCTTCTGCGATCCCTTCCTCAAAGTCTGCGACGACATTGAGAGCCTGCTCACGGACAACCGCATCTTCAAGCAGCGCAACGTGGACATCGGCGCCGTCAGCCAGAAGGACGCGTGGGACTGGGGCTTCACCGGCGTGATGATCCGCAGCACCGGCGCGGCCTGGGACTTGCGCAAGAGCCAGCCTTACGAGTGCTACGACGAGCTCGACTTCGACGTGCCCATCGGTAAGCACGGGGACTGCTACGACCGCTATCTGATCCGCATGGAAGAGATGCGCCAGTCCATCCGTCTGATGAAGCAGTGCTGCTCGCTTCTGACCGAAACGCCAGGCCCGGTCACGGTGGACAATCACAAGATGGTGCCGCCGAATCGATCTCGGATGAAGGGCTCGATGGAGGCCCTCATTCATCACTTCAAACTCTATACCGAGGGCTATCACGTGCCGGCCGGCGAGGCTTACGCCGCGGTCGAAGCGCCGAAAGGCGAATTCGGGGTCTATCTCGTCTCCGACGGCACCAATAAGCCTTATCGCTGCAAGATTCGCGCGCCCAGTTTCGTCCATCTGGCGGCGCTCGAGTTCCTAACGCGCGGGCACATGCTGGCCGATGTCTCGGCCGTCCTGGGTTCGATCGATGTTGTCTTTGGAGAGGTCGACCGGTGACGCATTGTGCAGTTGCGAAATGCGCCTAGATCGGCAAAACTCTGAGTGCTGGGGAAGTCATTACGACGCGGTAGGTTTCTGGCCTGGGCACGGCCTTCACATCCGTAAAAGAAGATTGAGATGAGCGTCCGACGCCTTGCTGTGGAACAGCCTGAGGGCTTTGCCTTCACGCCCGAGAATATCGCTTGGGCTCAGGCTGTTATCAAAAAATATCCCGAGGGCCGTCAGGCCTCCGCCGTGATTTCGCTGCTCTGGCGTGCGCAGGAGCAGAATGGCGGTTGGGTGTCCGAACCCGCGCTGCGCTATATCGCCGACATGCTCGGGATGGCCTTCATCCGGGTCTACGAGGTCGTCACCTTCTACACGATGTTCAACCTGCAGCCCGTGGGCCGTTACTACGTGCAGGTCTGCGGCACGACGCCTTGCATGCTGAACGGTTCCGAGGACATCAAAGAAGCCTGCCGCAAGCACATCGGCCCGAAAGATACGGTCAGCGACGACGGCATGTTCTCCTGGACCGAGGTCGAGTGTCTTGGGGCGTGCGTGAACGCACCCATGGCGCAGATCAACAAGTACTACTACGAGGACCTGACGCCTGAATCGTTCGGGTCGATTATCGAGCGGCTCCGCAAAGGCGAGGACGTTCCGCCCGGGCCCCAAGACGGCCGCCAGGGCTGCGCGCCCAAAAGCGGCCCCAACACGCTCACCGACTCCGCCATTTACGGCGCCGACAAGTCCGGTCCGGAATCGGGCTACGCGGGGACCTCCGATCCCAAGTCCAAGATGCCGGGGCCCTACTAATGCTCCAGGACACCGACCGCATCTTCAAGAACCTCTACGGCCTTCACAGCTGGCAGCTGCCGGCGGCTCAGGCGCGCGGTGCTTGGGACGGCACCAAGGACATGATTGCGCGGGGCCACGATGCGGTGATCGACGAGGTCAAGGCCTCGGGCTTGCGCGGACGCGGCGGGGCGGGCTTCCCGACAGGCCTCAAATGGTCGTTCATGCCGAAGAACGATCCGCGCCCGAGCTATCTTGCGGTCAACGCGGACGAGTCCGAACCTGGCACCTGCAAGGACCGAGAGATCATGCGGCACGACCCGCATCTTCTCATCGAGGGCTCCATGCTGGCCTCCTTCGCCATGCGGGCCCACGCGGCCTATATCTATATTCGCGGGGAGTTCATCGCCGAACGCGAGATCCTTGAAGCGGCTATCGCCGAAGCCTACGAGGCCAAGCTCGTAGGCAAGAACAACGTCAACGGCTGGGACTTCGACATCTACGTCCATCACGGGGCCGGCGCGTATATCTGCGGCGAGGAAACCGCGCTCCTGGAAAGCCTCGAGGGCAAGAAGGGGCAGCCGCGCCTCAAACCGCCATTCCCGGCGAATTGCGGCCTCTATGGCGCGCCCACGACCGTCAACAATGTCGAGACCATTGCCTCGGTCCCGGACATCATGCGGCGCGGGGCGACTTGGTTCGCGGCGCTTGGCAAGCCCAACAACACAGGCACCAAGCTTTACTGCATCTCCGGCCACGTGAACAAACCATGCACGGTCGAGGAGGAGATGGGCATTCCCTTGCGCGAACTGATCGACACCTATGCGGGTGGCGTGCGCGGCGGCTGGGACAATCTGCTGGCAATCATCCCCGGCGGTTCGTCCGTACCCTGCCTTACGGCAGAGGAAAGTACCGATGTGACCATGGATTTCGATGCACTGAAGGCGCTTGGGTCCGGACTCGGCACCGCGGGCATCATCGTGATGGACAAGTCCACCGATATCATCCGCGCCATCGCCCGGCTGTCCTATTTCTACAAGCACGAATCGTGCGGCCAGTGCACGCCCTGCCGCGAGGGGACGGGCTGGATGTGGCGCGTGCTGGAGCGCATGGCCGTCGGCAATGCACAGAAGCACGAAATCGACATGCTGTTCGAAGTCACCAAGCAGGTCGAAGGCCACACGATCTGCGCCCTCGGAGACGCCGCTGCCTGGCCGATCCAGGGGCTCATCAAGAATTTCCGCCATGTCATCGAAGAACGCCTCGATGCGGGCGCCGCCGAGCCGATCTCACCATCCGTACCAGAAGCGGCGGAGTAGGGACCTCATGCCGAAGCTCATTATCGACAATGTCGAGCACGACGTCCCGGACGGCATCACGCTGATCCAGGCCTGCGAACTCGTGGGCGTCGAGATCCCGCGCTTCTGTTTTCACGAGCGCCTGTCGATCGCCGGCAATTGCCGCATGTGCCTGGTCGAAGTGGTCGGCATGCCCAAGCCCGTGGCGTCCTGCGCCATGTCGGTCAACGATCTGCGTCCCGCGCGCGACGGCACACCCCCGACCATCAACACGAAGTCGGAGACGACGCGCCGGGCCCAAGAAGGCACGATGGAATTTCTGCTGGTCAACCATCCGCTGGACTGCCCGATCTGCGACCAAGGCGGTGAATGCGACCTGCAGGACCAAGCCATGGCCTATGGCTTCGATGAGGGGCGCTTCAAAGACAACAAGCGCGCTGTGGAAGACAAATATCTCGGGCCGCTCATCAAGACGTCGATGACCCGCTGCATACACTGCACGCGCTGCGTCCGGTTCATGACCGAAGTTGCTGGCGTGGCGGAGCTCGGCCTGATCGGCCGTGGCGAAGATGCAGAGATCACGACCTATCTCGAGCATGGCCTCCACTCGAACCTGTCCGCCAATGTGGTGGATCTGTGCCCCGTCGGCGCCCTGACGTCGAAGCCATACGCGTTCCAGGCGCGTCCCTGGGAACTCTCCAAGATACCGTCCATCGACGTGATGGACGCCGTGGGCTCCGCGATCCGCGTCGACTTCCGCGGCAAGGAAGTCTTGCGCATCCTGCCGCGCATCAACGACGCGGTGAACGAAGAGTGGATTTCCGACAAGGCGCGCCATGTTTGGGACGGGCTGCGGACTCAGCGGCTCGACCGACCCTATGTGCGCAAGGATGGCGCACTCACCCCCTGCAGCTGGGATGAGGCGCTCGCCGCCATTGCGGATCGCGTGAAGGGCTCGAGCGGTGCGAAGTTCGGCGCCATTGCCGGTGACTTGGCTGCCGCCGAAGAGGTCTTCGCTCTCAAGTCGCTCGCCGAAAAGCTGGGCTCAGCAAACATCGACTGCCGTCAGGCGGGCGCAAAGTTCGACCCGACGCTCGGACGGGCCACCTACCTGTTCAACACCACGATCGACGGTATTGAGGAGGCGGACGCCGTCCTCCTCGTAGGCTGCGACCCGCAAGTCGAAGCGCCGGTACTGAACGCGCGCATCCGCAAGCGCTGGAAGCAGTTGGAGGGCAAGTTGCCCGTCGGCCTGATCGGCACGGATGTCGACCTGACCTATCCCTACGAGAGACTCGGCGCTGGATCCGAAACGCTGGCGGATGTCGCAAGCGGTGAACACGACTTCGCCAAGGTCCTCAAAGATGCCAAGAAGCCCATGGTCATTCTGGGGCAAGCGGCGTTTGCGCGGCCCGATGGCTACGAGATCCTCGCCATGGGCGCCAAGATCGTGACCGAGACCGGCGCGATCGACGAAGGCTGGAACGGCTTCAATGTTCTGCATACGGCGGCAGCGCGGGTCGCCGGCCTCGATCTCGGTTTCGTCCCCGGCGACAAGGGCCTCGATACCGGGGCAATGATTGCGGCCGCGGGGAAGGGCGATCTGGAGGTTCTCTACCTTCTCGGCGCCGACGAAATCGACACGTCGGCTCTCGGCGACACGTTTGTGATCTACCAGGGCAGCCATGGCGACAAGGGCGCCCATCGCGCCGACGTGATTCTGCCCGGTGCTGCCTATACGGAAAAAGAGGGCACCTACGCCAACACGGAAGGGCGCGTACAGATGACCGCGCGCGCGATCTTTCCCCCTGGCGACGCGCGCGAGGACTGGGCGATCCTCAAGGCGCTGTCCGATGCGTTGGGCAAGCCGCTCCCGTTCGAAACGCTGCAAGAGCTGCGCGGCAAGATGTATGCGGCCGCTCCCCAATTGGCGCAGTTGGACACGCTCGAAAAAGCCGACTCCGGTCCCATCGTCAAATTCGCGAGCCACAAGGCTAAGCCCGGCAAGGATCCTTTCGGGCTCTCGATGGACGACTACTACCTGTCCAACCCAATCGCACGGGCCTCGGCCATCATGGCGAGCTTGAGCGCCATGCGCGCGGACGTCGAGAAAGCGACGGGAACCGATGGCTGAGTTCTGGACCAGCTATGGGTGGCCCACCGCCCTGATCGTCGTACACAGCGTCGTCACGATCGTGGTGCTGCTGGTCTTCATCGCCTTCGTGTTGCTGGCGGACCGGAAGATCTGGGCCGCGGTACAAATGCGGCGCGGACCCAACGTAGTGGGCCCGTTCGGGCTGTGGCAGTCCTTCGCGGACCTCCTGAAGTTCTTCTTCAAGGAGTTCATTGTCCCGGCGGGATCGAACAAGGGACTGTTCATTCTCGCGCCCATTATCACCGCAGGGCTCGCGATCGCGGCCTGGGCCGTGATCCCGGTCTCCGAAGGCTGGGCCGTGGCCGACATCAATGTCGGCATTCTCTTCGTGTTCGCGATCTCAAGCCTGGAAGTCTACGGCGTCATCATGGCCGGATGGGCCTCCAACTCGAAATACGCCTTTCTCTCCGCGCTACGCTGTGCCGCCCAGATGGTCTCCTACGAAGTCTCGATCGGCTTCGTGATCATCACGGTGCTGCTCTGCGCCGGCTCGCTGAACCTCACCGAGATCGTGTTGGCACAGGATCGGGGCCTTGGCCTGTTCGGCTGGTATTGGCTGCCGCTGTTCCCGATGTTCGTGATCTTCTTCATCTCGCTTCTGGCCGAGACGAACCGGCCGCCTTTCGATCTTCTCGAGGCGGAATCCGAACTCGTGGCGGGCTACATGGTCGAGTACTCGTCGACCCCCTATATGCTGTTCATGCTCGGCGAGTATGTCGCCATCATCCTGCTGTGCAGCCTCGGAACCATTCTGTTTCTCGGCGGGTGGCTGCCACCGGCGCCGTTCGCACCCTTCACTTGGATTCCGGGCGTCATTTGGTTCGTCCTGAAGGTCTGCGCTCTGTTCTTCCTGGTTTCCATGGTGAAAGCCTTCGTGCCGCGCTATCGCTACGATCAGCTGATGCGGCTTGGCTGGAAAGTATTCCTTCCAATCTCGCTTGCCGCGGTGGTTGTTGTCGCCGTGGTCCTGCGTGTCTGGCAACACGGTGTTTAGGGGAGAAGTCGCGTGACACGGTTCGCTCAAGCTGCCAAATCGCTCCTGCTCCTGGAGTTCGTGTCGGCCTTTTGGCTGGCGATGAAGTATTTCGTCTCGCCGAAGGCCACGCTGAACTATCCCTACGAGAAGGGACCGTTGAGCCCGCGTTTCCGCGGCCAGCACGCCTTGCGCCGCTATCCCAATGGGGAAGAGCGCTGTATTGCCTGCAAGCTATGCGAAGCCATTTGTCCGGCGCAGGCCATCACCATCGAGGCGGGCCCGCGCCGCAATGACGGCACGCGGCGCACCACACGCTACGACATCGACATGGTGAAGTGCATCTACTGCGGTTTCTGTCAGGAAGCCTGTCCGGTCGAGGCCATCGTCGAAGGACCGAATTTCGAATTCGCGACGGAGACACGCGAAGAATTGTATTACGACAAGGCGCGGCTGCTCTCGAACGGAGACCGTTGGGAGCGCGAGATCGCCAGGAACATCGAATTGGACTCGGCCTATCGCTAGGCGAGTTTGAACACTCCGGCCGTGAGGGGCGGGGTTTTGGGGACATGTTTTGGGGGCAAGGTTTTTGAATAGGCAGGGCGAACGCGCGAGACCGCTTTCGGGCGTTCTCTCCGGAATGGGAGAGGCGCTCTGATGCTGGCCGCACTGTTCTTCTATCTCTTCGCCATCGTGCTGATCGGCGCGTCCGTCATGGTCGTGTCGGTAAAGAACCCCGTGCATGCGGTTCTGTTCCTGATCCTCGCCTTTTTCAATGCCGCGGCGCTGTTCGTGCTGCTCGGTGCCGAATTCCTCGCGATGATTCTCGTCGTCGTCTATGTGGGCGCGGTGATGGTGCTGTTCCTGTTCGTGGTGATGATGCTCGACGTGAACTACACGGAGCTGCGGTCAGGCGCCCTCAAATATCTTCCCGTCGGTCTGGTCGTCGGTCTTCTCTTGATGGTCGAACTGATCTTCGTCGTCGGCGCTTGGGTCACGGCACCCAAACTTGCGAGCGATGCCCCGGCACCGCCGCCCGCCGAGGTCAGCAATACGGAGGCGTTGGGCCGGCTGCTCTACACCGACTATGTCTATCTCTTCCAAGCCGCCGGGCTGATCCTGCTCGTGGCCATGATCGGCGCGATCGTCTTGACATTGCACCACCGGCGCGACGTCAAACGCCAGGACATCGGCGAGCAGGTTCGGCGCAGCCCTGAGACGGCAGTCGAAGTCGTCAAAGTCGAAACGGGGAGGGGGCTGCAATGACCGTTGGTCTGTCGCACTACCTGACCGTCGCCGCCGTGCTGTTCACGATCGGCGTGTTCGGCATCTTTCTCAACCGCAAGAACGTCATCGTCATCCTGATGTCGATCGAACTGCTTCTGCTGGCGGTGAACATCAACCTTGTGGCCTTTTCCTCGTTCCACGGCGATCTCGTCGGTCAGGTCTTCACGCTGATCGTCCTGACTGTCGCGGCCGCGGAAGCCGCAATCGGGCTCGCCATCGTCGTCGTGTATTTCCGCAATCGCGGCACGATCGACGTTGCCGACATCGATCACCTGAAGGGCTGAGGACAGCAGGCGATGTATCACGCGATCCTCTTCCTTCCCCTGATGGGGGCCCTCTTCGCGGGGCTCTTCGGCCGCTGGGTCGGCGCGCGCGCCTGCGAGATCGTGACCATCTCGCTGATGTTCGTTGCCGCGTTCCTGTCCTGGATCGCGTTCTATCAGGTCGCCATCGAGGGCAACGATGTGCGCATCTCGCTCATCGGCTTCATGCATTCCGGCGCCTTCGAGACCTATTGGTCCATCCGGATCGACACGCTGACGGCCGTGATGCTGGTCGTGGTCAACACGGTCTCGTCGGTCGTTCATCTGTATTCCGTGGGCTACATGGACGAGGATCCGCACAAGGAGCGCTTCTTCGCTTATCTGTCCATGTTCACTTTCGCCATGCTCGCGCTGGTGACCTCGGACGATCTGGTGCAGCTCTTCTTCGGCTGGGAGGGCGTCGGCCTCGCCTCCTATCTCCTGATCGGCTTCTGGTACAAGAAGCCCGGGCCTAACGCCGCCGCCATCAAAGCCTTCGTTGTCAACCGTGTCGGCGATTTTGGCTTCCTGCTCGGCATTTTCGCGATCTTCCACGTTTTCGGCGCGGTCCAGTACGACACCATCTTCGCCGCGGCGCCTGACCAGGTCGGCAAGACCATGACCTTCCTGTCCTGGGAAGTGCCGGTTCTGGAGCTGATCTGCTTCCTGCTCTTCATGGGCGCCATGGGCAAGTCGGCGCAGTTCCTGCTCCATACCTGGCTACCAGACGCCATGGAGGGCCCGACGCCCGTCTCCGCACTGATCCACGCGGCGACCATGGTGACGGCCGGCGTGTTCATGGTCGCGCGCCTGTCACCGCTATTCGACCTTGCGCCCTATGCGCTCGCCTTCGTGGCCATTATCGGCGCAACGAGCGCCTTTTTTGCCGCGACCGCCGCGGTGGTCCAGACCGACATCAAGCGCGTGATCGCCTATTCGACGTGTTCGCAGCTCGGTTACATGTTCGCCGCCGAAGGGGTGGGGGCATTTGGCGCCGGCATGTTCCACCTATTCACCCATGCCTGCTTCAAGGCGCTGCTCTTCCTGTGCGCCGGCGCGATCATCCATACGCTCGCCGACAATCAAGACATGCGCCGCATGGGGGGCTTGCGGAAAATCATTCCCTTCACCTGGGCCATGACGCTGATCGGCTCGCTGGCGCTGACGGCGTTCCCGCTCACCTCCGGCTTCGTCTCGAAGGACTTCATCATCGAGACGACCTGGTTCGATCATTCTATCGTCGGCCAATACACCTATTGGATGGTGCTCATCGCCGCCTTCCTGACCTCGCTCTACACCTGGCGGCTGATGTTCCTGACCTTCGAGGGCAATTTCCGCGGGCCGAAGGATGTGCGCGATCATGCGCATGAGCCGCCCTGGACCATGGCCGTACCGCTGCTGGTGCTCGGCGCCGGCGCGCTGTTCGCGGGTCTCGGCTTCCGGCACCTCTTCATCGGCGCCGATCAAGCAAGCTTCTGGCGCGACGCCATCGTGTTGCCCCAGGGCGGGCATCACGACATCCCGTTCTGGCTGACCTTGTCGCCGACCATCGCCATGACCCTCGGCTTCCTGATCGCCTGGTACTGCTATATGTGGCGGCCGCTTCTTCCCTTCGGCTTGCTCAAGCGCTTCCCGGCGACAAACCGGTTCTTCTTGCACGCGTGGTACTTCGACGCGCTCTATGACCGCATCTTCGTCCGTCCGGCCAAATGGCTCGGCAACTTCCTTTGGCGGGTGGGCGACGGAAAGATCATCGACGGGCTTGGGCCCAACGGTGTCGCCGCGCGCGTTCTGGACATCACCAAGGGCGTCGTGAAGCTGCAGACCGGCTACATCTTCCACTACGCGTTCGTGATGCTGATCGGCGTCGCCCTTCTGATCACCTATTTCATCGTGACAGGGGGCGCGTTGAAGCCATGAGCTATGGTTGGCCCATCCTCTCGACCGTCACGTTCCTGCCGCTGGTCGGCGCGCTGCTGATCTTCGCACTGCGTGGCGACGACGACAGCACCGCCCGCAATGCGCGCTATATCGCGCTGTGGACCACGCTGATCACGTTCGCCATTTCGCTGCTGCTGTGGATCGATTTCGATCCGAGCTCCGCCAAGTTTCAGTTCGTCGAGGAACGCGACTGGCTCGGCCCGATCCGGTTCCATATGGGCATCGACGGCATCTCCATGCCGTTCGTCGTCCTCACCACGCTGTTGATGCCGCTCACGGTGCTATCGACCTACGGCGCCATCAAGACGCGGGTGCGCGAATTCATGATCGCGTTCCTCGTCCTCGAAACGCTGATGCTCGGCGTGTTCTGTTCGCTCGATCTGGTGATGTTCTATCTCTTCTTTGAGGGCGGACTCATTCCGATGTTCCTCATCATCGGCATTTGGGGCGGCTCGAACCGCGTCTACGCGAGCTTCAAGTTCTTCCTCTACACGCTGGCCGGCTCGCTCCTGATGCTGATCGCGATCCTGGCCATGTATTGGCAGGCGGGCACCACCAACATTCCCGAGCTCCTGGCGCATGACTTCCCGCCGGAAATGCAGACCTGGCTCTGGCTCGCCTTCTTCGCGTCCTTCGCGGTGAAGCTGCCCATGTGGCCCGTGCATACCTGGCTCCCGGACGCACACGTGCAGGCGCCAACGGCCGGCTCGGTCGTGCTGGCCGGCATTCTCCTGAAGCTCGGCGGTTACGGCTTCTTGCGCTTCTCTATTCCGATGTTCCCGCTTGCCTCGGCCGACTTCGCACCGCTCATTTACACCCTCTCGGTGATCGCGGTGATTTACACCTCTCTCGTCGCCCTTGCACAGACGGACATGAAGAAGCTGATCGCCTATTCGTCCATCGCGCATATGGGCTTCGTTACGATCGGCATTTTCACGCTCACTATGCAGGGCCTTCAGGGCGGCATCTTCCTGATGCTATCCCACGGGCTCGTTTCGGCGGGACTATTCCTGTGCGTCGGCGTCGTCTACGACCGCATGCACACCCATGAGATTTCGGTGTTCGGCGGCCTCGTAAATCGCATGCCGCTCTACGCGGCCGTCTTTATGATTTTCACCCTTGCCAATGTGGGCTTGCCGGGTACGTCCGGGTTCGTCGGCGAGTTCCTGAGCCTGTTGGGCATATTCAAAGTGAATACCTGGGTCGCCATGCTCGCGACCACAGGCGTCATTCTGTCGGCGTGTTATGCGCTATGGCTGTATCGCCGCGTCATGTTCGGCGAGATCACCAATCCCGCGTTGAAGCTCATCAAGGATCTGTCCTGGCGCGAGTTCGCCGTCATGGTGCCGCTGATCCTGCTGGTCATCTTCTTCGGCTTCCATCCCAATCCGGTCCTTGACGTGACGGCGACCTCTGTCGAGGCACTGATGGCCGACTTTAAAGCGAACCTGTCCGCCGCCGAACAGGCGCGCTTGACGCTGACGCCGTGAGCGAGACCGCGATGACCGAACAACTCAACCTTCTGCCCCTTCTTCCCGAGCTGGTCCTCGCCGCCGGCGCCCTGGCGCTCCTCATGGTGGGCGTGTTTGGGCGCAAAGACCGCAGCGAACTTGTCCTGTGGCTCTCCGTTGCGGTGCTGGTTCTTGCCGGCATCTTCGTCACCATGGGGGAGGGCACAGTGACGCTGTTTAGCGGCAGCTTCATCGTTGATCCGTTTGCCCGCATGCTGAAGATTCTCGCGCTGACCGGTGCTGCAGTCGCACTGATCATGTCCCGGGATTTTTGGCGCGACGAGGGGGGCGTGCAGTTCGAATATCCGGTGCTGCTACTTCTTGCGACTACCGGCATGATGATGATGATCTCGGCCAACGATCTCATCGCCCTCTATGTGGGTCTCGAATTGCAGAGCCTCGCGCTCTATGTGGTCGCCGCGTTCAAGCGGGATTCGACGCGCTCCTCCGAAGCCGGCATGAAATATTTCGTCCTCGGCGCGCTGTCTTCGGGCATGCTTCTGTATGGCGCATCGCTCGTCTACGGCTTTACCGGCTCCACCGAATTCTCCGAGATCGCGAACGCGGCCCAGCCGTCCGGCACCAATCTCGGCCTGATCTTCGGCCTGGTGTTCCTGCTGACCGGCCTCGCCTTCAAGATTTCCGCCGTGCCGTTCCATATGTGGACGCCGGATGTCTACGAAGGCGCGCCATCTCCGGTCACCGCCTTCTTCGCGGCGGCGCCCAAAATAGCCGCGATGGCACTGTTCGTCCGGGTGGTGATCTCAGCCTTTCCTGCCATTACGGATCAATGGCAGCAGATCGTGATCTTCCTGTCGCTCGCCTCCATGGCGCTCGGCGCCTTCGCCGCGATCGGTCAGCACAACATCAAACGCCTGATGGCTTATAGCTCGATCGGCCATATGGGCTTTGCCCTGGTGGGACTTGCAGCCGGGACGGAGCAGGGCGTTCAGGGCGTGATCATTTATCTCGCGATCTATCTCGTCATGACGCTTGGGACTTTCGCGGTCATTCTGTCGCTGCGCCGCGACGGCAAGATGGTCGAGGAGATCGATCAGCTCGCCGGACTGTCGCGGACGAGCCCGCTCATGGCGCTCGCGCTCGCAGTCTTGCTTTTTTCGCTGGCCGGCATCCCGCCGCTCGCCGGTTTCTTTGCCAAGTTCTATGTATTCCTCGCCGCCGTCGAAGCCGGACTTTACGCGCTCGCCATTATCGGCGTGCTCCTCAGCGTCGTCGGTGCCTACTACTATCTGCGGATCGTGAAGCTCATGTATTTCGATGAGCCCGTGAAGGGCTTCGAACCAATGCCCCGGCCGCTCGCCATCGTGCTGAGCGCTGCCGGTATTTTGATCATGTTCTTCTTCGTGTACCCCTTGCCACTTGTCGCGGCTGCCGGAACCGCTGCAAAATCGCTCTTTTGAGCAAGCCTCGATATTGACGCTGCGGGACGCTTAAAGCCTTACGCCTTTTTGAACCATTGGCCGCCAGTCTGAATGAACAAATTTGCGCGCACCACACCTAAGCTTCCTGCTGGCTATCGCCTTGTCCAATTGGACACTGTCGATTCGACCAACGACGAAGCCAAACGCCGCGCGGATATGGGTGAGCCCGGGCCCTTATGGATCTGGTCAGCACGTCAGTCCAAAGGACGGGGACGTGCGGGCCGCGAGTGGATCTCGCAAGTCGGCAATCTGTTCGCCAGCCTGCTCGTTCGCCTTAACTGTCCGCTTCAGACCGCCAGCCAGCTTGCGCTCGTGGCCGGCATCATCACGTTCGAGACCATTTCGAAGCTGATCGTCTATGAGGGCCGCTCTAAGCTCCTGCTGAAATGGCCCAACGACGTGTTGCTAGACGAAGAGAAGATCGCCGGGATGCTGCTGGAGAACATGTGCGCACCTAACGATAAGCGCTCCGCCGTTGTGATTGGCACGGGCATCAACCTCGCGAACCATCCCGAGTATCTCCCTCAGCCTGCCGTGAGCCTCGAAGCCTATGGACTGACGATCACGCCGGCCAAGGCGCTGGAGGTTCTCGCGGCGACCACTCATGAATGGCTGAAGCGTTGGGACGAGGGCGCCACCTTCCCAAGCATAAGGCGCGCCTGGCTGGACCGGGCCGGCCCGACGGGGCGGAAGCTCGTCGTACAAATCGGCGCCGACAAGATCGAGGGCACCTATGCAGGTCTCGACCTCGAGGGAGCACTTCAGCTCAAGACGGACAGTGGCACGCGTACCGTGACGGCGGGCGACGTGTTCTTCACGCACTGACGCCATGGCCAAAAAAGACAGCAAATCCAAAAACGTATTCGTCTTCGTACCGCTCGGTGGTGTCGGCGAGATCGGCATGAACCTCTATCTATACGGCTATGGCCGGGAAGGGGCCTATACCTGGCTGATCGTTGATATGGGGGTGACCTTCGGCGGCGAGTACGAGCCCGGGATCGACATCGTTCTTCCCGACATCCGCTTCCTCGAAGAGGAACGCCGCAACATCGCGGGGCTCGTCCTGACTCACGCCCATGAGGACCATTACGGGGCCATCCCGGATCTGTGGCCTCTGATCGGCCGTGTCCCGATCTATGCAACGCCCTTCACCGCTGAAATGCTGCGCGGCAAGCTCGGCGAGATGCGGATCAAGGACGACGATCTCCCGCTGGAAGTTCTCCCTCTCGGCGCGCGGCGCCAAATCGGCCCGTTCGATGTGGAGCTGATCTCCATGTCCCATTCGATTCCGGAGCCCACGGCTCTGGTAATCCGCACACCGCTCGGAACCGCGCTGCACACGGGTGACTGGAAGCTGGATAAAACCCCGCTCACCAGCCCGCCCACGGACGAGAACCGCCTTCGCGATATAGGCCGCGAAGGGCTCGACGCGCTGATTTGTGATTCCACCAATGCCATCCGTGAAGGCGTCTCGCCCTCGGAGGCGGAAGTCGCCGAGAACCTGACAAAGCTCATCAAGAAAGCACCGTCTTGTGTCGCCGTCACCACATTCGCCTCCAATGTCGCCCGTCTCGGCTCGGTGGCGAACGCGGCACGTGCGTCTGGCCGCGAACTCGTCGTGGTGGGTCGCGCCATGTACCGGGTCATCGAGGCGGCGCAGACAACCGGCTATCTTGATCCCGAGTTTGGCTTTCATCCGGAGACGTCCTTCGCCCAGTTTCCGCCCGACAAAGTCGTTGCCCTGTGCACCGGCAGTCAGGGCGAGCCGCGCGCGGCCATGTCGCGTATCGCCGCCGGCGAACATCCCCATGTGTCGCTCAAACAGGGAGACTGGGTCATCTTCTCCTCGCGCACAATTCCCGGAAACGAGAAGTCCGTCGGCCGGGTTCAGAACGCGTTGTCCGACGAAGGCATCGAAATCCTCACGGACCAGGATGCGCTGGTACATGTGTCCGGGCACCCGCGCCGGGGGGAACTCGAACAGCTCTATGGCTGGCTAAAGCCCGGCATCGCCGTACCGATGCACGGCGAGGGACGCCATTTGGAGGCGCATGCCGAGCTTGCCGAAGATCTCGGTGTCAAGCAGGTGATCCGGGCGCGCAACGGCACGATGGTGCACCTTCTGCCAAAGCCCGCTGGTATAGTCGACGACGTTCCCGTCGGCCGGCTCTACCGCGACGGCACTATCCTGACCTCGGCCGACGAGGGCCAAGTCCGCGACCGCCGTAAACTCGCCTTCGCGGGCATCGCCAACGTATCTCTCGTCCTGACGACAAAGGGCGAACTGGTCGCCGAGCCGGAAGTCGCACTGACGGGGCTGCCCGAGGAAGACAATGACGGCGTGCCCCTCAAGGAGATCGCGCGCGACGCTGCGGTCGGGACGGTCGAGAGTATTCCACGCCCGCGCCGCAAGGACCCGCAGCTCGTGTCGGAGGCGGTCCGTCGGGGCGTTCGGGCGGCCCTGAATCAGGCTTGGGGCAAGAAGCCAGTCTGCACTGTGTTGACGACGGTCCTCTAACAGCCGCAAAAAGGGGCCCTTGGGTAAGGCCTTTGGGCGCCTCAATTCCCGCTTAGACTGACGAAGATTTTGAACTGGAGCAGAGATACATGATTGGCCGTTTGAACCATGTCGCCATCGTCGTGCCGGACCTGACAGCCGCTACGGCCGTCTACCGCGATACGTTGGGCGCGAAGGTTTCTCCGGAAGAGGATCAGCCCGAACACGGCGTTCGAACGGTTTTCATCGAGTTGCCGAACACCAAGGTCGAACTCTTAGGGGTTCTTGGCGACAAGTCTCCGATAACGGCCTTCCTTGAGCGCAACCCGAGTGGCGGCATCCACCACATCTGCTACGAGGTGCCGGACATCATGGCCGCCCGGGACCAGCTGATGAAGGACGGCGCGCGCGTGCTGGGCGATGGCGAGCCTAAAATCGGCGCCCACGGCAAGCCGGTCCTGTTCCTGCATCCGAAGGATTTCTGCGGGACCCTGGTCGAACTCGAAGAGGCGTAAGTCATGAGCCTTGGCTTTGGTGTCGCGATCTACTTCGTGATCTGGTGGATCGTACTCTTTGCTATCCTGCCATTTGGCGTCCGGACCTCGGAGGAGGTCGGCGAGGCGAGCAATGCTGGATTCGCCGAGAGCGCCCCACATAAACCAAAGATGCTCCTGAAGATTCTCGCCACGACGATCGTGTCCGGCATCGTCTTTGCGGGTATCTACGCGATCATGGTCCACCACGTGATCACGCTGGACGAAATTCCATTCTTTCCGCGCTACGAACGGGTCCAAGAGGCTAGCTAACTGAGAGGCGGGTTAGCTGCAGGAGTGGCTAGTCGAGAGGCTGGCTAAGCAAGAGCCGTTAGGCGCAGACGATTGGCCAAAAAAAAGCAAGGTCCCAAGGGACCCTGCTCTTTAAGTGCTTACTCCTTGCCCTCACCGCCGGGACAGCTCCTATCCATTCGGATATGGAGCAAGGCGGAAAAGCGGCTGCGCTTGTCAATCGGGTAAACGCGCGCCTGGAGTCTTTCCTCCCAAGACTTGGACCGTATTGGTCTTTGACCGTGTCCAATCTCTAAACGCTTCACGTCAGAGCCGCCAAGGGGCCGAGCGCTCTTGCGTTGTGGGCGGACACTAGCTCGCCCGCGCCAAATTGTCACCATGATTGTGACCGGTCGACGCAGATTTAAGCGAAAAACTCAATCACCCTATTTGCCAACCCAAAGAAGATGGGCCGATTGAGCCCGGATTGTGCTCAAATCTGCCTGCTTAGGCGGCAAAGACGCTAACTGACTTAAATGAGTGCTGTTTTTCAGAGCTCCAGCCAAGACGGCTGCCTCGGGCCCCGAGGAGCACCTCCAGCGGCCCGAGAATCACCACCTGGCGACCACAAAGGTTAGCCCTTCGATTGCCTCACCCTCCGAACTTGGCTATTAGCCGCATCCAGGGGGCGTCCACGGGGCCATCGCCGCTGCAATGGGCCCAGGACAAGCCAAAGACGACAGCCGCCTATCCGTGGAATCTGCCCGTAACAACGCCGTCAGAGCATAACGATGCGCCTCAGCCGCTTTTTTCTCCCCATCCTGCGTGACGATCCTAAGGAAGCGGAGATCGCCTCCCACCGGCTGATGCTGCGCGCCGGCATGATCCGCCAGTCAAGCGCCGGCATCTATTCCTGGCTGCCTCTGGGATACCGCGTGCTGCACAAGATCGAGCAGATCGTGCGCGAGGAACAGGACCGGGCAGGGGCGCTCGAACTCCTGATGCCGACGATCCAGTCCGCGGAACTGTGGCGCGAGAGCGGCCGCTACGACGCTTACGGCAAGGAGATGCTGCGTATTAAGGACCGGCACGAGCGTGACGTGCTCTTCGGCCCCACGAACGAGGAACTGATCACCGCGATCTTCCGCGACGGGGTGAAGTCCTACAAGGATCTGCCGCGCATCCTCTATCACATCCAATGGAAGTTTCGGGACGAGATCAGACCGCGGTTCGGCGTCATGCGCGGCCGCGAATTCCTGATGAAGGATTCGTACTCCTTCGACCTCACCCAGGACGATGCGCGCAAATCCTATTACCGGATGTTCGTGGCCTACCTGCGGACCTTTGCCCGCATGGGCTTGAAGTCCATTCCCATGGCTGCGGAGACCGGACCGATCGGCGGCGACCTTTCCCACGAGTTCATCATTCTGGCCGATACGGGCGAGAGCGAAGTCTGTTGCCACAAAGACTATCTCGCCATGGAGCCCCCAGGGGACGATTTGGACTACGACAGCGACCTCAGCCCTCTGATTCGTAGCTGGACCGGCCAATACGCCGCCACGTCGGAGATGCACGATGCCGCCCGGTTCGAAGCGGAAGTCGGCGAGGCCGATCGCGTGACCGCGCGCGGCATCGAGGTCGGCCACATCTTCTTTTTCGGGACCAAATACTCCGAACCCATGGGCGCGAAGGTGCAAGGCCCCGACGGCGAACTGACTCCGGTCGAGATGGGCTCGTACGGGATCGGCGTGTCGCGCCTGGTCGGCGCCATCATCGAGGCCTCGCACGACGAGGCGGGCATCATCTGGCCGCTATCGGTCGCGCCCTTCGATATCGGTCTGATCAACCTGAAGGCCGGCGCTGCCGACACGGATGCTGCTTGCGAGACATTTTACAGCCGCATGCAAAACGCAGGCTTAGACGTGCTCTATGACGACCGCGACGACAGGCCGGGCGCGAAATTCGCGGCCATGGACCTGATCGGACTTCCCTGGCAGCTGATCGTGGGGCCAAATAGCCTCAAAGCGGGCGAAGTCGAACTTAAGGAACGCGCGACAGGCGCCCGCCATAGTCTTACCTTCGATTCCGCGTTGACTATGTTGACCGCAGCAGCGGCAGGCCAGGGTAGGGACCGCGCATGAGTGCAAGCGACACGACAGCCGGACAGTTGCAGAGCGCCGCGGTGCCGAGCACGCGCGCCTTTGCTCCTTTCGAATGGCTTGTGGCGCTGCGCTACTTGCGCGCCCGCCGAAAGGAAGGCTTCATTTCCGTCATCGCCGGCTTTTCGTTTATTGGCATCATGCTCGGCGTCGCGACCCTGATTATCGTCATGGCGGTCATGAACGGCTTCCGGCAAGAGCTATTCGACAAAATGCTTGGGCTGAACGGCCACGTCGTCGTGCACAGCGTTGGGCAGTTCACGGACTATGACGAAGTCGCCAAGCGTGTTCGCGCCGTCCACGACGTGAAGTACGCGCTCCCGCTCGTTGAAGGTCAGGTTCTCGCCTCCACCCCGCTCGGCTCGACAGGCGCTCTGGTCCGCGGCTTGCGCGAAGACGATCTCAAGAGGCTCAGAGCCATTTCGAGCAAGGTTCATTTCGGCACACTCGACGGCTTTGACAAAAATCCGGGCATCGCCATCGGCAGCCGCATGGCCAACACGCTCAACGTGAAGGTCGGCGACAGTGTCTCCATTCTAACTCCGCGCGGCGCGTCGACCCCACTCGGCACGGCGCCGCGCATCAAGCGCTATCCCGTCGCAGCGATCTTCGAGATCGGCATGTCCGAATACGATGCAAGCATCATGTTCATGCCGCTGAACGAAGCGCAGATCTATTTCAATCAGCCCGACTCGGTGACGGTCCTCGAAGTTGTGCTGGAATCGCCAGACGAAGTGGCCGAGCTTGCGCCCAAGATCCTCGAGGCCGGCGGCCCGTCCGTCTATGTCACCGACTGGCGCCAGCGCAATGCGACGTTCTTTTCGGCCCTTCAGGTCGAACGAAACGTGATGTTTTTGATCCTGACGCTGATTGTTTTGGTGGCGGCACTCAACATCATTTCGGGCCTGAAGATGCTTGTGAAGGACAAGGCACGCGACATCGCGATTCTGAGAACCATGGGAGCGACGCGCGGCTCCGTGATGCGAATCTTCCTCATTGCCGGCGCCACGATCGGCGTCACCGGAACCTTGGCGGGCCTCGTCCTCGGCGTCCTGGTGTGCTTGAACATCGATCACATCCGCTGGTTCATGTCCTGGCTGACGGGTACCGAGCTTTTTCCCGCCGAGCTTTACTATCTGTCCGAATTGCCGGCCAAAATGGATGTGGGAGAGACGGCTTCGGTGGTGATCATGGCGTTGACCCTCTCCGTTCTGGCGTCGGTGTACCCGGCCTGGCGGGCTTCCCGGCTCGATCCGGTCGAAGCGCTGCGCTACGAGTAGGGGGCACATTGGAAGCGACCCAAAGAACACCGGCGCTGCGGCTTGAGGACCTCGAGCGGGGCTTCACCCAAGGCGACCGCCGCATCGATGTACTGACGAAAGCGTGCGCAACCTTCTATCCGGGCGAGACAGTCGCGCTGCTCGGTCCCTCGGGCGCAGGCAAATCCACGTTGCTGCATATTGCGGGTCTGCTTGAGAAACCGGATGTGGGCCGCGTGGTCATCAACGACGCCGACTGCGGCACCCTGAACGACAACGAACGGACCCGTATACGGCGTATGGAGGTGGGCTTCGTCTACCAGTTCCATCATCTCCTGCCGGAATTCTCCGCCCTTGAAAATGTGATGCTGCCTCAGCTTGTGCTCGGCCTTACCAAGGACGAGGCCACGGCCCGGGCCAAAGCGCTCTTGGATCCGCTCGGCCTGGCGGAGCGTTGGGACCATCGCCCCACAGAGCTGTCCGGAGGCGAGCAACAACGCGTCGCGATCGCGCGCGCGGTCGCGAACCAGCCCAAGGTTCTGCTCGCCGACGAGCCTACGGGCAATCTCGATCCGCACACCGCTGAAAAGGTCTTCGACGAGCTGATGCGGCTCGTACGCGAAGAGGGCGTCGCGGCCGTGATCGCCACCCACAATCTCGATCTGGCCGCCCGTATGGACCGGGTCCTGCGCCTGACTGATGGATTGCTTGTGGAGGAAGAGGTCGCCGTCGTGGAAGCAGCCAGCTGACCGGCTTGCTAAACGCGCCGTAGTCTTCACAATTCCGTCGGATAGCCTGGTGAGTCTCTGACCACCTCACTGACGGAAGAAAATGAGCGAAAACCAGCCCTTCGTGCACTTGCGCGTGCATTCGGCATACTCCTTGCTGGAGGGCGCGCTCAAGATTCCGAAGCTGGTCGAGCTGGCGAAAGCCGACGCGGCGCCAGCTCTGGCGCTTACCGATTCCAACAATCTCTTCGGGGCGCTCGAATTCTCCGAGGCCGTGTCCGGCGCCGGGATCCAGCCGATCATCGGCTGCACGCTGAACCTGACATTCGAAAAACCCGGAAAAAAAGGCGTTGCGGCCGAGCCGCAAAACCCTACGCCAGACGGGCGCCTGGCACTGCTCGCCAAGGACGAAACCGGCTACGGCAACCTGATGGAACTGACGAGCCGCGCCTATTTCACTGCGGCCGAGCTCGGGGACGCCCTCGTCACGATTGACGAGCTGGCGGCCCATTCAGACGGGCTGATCGCCCTCAGCGGCGGACCGGAAGGCCTCGTTGATACCGCTCTCGCCGAGGGTAACGCCGAACTCGCTAAAAGCCGCGTCGAGGCGCTCCAGGAGATCTTCGGAGATCGCTTCTATATCGAGCTCCAACGCCATGGTTTGAAGCATGAAAAAGCGGTGGAACCCCAGCTTGTTCAACTGGCGTATGATCGCGCGATCCCGCTTGTGGCCACCAACGAACCCTACTTTGCCACGTCCGACGATTTCGAGGCCCATGACGCGCTGATCTGCATCGAGCAGGGCAGCTATGTGGCCGTGGACGAGCGCCGGCGCCTCAGCCCCGAACACTATTTCAAGGCCGCCGACGAGATGCGGGCCCTGTTCGCGGACCTGCCCGAGGCCATCGAGAATACGGCGGAGATCGCCCAGCGCTGCGCCTACCGGCCGAAAGCCCGCAGCCCGATTTTGCCGGCCTTCCTGTCGGGTGGTGCGGTGAGCGACGAGCTAGCCGAAACCGAAGCCGTGGAGCTGAAACGGCTGGCCGAGGAGGGGCTTGCGGCCCGTCTGGCACAGCACCGTACGGCACCGGACCACGACGCGGCGGCCTATCACGAGCGGTTGGCGTTTGAACTCGAGATCATCACCCGCATGAACTATCAGGGCTACTTCCTGATCGTTTCGGACTTCATCAAATGGACCAAGGAGCAGGGGATTCCTGTGGGTCCCGGCCGCGGTTCGGGCGCGGGCTCGCTCGTTGCCTATGCCTTGACGATTACGGACCTTGACCCGATCCGGTTCGGGCTGCTGTTCGAGCGCTTCCTGAACCCGGAACGCGTGTCCATGCCCGACTTCGATATCGATTTCTGCCAGGACCGCCGCGACGAGGTCATCACCTATGTACGCGACCGCTACGGCGCGGACCGGGTGGCGCAGATCATCACCTTCGGTAAGCTCCAGGCCCGCGCGGTGCTGCGCGACGTCGGCCGAGTGCTGCAAATGCCCTATGGCCAGGTGGACCGGCTCTGCAAACTCGTCCCCATGAATCCCGCGAACCCGGTGACGCTGCCGCAGGCCATTGCCGGCGAACCGCGCCTGCAGGAGGAACGCGACAATGAGCCGATCGTCGCGAAGCTCCTGGATATCGGACAGCGTCTCGAAGGGCTCTACCGGCACGCCTCGACCCATGCCGCAGGCGTCGTCATCGCCGACCGGGCCTTGACCGAGCTCGTCCCGCTCTACCGGGACGCGCGTGCTCAGCTTCCGGCCACGCAATTCAATATGAAATGGGCCGAGGCGGCGGGGCTGGTGAAGTTCGATTTTCTCGGTCTCAAGACGCTCACGGTCATCGACACGGCCCAGAGGCTCATCGCGCAGGCCGGAACCGAGATCGATCCGTCGAAGATCCCACTCGACGATACGAGAACCTTCGAACTCATTCAGCGCGGCGAGACCGTCGGCGTTTTCCAGTTGGAAAGCCAGGGCATGCGCGATGCCTTGCGCAAGCTCAAGCCCGACCGGTTCGAAGACATCATCGCCATGGTCGCGCTGTACCGGCCAGGACCGATGGACAACATCGAGACCTTCGTGAACCGCAAGCACGGCAAGGAGGAAATCGAGACCCTCCATTCCATGATCGAACCCATCCTGGCCGAGACATACGGCGTCATTATTTACCAGGAGCAGGTGATGCAGATCGCCCAGGTCCTGTCCGGCTACTCGCTGGGCGAAGCCGACCTGCTGCGCCGGGCGATGGGTAAGAAGATCAAGGCGGAGATGGACAAGCAGCGGGTTCGCTTCGTCCAGGGCGCCGTGGCCAACGGGGTCGACAAAGGCCGGGCCGAATACATCTTCGAGCTAGTGGCGAAATTCGCGGGATACGGCTTCAACAAGTCCCACGCGGCCGCTTACGCGCTGATCGCGTACCAGACGGCCTATCTCAAGGCGAACCACCCGACAGAGTTCGTCGCGGCGTCCATGACGCTGGATACCGGAAACGCGGACAAGCTCAACAGCTTCGCTCAGGAAGCGCGGCGCCTCGGCATGGAGCTCGAGCAGCCCTCGGTGAACCACTCCGATGTGGGCTTCGTGCCTCATGACAACTCAATCCGCTATTCTCTTGCGGCACTTAAGAATATCGGACGCCCGGCGGTGGAATCCATCGTCGCCGAACGCGCCGCGAATGGTCCGTTCAAGGACATTTCGGACTTCGCCCGGCGTCTCAACCCCCGCCACGTGAACAAGCGGGCCTTGGAGACCCTTGCCACTGCGGGCGCGTTCGACGATCTGGGCATCGACCGGGCGACGGCGCTAGAGAACGTGGACCGCATGATCCTGGCGGGAAACAGCGCCCAGGAGGCCAAGGCAGGTGGGCAGAACGATCTGTTCTTCTCTGGTGGCGGGGCCGCGCCGCCCCCGATCGAGATGCGCCCCGCTCAGCCATGGGTGTCCACGGACCGGCTCTCCCGCGAATTCGACGCCGTGGGCTTCTTCCTGACGGGTCATCCGCTCGACGATTATGAGGAGGTGCTCCAGTCACTTGGCGCCGAAACCTGGGCTGACTTCTCCGCAAAAGCGCAGACCCGGCACGTCGTGGGCAAGCTCGCCGGCACGGTGCTCTCCGCCCGCGAGCGCAAGGGCAAGACCGGCAATCCGTACGCGTTCGTCGCATTCTCCGATGCAACCGGCCAGTTCGAGGCGGTCATCTTCTCAGAGGCGCTCATCGCCGGCCGGCCGCTCCTGGAGCCTGGCTCGGTCTTGCTTTTGGACGTGGAGGCCGAAGCAGAGGGCGAGACGGTTCGCGTTCGCGTCCAGGGGCTGTCCTCGCTCGACAACACCGCCGAGGAGCGGTCCTCGGGCATGAAAATCACCGTGGACGATCCCCAAGCTCTCTCCCAGCTCGCCGCACAAATCGGCAGCGGAGGCGGGCAGGGGACGTTCCGGATTGTCCTCTGGCTCGACGGCAAAGTGGTGGAGTTCGATCTGCCCCGGGGGATAGACTCGACCCCGCGCCAGCGCAGCGCCCTCAAGCTGCTGGATGGGGTCCGGGACGTCAGCGCGCTCTAGCCCCGCCTCGAGCCCTGAGAGGCCTTGATTTCGAGGCGTTTCCGGGGTTGCCAAGCGACTGTCTGCCCCCTATAAGGCGCACCATCTCACACGCGGGGATCAAGCGTCACAAAGGGCCTTTAAAACCTTTGCGCTCGCTCCGGTGACCGGCCTTTTCGCCGGTCTCTCAACGCCCCGCGGCGGAAAAACCGGAAAAAGGAGTCTGCAGTCCCATGGCACTGCCCGATCTATCTATGCGCCAGCTCTTGGAAGCTGGTGTTCACTTCGGCCACCAGAAACATCGCTGGAACCCGAAAATGGCCCCGTTCATCTTCGGCTCCAGGAACAATATTCATATCATCGACCTGACCCAGACGGTGCCGCTGCTGCACCAGGCGCTGGTCGCCGTCTCCGACGTCGTCGCCAAAGGGGGACGCGTGCTCTTCGTGGGCACCAAGCGCCAGGCGACGGAGGGGATCGCCGAGGGCGCGCGCTCGTCGGCTCAGTACTTCATCAATCACCGTTGGCTCGGCGGCACGCTGACCAATTGGCGGACAATTTCCCATTCCATCAAGCGCCTCAAGGCGCTGGAGGAGCTTCTCGAGGGCGAACATCGCGGCCTCACCAAGAAGGAGCTACTGCAGCTGACGCGCGAGAAGAACAAGCTCGAAATCTCGCTTGGCGGCATCAAGGACATGGGCGCACCGCCTGACCTCATCTTCGTGATCGACACCAACAAGGAGTCGATCGCCATTGCCGAGGCCCGCAAGCTGAACATTCCGGTCGTCGCGATCGTCGATTCCAACTGTGATCCCGACGGCATCACCTATCCGATTCCGGGCAATGACGACGCCGGCCGCGCCATCACGCTGTACTGCGACCTGATCGCCCGTGCCGCGATCGACGGCATCGAGCGTGGCCAGGGCTCGGTTGGTGTGGATCTGGGCGAGGCCGAGGAGCCCCTGGCCGAACCGGCCATCAAGGACGCTCCGGCTGCGGAAGCTGCCCCGGCCGAGAAGACCGAGGCTGAGCCCAAGGAAAACGCGTAACCGAGAACCGGACCTCGAAGGCCCGGTGCAAGTGAAGCGATCAAGTGAAGAGATAGAGGAACGAATGGCGACGATCACTGCTGCCATGGTCAAAGAGCTCCGCGACAAGACCGGCGCGGGCATGATGGATTGTAAAGCGGCTCTGAAGGAGAACGACGGCGACATGGAAGCCGCCGTCGATTGGCTTCGCGCCAAGGGCCTCTCCAAGGCCGCCAAGAAGGCCGGCCGCGTTGCCGCGGAAGGCCTGATCGGCATCGCCGAGAACGGCTCGGAAGCCGCTCTCGTCGAAGTCAATTCGGAGACCGACTTCGTGGCCCGGAACCCGAGCTTTCAGGACATGGTCAACGCCATATCCAACTCGGCAATCACGGCCAAGGGCGACATTGCGAAGCTCGGCGCCGAAGCCTACGCGGACGGCGGCAGCTCGGTCGCCGAGACGCTCAAAGAGATGGTCGGCTCGATCGGCGAGAACATGACGCTGCGCCGGACCGCGCATCTGTCCGCCGACAATGGCGTCGTCGCCACCTACATGCACAATCAGGCAGCCCCCGGTCTCGGCAAGATCGGCGTTATCGTGGCCCTGGAGTCGACAGGCGATGCGGTGGCCGTGAAGGGCTTCGGCAAGCAGGTCGCCATGCATATCGCCGCGACGAACCCGCAAGCCATCGACACCGACAGCCTCGACCAGGACCTCGTCGAGCGTGAGCGCACGGTCCTCACCGAGCAGGCCAAGGAGTCCGGCAAGCCCGAAGCGGTCATCGAGAAGATGGTCGAAGGGCGCTTGCGGAAGTTCTACGAGGAAGTGGTCCTGCTCCAGCAGCCCTTCGTTCACGACCCGGACAACACGGTCGCCAAAGCCATGGAGACTGCCGCCAAGGACGCTGGCGCGCCGATCAAGGTCATCGGTTTTTACCGGTTTGCCCTGGGCGAGGGCATCGAGAAGGACGAAAGCGACTTTGCCGCCGAGGTTGCCGCAGCAGCCTCGGGCGCATAGGGTTCTGGCGGCGCCTAAAAGGCGAGTCGCCGCCAGTCCAAGCCTAGGAGAACCGGGCCAAATTTGGCCAGGCTAGTTTTTGGATAAATCCCTTCACATGCCGCCGCCGGAGCCTTGCGTTGATGGACTCACCATCTGCAACCGCGAAATCGCGCTACAAGCGCGTACTCGTCAAACTCTCCGGAGAGGCTCTCGCCGGCGATAAAGGGTATGGCATCGACCTCGATGTTATCGACCCGATCGCGAAGGACATCGCCTCAGCCGCCTCCATGGGTGTCGAGATTTGCGTCGTGGTCGGCGGCGGCAATATCTTTCGTGGGCTGATGGCCGCCGAAGGCGGTATCGAGCGGGCCCGCGCCGACTATATGGGCATGCTGGCCACTGTAATGAACGCACTCGCGCTGCAAGCCGCCATCGAGCGGGCAGGGCGGACGACACGCGTGCTTTCGGCAATCCCAATGCCGACGGTCTGCGAGCCCTATATCAGGGACAAGGCGCTGGATCATTTGGCCAAGGGCCGGGTCTTGGTATTCGCGGGCGGCACGGGCAACCCGTTTTTCACCACCGACACGGCGGCCGCGTTGCGCGCCGCGGAGATGGAATGCGAGGCCCTCTACAAGGCAACGCAGGTCGATGGCGTATACAGCGCCGATCCCAAGAAGGTACCGGACGCGAAGCGTTACGACCGGTTGAGCTACGCCGATGTCCTCAAGCAGGATCTCAAGATCATGGACGGGGCGGCAATCGCCCTTTCTCGGGACAACCGGATTCCGATAATTGTGTTTTCAATCAAGAACCAAGGCAGCTTGGCTCTCGAACTGCAAGGGCAAGGGGCCTCCACAACGATCGACGGCAGTTAAGCTGTCTCACGCACTTGGAAGCGCAAACAGAACGCGCCATGTCCGGCACGAACACCCCGGACGGTGGCAGGCAGGAAGGCAAGATGTCTGATTTCGACTTGGATGAAATCGAGCGGCGGATGCGCGGCGCGCTGACGGCCCTCAAACACGAATTCAGCGGGCTGCGCACCGGCCGCGCCAGCGCGAGCCTCTTGGACCCCATCATGGTATCGGCCTACGGCAATCCGATGCCGCTGAACCAGGTGGCGACCGTGAACGTGCCGGAGCCCCGGATGATCACCGTGCAGGTTTGGGATAAGAGCCAGGTCGCCGCGGTCGACAAGGCCATTCGGGAATCGGATCTCGGCTTGAACCCGGTTGTCGAGGGCCAACTCCTGCGGCTTCCCATCCCAGAGCTCAATGAGGAGCGGCGGCAGGAACTGGCGAAGGTCGCGCACAAATATGCCGAACAGGGCCGGATCGCCGTGCGCAATGTGCGCCGCGACGGAATGGAGCATTTGAAGAAGGCCGAGAAGGACGGCGACATGGGCAAGGACGACCACCATGCGCTGGCCACAAAGGTTCAAGATTTGACCGATACGGTCATCAAGGAAATGGATGAGGCACTCGCCACTAAGGAAGCGGAGATCATGCAGGTCTGACTTGGGCCGGCTGCGTTCGATGCTCTAATGGCTTGCTGCGGAGAGGCTGGCTGTGACGCTCGTATTGGACAACAAATGGGGCAGCGAGAGCCACTCGGGCCCTCGCCATGTCGCCATTATCATGGACGGCAACGGCCGCTGGGCCGCCGAACGGCGGCTGCCACGTGTCGAAGGCCACCGGCGTGGCGTCGAGTCCGTTCGCCGGATTGTCGAGGCCTCGAAGGATCTCGGCGTCACCCATCTCACCCTGTTCAGCTTTTCCTCTGAGAATTGGTCGCGCCCGGTCGAAGAGATCAACGACCTCTTTGGACTCTTGCGGCGCTTCATTCGGCGCGATCTCGCCGATCTCCATAAGAACGGCGTGCGCATTCGCATCATCGGCTCCCGCTCCGAGCTGGACAACGACATACAGCGCATGCTGGACGATGCCGTGGAGCTGACGAAGGAGAACACGGCGCTCAATCTGACGATCGCCTTCAATTACGGCTCCCGCGATGAGATCGCCCGCGCGGCCGGCCGGATCGCCGAGGCCGTGAAGAAGGGCGAACTTGCGCCCGAAGACATGACGGAAGAGTGCTTCGCGTCTTATCTCGACACGGGTGGGCTGCCCGATCCCGATCTGCTCATTCGCACGTCCGGAGAGCTGAGGCTGTCGAACTTTCTGCTGTGGCAGCTGGCCTATGCGGAGTTCGTATTCGTCGATACGTATTGGCCCGATTTCAACAAGGCACATTTCGAAGAGGCCATCGCCGAGTTCCAACGCCGCAACCGGCGCTTCGGCGGCCGGACCGTGAGATCGACGGCGTGACATCGCAAACGCCTTCGAGCGACAATTCCGCAGCTCAGCCGCAGACCAAATCTCCAAAAGAGCTGAGGCGCCGCATCCTCTCCGCCGTGTTCTTGGCGGGACTTGCACTGGTTGCCCTGGTCTCAAGTCCGTGGAGCTTTCTCGTTCTCGTCATCGCCTCGGCCACAATACTGTTTTGGGAATGGGGCACGGCCACCCGGGCCAATGGCGGCGACGCAACCACAATCCTTCAGGTGGCTTGCATGACGGCCGTGGTCATCTTTATGGCGGTCCATAAATTTGAGCTCGCGTTGATCGTCTTCGCGGCGACGATGGTCGTGATGGTTGTCTCCGGCTATCAGAGTAAGAGCCCGCGCGAGGCAAAACTCGACGCAGCGGGACTGGCATACGTCGTCCTGCCCGCGGCCGCGCTGCTCTGGCTGCGCAGCGATCCAAACTATGGACTCACCGCCGTCTTGTTCGTTCTCGTCGTGGCGTGGACAACCGACACAGCGTCTTACATTGGTGGCCGGGCGTTCGGCGGCCCCAAATTCGCGCCGACCATCTCCCCGAAAAAGACATGGAGTGGCTTTGCCGTTGGCACCGCGACGCCCATCCTGGTCGGCGTGGGGTTCGCGTACTATCTCGGCAACACCTCGCCCGTGGCTCTGGTGCTGGTGGCATTGGTACTTGCCTTCGCCTGCCAGATGGGAGACTTGCTTGAAAGCGCCGTGAAACGAAGTTTGGGCATCAAGGACATGGGCCAGCTTATTCCAGGCCACGGTGGCTTTTTCGACCGGATCGACAGCCTACTATTGGCGGCGGTCGTCGCGGCGCTGATCGCCATGCGCAACCTCGTGTTTCCAGGTGTCGGGCTCTTGATATGGTGAGGGCCACACCCTGTTCCCCATAAGCGAAGACACCGCAACCGTGCCGCACACAAGTGCAAAACAGCCCAAGCGGATTACCGTGCTCGGCGCGACTGGTTCCGTCGGAGAGAGCACGCTCGATCTCGTTGGACGCAATCCGGACGACTACGAGGTCGTCGCACTGACGGGCAACAAGAACGTCGCGCGGCTCGCCGAACTTGCCATACAGCACCGGGCCAAGCTGGCCGTGGCGGCGGACGCGGGAAGCTACAAGGATCTCTTGCTTGCACTGGCGGGCACGGGAATCGAAGCTGCAGCAGGGCCGAAGGCGTTGCTGGACGCAGCCTCCCGGCCGGCGGACTGGATCATGGCCGCCATCGTCGGCGTCGCAGGGCTGAGGCCAACCTTGCGCGCGGTCCGGCAGGGAAGCGCTGTCGCGCTCGCCAACAAGGAATGCCTGGTCTCGGGCGGCGAAATCTTCATGCGCGAAGTCGCGGCGCATGGCACGACGCTTCTGCCCGTCGACTCTGAACACTCCGCCGCAATGCAAGCCATGACCGGCACGGATCTCGACAGGATCGAGTGCGTCTGTCTCACCGCATCCGGCGGGCCGTTCCGGACCTGGAGCGCCGAGCAGATGGCGTCCGCCGGCCCCGAACAAGCCTTGAAACATCCGAACTGGACCATGGGCGCGAAAGTCACGATCGATTCCGCCTCGCTGATGAACAAGGGGCTGGAACTCATCGAGGCACACCACCTTTTCACACTCCCACCGGAGAAGCTGGACGTGGTGGTTCATCCTCAGTCCATCGTACACTGCCTCGTGCAGATGACCGATGGCGCCGTACTGGCGCAACTCAGCCGCCCGGACATGCGCACGCCCATCGCCTATAGCCTTGCCTGGCCCGAACGCATGCACGTGCCGAACGAACGAATCGACCTCGCTAAGCTCGGCTCGCTCACCTTCGAAGCGCCCGATCCGGAACGATTCCCGGCGCTGCGCTTGGCCAAGGAAGTTCTCAACACGGGTGGCAGCGCCGGCGCGGTCCTGAATGCGGCCAACGAAGTGGCCGTTGCGGCCTTCCTCGAGAACCGGCTAGGATTCTTAGGAATCGCCGGGCTGGTGGAGACCACGCTGGCCGATTGCTCCGATCTGACCGGCCTCAGCCCCGCAAGTGCGGAGGATGTCTACGAAATCGACGAAGAGGCACGCCGCCGGGCGCGCGAACGATTGCCACGATGGGCATCATGAGCCGGGGCGGGCGATCGACACGCGGCAAAATACAAGACGGCGCCGTCGAAAAACACGGCGCCTAAGTACCGACTAACAAGGGCCTAATTCTCTAGGTATCTGGATTTATGGACATATTCACATCTCTGGCTGGTTTCGGCGGAAACTTTCTCAGCTATCTCATCCCATTTCTCTTCGTTCTGACCGTCGTGGTCTTTGTCCACGAGATGGGGCATTTCCTAGTGGCCCGCTGGTGCGGCGTGGGCGTCAAGGCGTTTTCCATCGGGTTTGGACCGGAGATTTTCGGGTTCAACGACCGCCATGGCACGCGCTGGCGGGTGGCTTGGGTACCGCTCGGCGGCTACGTGAAGTTCATCGACGACGAAAACGCCGCAAGCGCGGGCCAAAAGGACCTCGAGTCCTTGCCCGAGGCGGATCGGGCCAAAACCTTTCAGGGCAAGACCTTGGCTCAGCGCGCCGCCATTGTCGCGGCGGGGCCCATTGCGAACTTCATTTTCGCGATTCTCATTTTCACGGCCATTTTCAGCATTTTCGGCGAGCGTATCACGGCGCCCAAGGTCGATGCGGTCACCGAAGACAGTGCTGCCGAGCGGGCCGGCTTCAAGCCCGGCGATGTCATCACGAGCATTGACGGCACTAAGATCGGAAACTTTTCCGAGATGCAGCGGATTGTCGCAACAAGCCCAGACCGGGAACTACAGTTTGTGGTTGATCGCGCCGGTAGGTCCGTCGATCTCACGGCGAGTCCGGAACGGAAGGAAATCACCGATCGCTTTGGAAATACGTTTAAAATCGGCCTTCTGGGTATCAAGCGCAGCGCCTCTCCGGACGATTGGACCTTGGAGCGTCACGACCCGGCCACCGCCTTCGTCATGGGGGTCAAGGAGTGCTATTTCGTCGTTTCAAGGTCGCTGGGCTACCTCTACGATGTAATTAAAGGGCGCGAGGATGCCGATCAGCTCGGTGGACCGCTCAGAATTGCCCAAGTATCGGGACAAGTTGCGACCGCCGGATTTCTTGCGCTCCTCAACCTCGCTGCCATCATCTCGGTCAGTATTGGTTTGATCAATCTTTTCCCAATACCTATGCTCGATGGTGGGCATCTGCTGTTCTACGGAATCGAAGCTGTGAGGGGAAAACCGTTGAGTGAATCCACCCAGGAAATCGGTTTTCGCATTGGCCTAGCATTCGTCCTCATGCTAATGATTTTCGCAACGTGGAACGATCTGATTCACTTGAAGTTTCTGTGATGGTGGGATTTGCGGACAGGGAACAAAAAAAGCCGCTGAATTTCATCAAAATCAGAATGTCGCCTATCTAAAATCGGCCACAAACAAATGGCCAGCTGCTATTCATAGGCCTAAGCCTATGGGGGATTTGGGTTAACGGGGGATTACACCAGAAATGGTGCGGTGGACGTTGGAAAGAGGGCTGGTAGCGGCCTTCCTGGTGATGTGTAGCGTCCCGCTCTCGCTGGGTATCAGCGCGGGCTTTGGCGACTTAACTGCTGCTGCTCAAAATGCCTCCATTAGCTCGATTGTCGTCCAAGGCAATCAGCGCGTCGAATCCGAGACGATCCGGTCCTACCTCACGTTTTCCGCCGGCGATGCCTACGATCCGGGCGAGATCAATCAGTCCCTTAAAACCCTTTTCTCGACCGGCCTTTTCAAGGACGTCCGCATTCGGCGCCAATACTCCACGGTCGTGGTTGTCGTCAGCGAGAATCCCGTCGTGGCGCGCGTGCGCTTCGAAGGCAACGAAGACGTGGAGAGCGATACGCTGCGCTCCGAAGTCCAGCTCAAGCCGCGCTCCGTCTATACACAAGCGCGCGTACAGGCCGATGAGCAGCGAATCCGCGACGTCCTTGCCCGTCAGGGCCACTACGACGCGCAGGTCAGTGCGCAAGTCATTCCGCTCGGTGGCAATCGGGTCGAGGTCGTGTTCCAGATCGGCGAGGGGATCAAGACCAAGGTCAGAGCCATCCATTTCGCGGGCAACGACGCCTTCAGCGCCTCCCAGCTGCGCTATGTAATCACGACGAAGCGGACCAGTTGGCTCAGCTTCCTGAAGAACGACAATATCTACGACCCGGACCGGCTTGGCCTGGACCGCGAACTGCTACGTCAGTTCTATCTGAAGAACGGCTATGCCGACGTACGAATCCTCTCCTCGAATGCTGATATCGTGGCGGGCGACGGTGGAGGAGGATTCCTCAAACCGAACGGGGCCGGGTTCGAAATCACCTTTGAAATCTACGAAGGTCCTCGATACCGGTTCGGCTATGTTGACATCGAGAGCGCCTTGCCGTCGTTGGATGTGAACGCCCTTGGCGGCGCGATCCTGACGAAGCCGGGCAAGCACTACAACGTCGAGAAAATCGAAAAGACGGTCGAGGCGCTCACGGTAAAAGTGTCCGAACAGGGGTACTCCTTCGGGCAGGTGCGGCCCCGTTTCGATCGCGATCCTGTCACCCAGACCATCAATGTCACCTATGTTATCGACGAAGGTCCGCGAGTCTATATTGAGCGGATCAATATCGTCGGCAACTACCGAACCGAAGACCAGGTCATTCGCCGCCAGATCCGACTGGCTGAAGGCGACGCTTATAACCGGCTCCTGATCGAGGCGGGCCGCAAACGCCTGCGCGGGCTCGGCTTCTTCAAGACCGTCAATATCGAGACGGAGCCTGGCAGCGCGGCCGATCGCGTGGTCATCAATGTGGTCGTCGTGGAACAGCCGACGGGCGAGTTCTCCTTCGGTGTCGGTTACTCCACCACGGAAGGTGTCATCGGCGATGTGAGCATCACCGAGCGGAACTTGATGGGTAGGGGCCAGTATGTTCGGCTCGGCATGTCGGGCAGCTTTGAACGCTTCCAGGTAGACTTCAGCTTCACAGAGCCGGCCTTCCTCGGGCGCAACATCGCGGCCGGCTTCGACCTCTTCCACAAAGAGGTCGACTTGCGAGACGTGGCCTCGTTCCGGCAGCGCAACACCGGTGGCAATCTGCGTATGGGCTTCCCTGTCGCCAACAACACGCAGCTCGGCCTGCGCTACAGGCTGAATCGTGAGGAAATCTTCGACGCGACCCGCAACGCCTCGCTCGCCATTAAGCAGGCCGCCGACGAAGGTGAGGTGTGGGTTTCGAGCCTGGGCTATACGCTGGCCTATGACACGCGGAACCTGCCACAGTCGCCGACCAGTGGCATCTTTGCCTCGATCTCGCAGGACTTCGCGGGCGCAGGCGGTGACGTGCAGTACAACCGTTTGATCCTCGATACGCGCGGCTACTATCCCATCACCAACAAGATCACGTTTGTGGGTCGCGCGCAGGGCGGCATCATCGAGGGCTGGGGCGGCGAGGATCTGCGTCTGACCGACCTCTTCTTCAAAGGCGGCGAGACAATCCGAGGCTTCGATCGCGCCGGCTACGGTCCTCGTGACGCCTGCAAGGATCCGACCACAGGCGCGAGAATCCCGAACTGTAGTCAGGACGCGATAGGCGGCAAGTATTTCTGGGCCACCACGGCCGAAGTTCGTTTCCCAATTCCGCTCATTCCCGAAAGCCTGGGAATTGATGGTGCCGTCTTCGTAGACGCCGGTTCGCTCTGGGGCGCGGGCGAGAATGCAATCCAGGCGATCAACGTCGACGAAGGCAGCTTTATTCTGGATACGTCAGATATTCGCCTGTCGACGGGTGTCAGTCTGATCTGGCAGTCTCCGCTTGGTCCGCTTCGCGCCGATCTCGCCGAGGCTCTGCTCAAGGCCGACTTCGACCGGACGGAACTCTTCCGCTTCGGGGCCTCGACCACATTCTAAAGACTGCCGCTGTCGTATGCGGCTCCCACTGTCGCGAACGCCCAATGGCGGTTCGCAAGGAGACCTAATGGAACATCCGGGATTTTTCGATCGTGCCGGTCCATTCTCCTTAGGGCGCATCGCGGAGACTGCGGGCGCCGAGCTCGGGCCGAACGCCGACCCCGATCTACAGATCACCGATGTCCTGCCGCTGGACGACGCGGGCGAGGGCCATCTATCCTTCGTGGATAACCCGAAATACTTGCCCGCCCTCGCCGAGACACGAGCGGCTGCCTGCATCGTTGCACCCAAATTCGTCCGCAAACTGCCAGCCGGAACGACCGCGCTGACAATGCGCGAACCCTATCGTGGCTTCGCCAAGGCCATTGCCCTGTTCTATCCGTCCGCGCTTAGGCCGAGGGCCACTGGGCCGGCCGAGAGCGGCGCGACGCAGAGTGGGGTTCATCCTTCCGCGGTTCTTGAGAGTGACGTCATTGTGGAGCCCGGTGCGGTCGTGGGCCCCGACGTCCAGATCGGACAAGGCACCACCATCGCCTCAGGCGCTGTCATCGGCTATCGGGTCCATATCGGCCGCGACAGCTATATTGGGCCCAGCGCGTCCGTCACCCATGCTCTAATCGGGAATCGCGTCATCATCCACGCGGGTGTCGCCATCGGTCAGGATGGGTTCGGATTTGCCATGGGCCGCGAGGGCCACATGAAAGTCCCGCAAATTGGGCGGGTCGTGGTGCAGGACGACGTGGAGATAGGGGCCAATTCGACCGTCGATCGCGGTGCGCTGCGGGACACCATTATCGGAGAAGGCACGAAAATTGATAATCTTGTCCAAATCGGGCACAACGTCATCCTCGGAAGGCATTGCATTATCGTGTCACAAACGGGTATTTCGGGCAGTTGCGAACTCGGCGACTTCGTGGCTCTAGGCGGGCAGGTTGGTCTCGTCGGCCACCTGAAGATCGGCGCCGGAGCGCAAATCGCCGCAAGCAGCAACGTCCGTGGCGATGTCCCGGCCGGCGCGCGCTGGGGTGGGACGCCAGCCAAGCCTGTCCGGCTGTGGTTCCGGGAGCTGACGATCCTGAAGCAGCTCGCCGAGCGTAAGGATGTGAAGATTGACCAAGGAGAGGGCGGGGATGGCGCGTAGCCGACCCGTATCGGAGGAGCCGGTCCGAATGAACGAGAGCGGAGAGATTGTAAGACCCGATAGGATGGAAGCTTCCGATATTATGAAGCTTTTGCCTCATCGTTACCCATTCCTGCTCGTCGACCGTATCGTCGACATGGATGGGGACCGCTCTGCAATTGGCATAAAGAACGTGACGGCGAACGAGCCCTATTTCCAGGGGCACTTCCCCGGTAATCCGGTCATGCCTGGTGTTCTATTGATCGAGGGCATGGCGCAGACAGCGGGCGCCTTATGCATGCGGTTTATCGACGAGTTCGAAGAGCCGCCGCTCGTCTATTTCATGGCGATCGACAAGGCGCGGTTCCGCCGCCCTGTGATCCCCGGGGACACGGTTCATTACCATGTAGAGAAGATGCGCAGCCGCGGGCGCGTTTGGCGTTTCAAAGCTAAAGCTATTGTCGATGGAAACCTCGTTGCCGAGGCGGAAGTCAGTGCAGTAATCGTTGATTCGATCGAGGCAGAGGCTGAGTAACTCCTCGATGTCCAATATTCATGCGACCGCGCAGGTCGACCCAGGCGCTAGGCTCGGATCGAATGTCGAGATCGGGCCGTTTTGCGTCGTGGGGCCCCATGTGGAGCTCGGCGACGACGTGGTCCTCCGCCCCCACGTCGTGATCGAGGGCCACACAACGATCGGTTCCGGGTGCAGGATCTTTCCGTTTGTCTCGATCGGACTCGAACCGCAGGACATCAAGTACAAGGATGATCCGAGTACGGTCATGATCGGCTCCAATACGCTGATTAGAGAGCATGTGACCATTCACCGGGGCACGCCGACCGGCCATCTTGCCACGCGCGTGGGGGCCAACTGTTTCCTGATGATCGGCACTCACATTGCCCATGACTGCCAGATCGAAGACAACGTCACGCTGGTGAACGGCGTCACGCTCGGCGGCCATGTTTCAATTGGTGACGGCGCCATTGTCGGCGGACTCTCGGCCGTCCATCAATTCGTGCGCATCGGCGCGTGTTCGTTCGTCGGCGGCATGTCGGGGGTCGCCGCCGATCTCATTCCCTATGGCATGGCACTCGGCAACCGCGCCAATCTCAACGGGCTGAATATTGTGGGCCTAAAGCGCAAAGGCTTCTCACGCGATCAGATCCACGAACTGCGTAAGGCCTACCGCATGCTGTTCTCGAGCGAAGGCACGCTCAAGGAACGCCTGGAGGACGTAGAGGCCATGTTCTCGGGCAACGAACTCGCACGGCAGATCATCGACTTCATCAAGAGCGATTCAGATCGATCCTTCTGCGTCCCGAACAATGTCGCAACGCCAACCCGCTGATAGTGAGCCGTTCGACGCGCTCAAGACCGCAAAGGTGATGGGACCGCTCGGCATCATTGCCGGGCGTGGCTCCTTGCCTATGTTCATCGCGGATGCGGCAGCCGCAGGCAACGTCCCCGTCCATATCATCGGCATCCGAGGCGAGGCCAACGACGAAATCGAACGCTTTCCGCATACTTGGATCAAATGGGGTGAGATCGGAAAAATTTTCGGTGCGTTGGAGAAAAATGGCTGCAACGACCTCGTCATCATCGGCGGCGTGAGCCGGCCGGATTTCAAGAATATCCGGGTCGACGTCGGGGCCCTCAAGGCGTTGCCGTTTCTCTTAAGCCTGCGCAAGGGCGGAGACGACCATGTCCTGTCTCGGGTTGTGCGCTTCTTCGAGCAGAGGGGATACCGGGTGCATGGCGCCGGCGATGTCCTGCCGGAACTTCTGATGCCCGAAGGGACTCTGACGCAGCGCGCGCCGTCGGCGGACGACGAGACGGACATGGCGCTCGCATTCAAGGTCGTGCGCGCCCTTGGCCAGCTCGACATCGGCCAGGCCGCCGTGGTCGCCAGCGGCCGCGTCCTGGCGGTGGAGGCGGCCGAAGGCACTGACGCGATGCTCGACCGCTGCGCGGAGCTCAAGCGGCAGGGCCGTAGCTACGGGACCGCTTCAGGCGTGCTTGTAAAGGCGCCGAAGCCCGGCCAAGAGGAGCGGGTGGATATGCCCACCATCGGACCGGAGACGATCGTCAGGGCCGCGGAGGCGGGGCTATCAGGCATTGCCGTCGCCGCGCAGCACGTGTTGATCGCCGAATGCAAACGCACGATCGATACCGCTAACGAACGGAAGGTCTTTCTCTATGGGACACCTTGGGCCGAGCAAGAGCCTGGGAACGCGGGAGAAACTGGGAACAAGCCGGACGCGTAGGGTCACGCGACCGCTGCTGAGCGATCGCTCCTGTTAGCGATCGCTCATCGGCACGAACGAACGCTCCGTGGCGCCAGTGTAGAGCTGACGCGGACGCCCGATACGCTGGGACGGATCCTCGACCATCTCTTTCCACTGCGCGATCCAACCGACCGTGCGTGCAAGCGCAAACAACACCGTGAACATATCAGTTGGGAAGCCGAGCGCCTTCAGCGTGATACCGGAATAGAAGTCGATGTTCGGATAGAGCTTCTTCTCCACGAAGTACTCGTCCGACAGGGCGATCTTCTCAAGCTCCATCGCCACTTTCAGGATCGGGTCGTCCTTCAGGCCGACCGCGGCAAGCACCTCGTGACAGGTCTTCTGCATGATCTTGGCCCGCGGATCGTAATTCTTGTAGACGCGGTGCCCAAAGCCCATCAGCCGGAACGGATCGTCCTTGTCCTTCGCCCGCCGCACATATTCGGGAATCCGATCGACCGAGCCGATTTCCTGCAGCATCATGAGTGCCGCTTCGTTGGCGCCGCCATGCGCCGGGCCCCACAGACACGCAATACCGGCGGAAATACAAGCAAACGGATTTGCGCCCGACGAGCCCGCGAGCCGCACTGTCGATGTGGAGGCGTTCTGCTCGTGATCGGCATGAAGGATGAAAATGCGGCGCATGGCCCGGGTCAGAACCGGATCGACCTGATATTCCTCGCACGGCACCGCGAAGCACATGCGCATGAAGTTGGCCGAGTAGTCGAGATCGTTTTTCGGATACACGAACGGCTGGCCGCTCGAATATTTGTAGGCCATGGCCGCGATGGTCGGCATCTTGGCAATCATGCGGATGCTGGCCATCTCGCGCTGCCAGGGATCCCGGATGTCGATGGAGTCGTGGTAGAAGGCCGACAGCGCGCCAACGACACCCACCATGATCGCCATTGGATGCGCGTCACGGCGGAAGCCGGAGAAGAACCGGTTCATCTGCTCATGCAGCATCGTGTGGCGCGTGATGCGGAGCGTGAACGCATCGTACTGCTCCTTGGTGGGCAACTCGCCATTGAGCAGCAGATAGGCGGTCTCTAAAAAGGTTGTATTCTCTGCGAGTTCGTCGATCGGGTAGCCCCGGTAGAGCAAGATTCCTTCGTCGCCATCGATATAGGTGATCTTGGATTCGCAGCTTGCGGTCGACGTAAATCCGGGATCGTAGGTGAAGCATCCCGTGCGGCCGTAGAGCGACGTGATGTCGATGACATCCGGTCCGATCGTGCCGGAGCGCACGGGCATATTATGCTCGCTGCCGCGGAGCGTAACAGTCGCTTCGTCCACATCGTTCGAGCCAAGCTCTTCTGCGATACTCATCTCAAAACCTCCTGGACATTACCGGAACAGCGGACACAGCGCTCAATCGACCTACCAAACTGTCGATAACGCCGCATGTCAGCCGCACTCATTTTGCATTGCCGCATTTTCGCGTTGAATTCGCCGCAGCGCAACATAACATGCTGCATAAATATTACGCATTTTCAGGGCGACCCGTTTGATCGGCAATCCGGCCCAGCGCCTCTTCACGCCCGAGAACTTCAAGCACATCAAAGATACCCGGAGATGTCGAGCGCCCCGTCATCGCCGCGCGAAGCGGCTGTGCGACCTTACCAAGCTTCCGGCCCGTCCGCTCGGCGAAGCTGCGTACACATGCCTCCAGCCCGGAGGCCGACCAAGGCTCCACGGAGGCCAAGTCCGGCAGCAGCGCGGCCAGCGTCTCCCGGCCACCGCCACCGAGGAGCTTGGTGGCTTTTTCGTCAGGCGTCAGGGGGCGCTCGACAAACAGATAGTCGGCACTCTCTAAGAGATCGACCAGCGTTTTCGCGCGCTCCTTCAAGCCTGGCATGGCGCGCTCAAGCTTGGCCCAGCCGTCGTCGCGGATGCGCGCGAGAATGTCATCCGCATCGCTAAGATAGGGCACGAGCGCCTTCAAATGACTCACGATCTCCGCATCTGGCAGGGTGCGCAGGTAATGGCCGTTGAGGCTCTCGAGTTTCGTGAAATCGAATCGAGCGGCCGAGCGGCCGATGGCCTCGAGATTGAACCAGTCGATCATCTCCTCGGTGGAGATGACCTCCGCGTCTCCGTGACTCCAGCCCAGCCGCACCAAATAGTTCCGCAAGGCGACGGGCAAATAGCCCATCTCCCGGTAGGCCTCGACGCCGAGGGCCCCGTGACGTTTCGACAGCTTCGCGCCGTCGGGCCCGTGAATCAGCGGGACATGGGCGTAGATGGGCGTGTCCCAGCCGAGCGCGCGAAAGAGCTGCGTCTGCCGCGCCGCATTGGTCAGATGGTCGTCACCGCGAACCACGTGCGTGATGCCCATGTCATGATCGTCCACCACCACAGAAAGCATATAGGTCGGAGAACCATCACTCCGCAGAAGAACGAAATCGTCCAGATCCTTGTTGGCGAAGGTGACGCGCCCCTGAACTTCGTCCTCGATGACGGTCTCGGCCCCGCGGGGGGCTTTGAAGCGGATTGCAGGCGCGATCCCGTCCGGAGCCAGGGCAGGGTCCTTGTCGCGCCAGGTACCGTCGTAGCCCGGGGACCCACCCTCGGCGCGGGCCTTCTTGCGCATGGCCTCAAGCTCTTCCGGGCTCGCGTAGCAACGATAGGCGTTGCCCTCAGCCAGAAGCTGATCCGCCACCTCCCGGTGGCGGTCCGCGCGGGCATATTGATAGACAGGCTCGCCGTCCCAATCGAGCTCCAGCCAGCCCAGCCCGTCCAGAATGGCCTCGATCGCCGCATCCGTAGATCGCGCCCGATCGGTGTCCTCGATCCGCAACAGCATCTTGCCGCCATGGGCCTTGGCAAACAGCCAGTTGAATAAGGCGGTGCGCGCGCCGCCAATGTGAAGGAAGCCCGTCGGAGACGGCGCAAATCGCGTGATAACGGTCTCGGTCATCGGTTAGGTCTTGAACCGGAAGGGTATGTTGAGATGAAGAAGGAAAGCGTTCGCGGGTGTGTGTAGCATAAGGCCGCGAAACGGGTAAGGGCACGGCGGGGTGAGCCATGC
>Ga0209013_10000054_pt1 | contig 76787 bp, 70 predicted proteins | sample Cruoilmetagenom2_FD_187291 | JGI IMG/M metagenome (GOLD analysis project Ga0209013, IMG submission 187291) | Oil polluted marine microbial communities from Coal Oil Point, Santa Barbara, California, USA - Sample 2 (SPAdes) (version 2) | ecosystem: Environmental > Aquatic > Marine > Oil seeps ... | reverse complement strand
GCACCATTTTCTCCAACTAAAACTGCTGCTAGGTGAGGAGTTTTACCTCCGTTAGCTTTTATTTGTTTTACAGATTCTGCAATTTCAAGTTTTAAATCTAAAGCTGTTTTTTTTCCATCAAGGAGTATCATAGTTTTTATTTTTTAGTTTAAAAAAAGAAATTTTTTTCAGCTTTCCTTAAAACTTATTTTCCCATTCCTTTCATCATTTGCATCATTTTTCTGCCACCACCACCTTGCATCATTTTCATCATTTTACTCATTTGAGTAAATTGTTTTAACAATTGATTTACTTCTTGAATAGTGGTTCCAGAACCTTTTGAAATTCTCTTTTTTCTACTTGCGTTAATAGTTTTTGGTTCCGTTCTTTCTAAAGGAGTCATAGAATGAATAATTGCTTCTATTCCTTTAAAAGCATTGTCGTCAATATCTACATCTTTCATCATTTTGCCAGCGCCAGGAATCATACCAACTAAATCCTTCATATTCCCCATTTTTTTAATCTGGTGAATTTGTTTTAAAAAGTCATCAAAACCAAACTGATTTTTTGCGATTTTCTTTTGTATTTTTCTAGCTTCCTCCTCATCATATTGTTCTTGCGCTCTTTCTACTAACGATACAACATCACCCATTCCTAAAATACGTTCCGCCATACGATCAGGATGAAAAACATCAATCGCTTCCATTTTTTCGCCAGTACCAATAAATTTAATGGGTTTATTAACCACCGATTTTATGGATAAAGCAGCACCACCACGAGTATCTCCATCTAATTTGGTAAGTACAACACCTTCAAAATTTAAAATATCATTAAACGCTTTTGCAGTATTTACGGCATCTTGCCCTGTCATAGAATCTACCACAAATAATGTTTCTTGTGGATTTACAGCTTTATGAATGTTAGATATTTCGGTCATCATTTGCTCATCAACAGCTAAACGACCAGCGGTATCAATAATTACTACATTTTTACCAGTAGATTTTGCATGTTTTATAGCATTTTTAGATATTTCAACAGGATTTTTATTGTCAATTTCTGCATAAACTTCTACTCCAATTTGTTCTCCAACAACTTGTAATTGATTTATTGCTGCAGGTCTGTAAACATCACAACCAACCAACAAAACCTGTTTTGTTTTTTTAGTTTTTAAGTAATTTGCAAGTTTTCCAGAAAAAGTGGTTTTACCTGAACCTTGTAAACCAGACATTAAAATTACTGTTGGTGCACCAGAAAGATTAATTCCAACAGTTTCACCACCCATTAATTCAGTTAATTCATCTTTTACAATTTTTACCATTAACTGGCTAGGGTTTAACGTAGTTAATACGTTTTGTCCTATCGCTTTTTCTTTTACAATTTTTGTAAAGTTTTTAGCAATTTTAAAATTAACATCGGCATCTAATAAAGCTCTTCTAACTTCTTTAAGAGTTTCGGCTACATTTACTTCGGTAATTTTTCCATGTCCTTTTAATACATGAAAGGCTTTATCTAATTTATCACTTAAATTATTAAACATAAAATTTGCTTCTTTTTTTAGAATTGCAAAGATACTAAATTGTAATAAATAGTTTTAATTAATATTTTATGTTTTTAATGAAATCTACTGAATTTTATAGGATTGATTTTTTTAAAATTGAATATTAATTTTTTTGAAAACGTTATAGTAATAATAATTACATGCCATTAATTAAAATGGTTGGTACTTTGCGTAAAATTTAAACATAGAAATGAAAAAAATTATTATAATTGGAGGGTTGTCCGCTGGACCGTCCGCCGCGGCAAAAGCAAGAAGAGAAGATGAAACTGCCGAAATAATATTATTTGAAAAAGGACCAAATATAAGTTATGCTACTTGCGGTATGCCTTATGCTTTTTCTGGTATAATTGAAAACAGAAAAGATTTAATTGTTGTAGAACCAGATTTAATGAAGAATAGGTTTAACGTAGATGTTAAATTAAACGAAGAAATTTTAAATGTAGATACGGCTAATAAAATTGTTTTTTCAAATAAAGGAGATTATAATTACGATAAGCTAATTTTTGCAACAGGTGCAAAATCCGTAGTTCCCCCAATAAAAAATATTAATATAGCAACAAATTGGTCCACTTGCAGATCTATGTATGATTTTGACAAGATTATGAAAGAAGGTTTAGCTTCAACTTCTAAAAATATTACAGTTATAGGCGGTGGTTTAATAGGAATTGAAGTTGCTGAAAATTTACAAAACGCAGGTAAACAGGTAACTTTAATTGAAGGAGCTAATCAAATTTTATCTATGTGGCAACCAAAATTTGGTGCTATTGCAGAAAAAATTGTACTTGAAAATGGTGTAAAAGTAATAACAGCTGGTTTAGTAAATGAATTTAAATTAGATGAAAATGGTAAAATTCATCAAGTAATTATTGATGGACAAATACCTGTTGAAACTAATTTTGTAATTTTAAGTGTTGGTATAAAACCAAATACTGATTTATTAATACAACAAGGAGCAAAACATATTAAAAATGGAGCTTTAATTGTAAATGATAAAATGGAAACTTCTATAAAAGATGTTTATGCCGCTGGTGATAATGTTGCTATTAAAAATTTGCAAACAAATGAATATGGATATTTTCCGTTGGGAACGCATTCTAACAAAGCAGGTAGAGCAGCAGGAGCAAATGCTGTTGGCAGAAAAACTATTTTTAAAGGAGCTTACCATACCGCTATTGTTCAGGTGTTTAACTATACATTTGCGCGCACAGGATTAAACCCAGCTTATTTAAAAGAGCATAATATTGCATTTAAAACGGTTTTATCTATAGTTGGTGCAACTCCAGGATATTATCCAAATAAAAAAGAAATAGTATCGGAAATATATTTTGATGCTAAAACAGAAGAAATTTATGGCGCTGAATTAGTTGGTGAAGTAGGAGTAGATAAACGAATAGATGTATTAAGTACAGCTATTTATGCAAAGCTTAAAATATCAGATTTATCACAATTAGATTTGGCTTATGCGCCACCATATTCACCTGCAAAAGATTCTGTTGTAGTATCTAGCTTTATTTCAGAAAATGTTATCACTGAAAAATGTCCTCAAATTTCTGTGGAAGATTTGGCGGTTTTTATAGAAGAAACACCTGCAGAAGAATATTTATTGATTGATACACGTACAAATGAAGAATATGAAGCAGGAACTTTGCCGAATGCCGTTAACATTCCTGTTGATGAAATTAGAAATCAGATTGATTTTATTAAAAATGAAGATAAACCTGTAATTTTAATTTGTAGAAGTGGTTTACGTGCTTATATCAGTCAACTTATATTGGTACATAACAATATTACTGAAGTTGCTAATGTTGGCGGAGGAATTAAATTATGGCAATTGTGTAATTATTCAATTACCAAGCCGAAAGTAATGTTTGTTTAATTAGGTTAAATTACTGCTTGTATTCAAATAATTTTAATGCAAGCAGTTTTTTTATAAGTATTGTTCGTGCATTTTAATATTATTCTCTAAATTATCCATAACTTTTTTTAATCTATTTAGTTTAGTTGTTTCTCGTTTGGCATTGGCAATATGTAAGGCATATTCTTTCCGATATGTATATGCCATATTCTCAAAATTTTCTTTAGCAACTTTGTTTTTTGATAAGGCATTTTTAAACAATTCAGGAATTTCAAATTTCTCTTTACTAGTATCTTTCTTAACACCCTTTTCACTCAATAAAAAAGCTTCTTTTAAATAATATTTTAATTGATTAGATTGGTTATCATTTATGGAAGTAAACTTAATACTACGACTATTTTTTGCAGAACAATCCTCTGAATATAAGTGGTAAGTATCTTTAATTACTGCACCATTAAAAAAAGTTAAAGTCACATGTTTTTTAAATGCAGCAAAGCCACAAACCATATCATTAAGCTGAAAAATGGGTATTTTCCATTTCCAATCTTCAATAACATTATTATTAGATTGATGAATTAATTCTCTAAGATGAAAACAAATATCTTTAGAAAAATCAGGAAGATTTTCAATATAATTATCTATAAGTGTTGCTGCTGCCGGATTAATTTTAGCCATAATAAAAAAAATAGTAGTAATAAAAATAATATTTTTTATTCTTGTTTTATAAATTTTATAGAAGTTGTATTTACGCAAAATCTCTTGCCAGTAGTTTCTTTTGGCCCATCTTCAAAAACATGGCCTAAATGTCCACCACAAGTAGCACAAATTATTTCCGTCCTAATCATGCCATGGCTTTTGTCTAATACATATTTTACTTTACCTTTAATAGCATCATCAAAAGAAGGCCAACCACAATGCGATTCAAATTTAGAATTCGATATAAAAAGTTGAGTGCCACAAGCTGCACAAACATAGGTTCCTTTTTCAAAAAATGAAGTATAGCCTTTTTCACTTGGAGCATCTGTTCCTTTTTCTCGAAGAACATAATATTCTTCAGGGGAAAGAATAGATTTCCATTCTGCCTCTGTTTTTACCATTTTTTTAGTCATTTTAGTAGGTTTTTGTTGAGAAAAACTGTTTGAATTAATTCCTAAAAGTAGAATAATTAAAAGTGAAAATTTCATCTCAATACATTTATTTAATGAATTCAATAATTTTTTTAATAACAGCACCATTTTTTAAAATTTGTCTATGTCCTAAACCTTGGGTAATTAAAAGTTCTCCTTGCTTTAAATTTTGACGAATGTTATGTGCACAACTTACATCTACATCTTTATCGTCAGAATCATGTAAAACTAGAGTTGGAATATCCACGGATTTTGCCGCTAAATTTGCAGAATAATTATCAATATCTTCTCCAAATTTTTTATAAAAATTCTTTTTTATTTTAGAAACAATCGATGGTTTTAATTCTATTTTTTTTACAAAATCTTTAATTATATCTGTAATAACACAACCTGCACTAATACTAATTGCTTTATCTATTTTTAATCCTTGTTTTACACTATTTAAAACCGCCATACCACCTAAGGAATGTCCAATGGCATATTCAAAAGGGCCATATTTTTTTTCTAAATACATAATGGAGGTAACAAATTCATTCATCATAGTAGTTTTACCATTGGAATGCCCATGGGCAGGGCCATCAAAACTAATAGTCATAAACCCATTTTCTAATAAGTTATCTGCTATTTTATACAGTTGGGTTCCTCTCCCAGACCATCCGTGTACCAATAATACTTTTCTTTTTGAATTTCCATAAGAATAAACCATAATTTCTTTATGTAACTTAGGAATTAAAACCATACTTTTTTGAGCATTTTCTTCCATCGTTTTCTCTCTTTCAGGAGTTTTAAATTTTATAGGTGTCCTAAATATTTTTATTGCAAATTTAGTTGCTAGATATGGAGAAAGGCGTTGTAATGCTTTGCCTGTAAGTAAAATGGATTTTGGAATTTTAGTATAATTAATTTGAGGTTTAAATTCTTCGGATTTTAAGGAGTTCATAAAAATTTATTTTGAATGTAAATATAGAATTTGTATTTTTAGAATTATCTAAAATAAATCTAAAAAATGAAAAAAATTATTTATTTATTGGTTGTTACCTCTTTTATAGTTAGTTGTAGCACTGTACCAATAACCGGAAGAAAAAGGTTAAATTTAGTTAGTGATGCGCAAGTTTTACCGTCTAGTTTTGCTCAATATCAAGGTTTTTTAAAGGAAAATAAAATTTCAAAAAATGTAGCAGAAACCAATGAAATTAGGGAAGTTGGTAAAAATATTTCCGTAGCTGTAGATAAGTTTATGAGAGCAAATGGAATGGCTAAAGAAGCCGACAGTTATAAATGGGAATTTAATTTAATTGAAGATGAAAAAGTTAATGCCTGGTGCATGCCAGGTGGTAAAGTAGTTTTTTATACCGGTATTTTACCAATATGTAAAAATAAGGATGGTATTGCAGCCGTAATGGGGCACGAAGTGGCGCATGCGTTTGCTAAACACGGACAAGAACGAATGACTTCTGGAATGTTACAACAAGCTGGAGGAATTGCAGTTGCTTTAAGTACAAATAATAAAAATCCTAAAACTCGACAAATTTGGAATACAGCTTTTGGAGTTGGCTCTACTTTAGGAGTTTTAGCATTTAGCAGAACTCACGAAACTGAAGCGGATAAATTAGGTGTGGTTTTTATGATTATGGCCGGATATAAACCTGAAGAATCTATTAATTTATGGGTTAGAATGAGTCAACAATCCAAAGGAAATAAACCTCCAGAATTTTTAAGTACCCATCCATCGGATCAAACTCGAATTAAAAACTTGAAAGCTTATTTGCCAACGGCAAAAGTATTAGCTAAAAAATATAATGCGCAACAATTAAGTAATCATCAATAAAAGTTTTTAAAAAATATTTATAGTATATTGTAAACCGTTTTCACTTATTGAAAACGGTTTTTATTTATGAATACATTACAAAAAGGCGATAAAAAATTAATTAATGCTTGGGCATTTTACGATTGGGCAAATTCAGTTTATTCTTTAGTAATTAGTACCGCAGTATTTCCTATTTATTATAGTAGTTTAACAGAAACTTTTGAGAATATAGATGGGAAAATCACTTTTTTAGGGACTCTATGGACTCCAACTACTTTGTATGATTATACACTTGCATTTTCATTTTTAATAGTTGCATTTATTTCTCCAATATTATCTGGTATTGCAGATTATACAGGAAACAAATTAAAATTTTTAAAGGCATTTTGTTTTATTGGATCTTTATCTGTTATGAGTTTATTCTTTTTTAAAGGAGAACAATCACTTTGGGTTGGTATTGTATTTACCATTTTTGCAAGTATTGGCTTTTGGGGAAGTATTGTTTTTTACAATGCATATTTACCGGAAGTAGCTTATCCAGAACAACAAGATGATGTTAGTGCAAAAGGGTTTATTTTTGGCTATACGGGCTCTATATTTTTATTATTATTTAGTTTAATAATGATAAATAAACCTGAATTATTTGGTTTGCCTAATGCAGGAATGGCTTCTCGTATTACCTTTTTATTGGTGGGAATATGGTGGCTTGGGTTTGCACAAATTACGTATAAACGATTGCCAAATAATGTGTATAATAGAAAACCTAAAAAAGATTTTATTTGGAAAGGCTTAAAAGAATTAAAAGTGGTAGCAAAAGAAGTAATAAAACATAATGAATTAAAGTTTTTTCTTATAGCTTTTTTTATGTTTAGTGTAGGTGTACAAACTATTATTTTAATGGCAGGTATTTTTGGAAGTAAGGAATTAGGTTTGCCAACTTTAAACTTAATTATAGTAATTTTAGTAGTGCAAATTGTAGCTATAATTGGCGCTTTTTTATTTTCCAGATTATCTGATAAAATTGGTAATATGGCTACTTTAAAAATAACCGTTACCATTTGGACCTTGGTTTGTCTTTCTGCATTTATGTTAGACAAAGACCAAGAAAATGTAGTTTATTATTTTTATGGATTAGGAGCGTTAATTGGTTTGGTAATGGGAGCAATTCAATCTTTAGCGCGTTCAACCTATTCAAAATTATTACCAAAAACAGAAGACCATGCTACTTTTTTTAGTTTTTATGATGTAACCGAAAAATTGGCAATTGTATTTGGCATGATTGTATTTGGCTTATTAGTTTCATTAACTGGATCTATGCAATATAGCGTACTGTTTTTAGCTGTTTTCTTTGTTTTATCTTTTGTTTTTCTCTCTTTTATTAAAAAAACAAAATATGTTAAATAATGTTTTTACCTATAAAGGATTGTTTTTGTACATGTTTGTGCTTTTCACTGCTTGCAGCCCTGTAAAAGAAAAGAGAACTTCAAAAATTATTAAGCAATCATTTTTTTCTGATAAATTAGGAAAAAATATAGCGTATAATGTTTATTTGCCAAAGGTATATAATGATAAAAAACAATTTCCTGTTTTATATTTATTACACGGACATGGAGGAAATGAAGATAGCTGGGTAAATTCAAAAGAAGGCAATATTAAAAAAACTTTAGATAGTTTAATTAACTATAAAATTGTGCCACCAATAGTTGCTGTAACTATGGATGCTGGTAATTCATGGTATGTTAACAGTCAATTAAAAATGGAAAGTACCTATTTTAATGAATTTATGCCTTTGGTAGAATCTAAATATAAAATAGATAATAAACCGCATTCTAGATTTATGGCTGGTTATTCAATGGGAGGTTATGGTGCTTTGCGTTTTGCCTTATTAAAACCAGAACTTTTTAATTCCGTTTTACTTTTAAGTCCTGCTGCCTATTATCCTAATCCACCTAAAAATTCATCATCTCGCAAAATAGAAGTGTTTAAAAAAGATGATGTTTTTGATAGCAATGTTTGGCAATCTTTTGCATATCCTAATCTTTTAAAAGCTAAAAGAGAACAAGAATACTATCCAAAATTTTATATATCCTCAGGGGATGATGATGAGTTTAATATAGTTAATGTTGCATTTAATTTACGAACGTTTTTTATAAAAAACAATATTAAACAAGAACTTACCATTGTTAATGGAAAACACAATTGGAAAGTTTGGAATTACTGTTTTAAAAATAATTTTAGTAGGGTATTTAAGGCGAATTAAGTTTGCTTTAAGCTAGTATATAAATTAAGATTTCACTAATTTTATAAATCCTAATTTAAGCTAAAATGAATAATTCAAATACTTTTGATTTTGCCATTGTAGGTGGTGGTATTGTAGGCTTAGCAACAGCTTATAAGTTACAACTAAAATATCCTCAAAAAAAAATAGCAATTTTAGAAAAAGAACCTAAAGTTGGAATGCATCAAACAGGAAGAAATTCTGGCGTTATGCATTCGGGAATTTATTATAAACCTGGTTCTTACAAAGCTGTAAATTGTAAAAATGGAAGAAATCAATTAATTGAATTTGCTGAAAATCACCATATTAAACACGATGCTTGCGGAAAGGTAATTGTAGCAACTTCAAAAAAGGATTTACCAATTTTAGAAGATATTTATGCCAAAGGATTAGAAAATAAAACAGAAGGAATTCGTTTTTTATCTGCTAAAGAAATTAAAGAAAAAGAACCTTTTGTAGAAGCTATAAAGGCTATTTGGGTGCCAACAGCTGGAATTATTGATTATGTGGCAGTTTCAAATAAATTTGTAGAATTAGTTAAGGGTTTAAATTCAGAAAGTAAACTAGTAACCAATTGTAATGTAGAAAATGTTTCCTCAAAAAACTCAGAAACAATTATTCATACTTCTTTAGGCGATTTCACTTCCGGAAAAGTAATTTTTTGTACAGGATTGCAATCCGATAGAAATGCCGAAAAAGATGATTTAAAATTAGATATGCATATTGTTGGTTTTAGAGGTGATTATTACGAATTAACAGCGGAAGCTTCACATAAAATTAAAAACTTGGTTTATCCGGTTCCAGATCCAAAATATCCATTTTTAGGAGTGCATTTTACCCGAATGATTAATGGTGGAGTAGAATGTGGACCAAATGCTGTATTTACCTTTAAACGTGAAGGTTATAGCAGAACTAGCTTTAGTTTTAGAGATACTTTTGAAGCCTTAACTTTTGGCGGAACGTGGAAATTATTTTTTAGAAATTGGCGAAAAGGAATAGATGAATATAAACGTGCTTTCTCTAAGCGATTATTTGTAAATGCTTTAAAGCATATGATGCCAAGTATTACTCCAAATGACGTGCAGCCATCACGAGCAGGAGTGCGTGCTCAGGCAATTGATTATGATGGTAATATGGTAGATGATTTTAAAATTATGGAACATAATGGAAATATTCATGTGTTAAATGCGCCTTCGCCGGCAGCAACTTCATGTTTAGCTATTGCAGATGAAATTGTAAACGTAGCTTTAAAGGAATAGTTATGGAATTTTATCAAAAAGAAATACAATTAGCACCTTTTACCAGAGGATTTCATTTAGTAACAGCTACTATTTTAAAGCAATTTAAAGAGATTCAAAATATTAAAGTTGGGCAACTACAAATTTTTATTAAACATACTTCAGCAAGTTTAACTATTAATGAAAATGCTGACCCATCCGTTCGCACAGATTTTGAAAATTATTTTAATCATATTGTCCCAGAAAATAATAATTATTTTACCCATACCATGGAAGGTGCTGATGATATGCCTGCACATATAAAAGCTTCTGTTTTAAGTAATTCACTATTAATTCCAATTACCAATGGTACATTAAATTTAGGAACTTGGCAAGGTATATTTTTATGCGAACATAGAAATAATGGCGGCTCTCGTAAATTAGTTTTAACTGCTTACGGCAATTAGATTTATAATTTTTAGTATTGCTTTTTGTAAATTTTGTTTTGCTTTTTTACTTAAATTAATTTGATAATCCCATTCAAATCCTTCAATTTTTAAAATATAAGATTTAGGTTCTTTTTTATAAATATCTCTACAAAGACATAACAATTGACCTGGTGGAACAGAATGCGTTGTAAACTCAAATTTTGAAGAAGGATTTAACACTTCTAGTGAAAACCCATTTTCAAGATGATTTTTATAAGCATCAACAAAAATTACCGTTTCATAATTTGAAATTATTTCAGCATCTTCTACCATTAATTGGTATTTATATAGCAAATTATTGGTATTAAAGCCATCTTTTTCTAGGGCATCTAAAAAATTCCATCCAAGTCCATCGTCTTGTCTAGTATTATTTCCAATTCCAATAATTAGAATATTATCTAATTTTTTCGTCAATAATATTTCCATGAGTATCTTCTAATTCTACAATTAAAGGCATTTCGCCCAAAGCATGAGTTGCACAACTTAAACAAGGATCATAAGCACGTATAGCTATTTCAATTTGATTAAGCATAGGTTCTGTTATTTCTGGAACTTCCGATAAAACATCTTCAGCTACTTGTTTTACTGCTTTATTCATAGCTTCATTATTATGCGTGGTTGAAACTATTAAATTACATTTAGTTATAATGCCATTATCATCGGTATGATATTCATGAATTAGCGTTCCTCTTGGCGCTTCAATAATTCCTATTCCTTTGTTTCTTGGCGTTCCTTTTCTAACTAAATCATCAGAAAGTAGTTCATCATCTAATAATAATTCTTTCATTAATTCAGCACAATGTAACATTTCAATTAGTCTAGCCCAGTGCGTGTGCATCGTCATATTATTTACCGAATTATTACTTTGTTGTTTAAAAATAAGTCGTTCTGCTTCTGCTAAAGGAGTTGTAATAAAAGTACATGTATTTAATCGAGCTAAAGGTCCCACACGATTCCAGCCATCTTTTCTTCCATATTTTGACATGTATGGAAATTTTAAATAAGACCAAGGCTCTACAGCTTCTTTAAAATGATATTTATATTCAATATCTTCAATATTTAATAATTCATTACCAGCAAAATCTATAGATTTTAATCTGCCATCATATAATTCTAAGGCTCCATTTTCTTTATTTACTAAACTTAAGTGATTAGACGGGTAGGCTGCAAAATTATTAATCCAATTGGTGTTTTGTGCGTGGTACGATTTTATGAAATCAATAATTTCTTTAGACCACTTAATCATTGTATCAATATTAGGAATTTGAGCGCCATCTAAAAAATATGCACGTTCTTGTTTGTTAAATGTTTTGTGTACGCCTCCAGGAGTTGCAATAATGCCGTGTATTTTTTTACCGGCTAAAGTTTTAATAATTTCTTGTCCAAATTTTCGCATCAAAATTCCTTTTTTTGCAAGTTCTTTATTGGCTTCAGCAACGGCAACAATATTTCTTTTTTCAGCTGGTGCGTCAATTCCAAATAACAAATCAGGTGATGCTAAATAGAAAAAATGTAATGCATGGGATTGAAAAACTTGACCGTAATGCAATAACCTTCTTAGTTTGGTGGCTGTTGGAGAAAGATTTTCAGGATCTACCCCAACTAACTGGTCTATTGCTTTTGCTGCTGCCAAATGATGACTTACTGGGCAAATTCCACATAAACGTTGCACTAAAACCGGAGCTTCCCAATATGGATGACCTTGAATAAATTTTTCGAATCCTCTAAATTCAACAATATGTAAATAAGCGTTACTTACTTTACCATTTTCATCTAATTTTATGGTAACTTTTCCATGTCCTTCAACTCTAGTAACGGGATCTATAGTTATTTTTTTTGTTTTCATTTTAGATGTTTTTTAATTAATCGTACTTAAATTCAGGATATGCAATAGAAAATTCTTCATTGAATAAAATGTTTTTTACTACACTCCAAATATGATTTGCGTTTGGAGGACAACCAGGAATGTGATAATCAATTTTAACAATCTCATGATTTGGGTATACTTTATTTAAAATTTTAGGAATGTCTTCATGATGAGGAATACAGGTTTCATTATCTTCACTTGTTAAAGAGTTTAAATAGGCTTCTTTTAAACAATCTTCTAATGGAATTGTATTTCTATTTGCTGGTAATCCGCCCCAAATTGCGCATTCACCAACGGAAACTAAAATATCGCAATTTTCACGAAAAGCTCTTAAAACTTCAATATTCTCTGTATTACAACAACCTCCTTCTATTAAACCAATGTCGCAACGTTTGCTAAATTTTTTGATATCAGTAATTGGAGATTTATTAAATTCTACTACCTCTAATAAATCTAGAATGCCTAAATCTACATCTAACAAAGACATATGACAACCAAAGCAGCCAGCAAGGGAAGTGGTAGCTACTATTTTTTTATTTTCATTGGTCTGGTTTATTTTAGCTTTATCAAAAGGAATTGTTTTTCCTATTTCCCCATAATCGTATTTTCGTTGACCAAATGGTTTTGCTATGGATTTTCCTTTTACTAAAATGGAACCCGTTGGGCAAATTTCCATTGCTCTAACTGCTTCTCTATCGGTTAATTTAGCTTCTTGTTTGTAATCAATACCAATAAGTGTTTCATATCCTCTGTTGGTAGAATTGAAAACAGCATATCCATCTTTGGTTTTCACTTCTTCTACACAGCGTTTGCAACGAATACAACGATTTTGATTTATAACAATTCGTTCTGGTCTGGCATCCACTAATCTATCTACAAATAAATGAGGGAAACGAGTGTATCTAATTCCCATTTCATATCCTAAATTTTGCATGGCACAATCCCCGCTTTTTTCACAAGAGGGGCAAAAATGATTTCCTTCTACAAACATCATTTCTAATATTGCTTTTCTAGCATCTAACATTTCGGTAGAATTTACTTGAATATCCATACCTTCATCTACTTGGATAGTGCATCCTGCAATACTTCTACCATTTAATTTTATGGAACATATTCTACAAGTTCCTAATGGGTCAATATTTTTAAAATGGCATAAAGTTGGAATAAAAACACCATTTTGTTTTGCAGCTTCAATTAAATTTTTGCCTTTTTCAGCAGTGCATTCTCTACCATCAATTTTAAAAGTTATATTTTCCATAATTTAATTTTTTAATTAATGATGATTGTTTTTAATTACACTATCAAATTCTTGAATTGCATTTTCCATATCAAACTCCACATTTTGATTTTCATTTTCATTTAAAATTTTAAGTTTAAAGTAATTATTAAACTTTTCAATAGCTGTAGATAAAGTATTAGAAGATGTTTTTCCTAAACCGCATCGGCTAGTTAATTTCATTATGTTTCCCCAACTTTTTATTTCTTGTAAATCCGTTGAGGTGCATAATCCTTTTTTAAGTTTTTGAATTTTTTCAAATAAAATTTGGTTTCCAGCTCTGCACGGTGTGCAAATTCCACAAGATTCCATTCTAAAAAATTTAGTAAAATTTTCTAAAATTTGTACAATACTTCGGAATTTGTTAAAAACCATAATTGCACCACCACAAACCAAATCTTCATTACAAATTCTTCGATTAAATTCAGATTCATTTATACATTCGCCTGAAGGTCCAGTAATTTGAACATAATTTGGAGATGTTGCCTGGCATAGGTGTAACAATTCTTTAACTGTCATTCCCCATTCAATTTCATAAATGCCTGGTTTAGCAATATCTCCAGAAATGCTTAATATTTTAGTTCCTTTACTTTTTTCGGTTCCTATATTTTTAAAGTAATCTGCTCCAAATTCTAAAATTCTGGAAGCATTAGCAAAGGTTTCCACATTATTAACAATCGTTGGTTTTCCTAGGTATCCTACATCCGTTGGAAAATATTTTCGAATTCTAGGTTCTCCACGTTTACCTTCAAGAGATTCAATTAAGGCGGTTTCTTCACCACAAACGTAAGCTCCAGCACCAAGTTGAACGCTTATATCGAAGTTAAATTTAGGAATACCACAAATATTATTTCCTAACAAATTATTTTTATAAAATTCTTTAATGGTATTTTCAATTTTTAAAAGAAGATAATTGTATTCTGCTCTAAGGTAAATAAAACCTTCTTTTGCTCCGCTAACAAAAGCGGCAATAATCATTCCTTCTAAAACTAAACCAGGATAGTCTATTAATAAAGCTTTATCTTTAAAAGTGCCTGGTTCTCCTTCATCGGCATTACAAATAATATATTTGGTTGTAGCTGGATTTTTTTTACAAGCAGCCCATTTTAATGCTGTAGGGAAAAATGCACCACCGCGACCTTTTAAATTAACTTCAGAAATACTTTTTAATATAGATTCAGCATTGTTGTGTTTTAATTTTTTTATAGAATTTCCAAGAGTATAATCTTTAAAAAAAACAGTTTTATCTTCGGTTGGAGTGAATTGAATTTTGCTGATAGGATTATCGGCAATGGTTTCAACCGCTATATTGTTTTTTAAATCGCTAATAATAGCGTTTACCTTTTTAGGGGTTAAATCTGTAAAAGGATAAAAATTAATTAAAGCAGCAGGTTCTTGATCACTTAAGCCAATACAAGAAGTTTCAAATAACGAAAAATGAGAGTTATGGTTATATTCTCCAAAGGTACAAGTGGTTTCTTTTTCAAATGCAGCTTTTACAGCATCATATCCTTTAAATTCAGATACAATACTATTATTTAAATATATGATATATTTTCCAGTAGGGTTTAAGTGGAAAAAATGGTAAAAAGTAATAACCCCTTCAACCTCTATAGTTGAAATGTTTAATGTATTTGCTATTTTATTAATAGCTTTTTTTGAGATAAATCCATGGGCATTCTGTTGGTCCCATAATAAACGAAGAAGAGAGGTTCTTTCCATACGAAAAAACTTTTGAATTAGATGTAACTAAAGTTACGAAATAAACAAATAAAACAGTTGTTTTTTTTGCTACCTGCAACGATTTAGATATAATTCAAAAGTTTTTTAGCGCAGTATAGAATAATTAAATTATTTTTTTAAAATAATTAATATAATTTAAGAAAATGAATAAAATGTTTAATTATTTTTAACTTCTTTTTGATAAGATTTTAATTTAAAATGAAATTTTTTGCAGATTCTTAAGATAAAAATTTTAAAATGAATATTCTAAATGTTAAATTTTACACTTACTATAATATTTCTACCAATGTTTGAAATACCATCTACTTTTAATCTGGATAGGTGAGAAATGTAAGTAGTGTTAAATAAATTATTAGCATTTACGTTTAGGTCAAATGCTATTTTTGATAAATGTATAGCTCCACCAATTCCTATATTTACTAAATTATAGCTGTTTGTTGGAGTTTCAAATTCACTAACCTTATTCTGTTTAAAATTAGTTTCTAAAGTTATAGCTGCAAATGCATTTTTTAAATGTTTTTGTTCATTAAACTCAGCTCGTATAGTGTTAGTAAGTTTGTTTGCAGGAATTAAAGGTAGATAATTTCCATTATCCTGTTTACCAATAACTAATTCATAGCTACTATTTAAATGAAGCCAATCTACAGGATGTGGGTGTAAGTGAAATCCAAATTCTCCTCCATATAATTCTGCATCATTTTGAACATAATTATAAACAAAATTATTGTCTAACATTGCACCAGTTGGAGCGATATAAATGTATTTATTAATTTTATTGTAAAATCCGTTTGCAAAAATTTCAAAGTGAGTAGATTTATATTCTAAAGCGACATCGGATTGAAAATTGTGTTCACTTTGCAAATCATTATTACCAATTTCATATCGGTTAGAACCTTCATGAACACCGTTTGAAGTTAATTCTGCTAAGTTAGGCGCTCTAAATCCGGCTGCAAAATTAAAACGACTAGTTACAGCTCCAAATAAAGAAGTTTTGTATCCAAAGGAAGCCGTTACATTTTTAAAGGTTTTATCAATAGCATTAAAAACATGTTGTTCTGTATCTACACTTTTTTTAGTAGATAAATTTCGGTTATCAAAACGAACTCCTCCCTGAAAACTGTTTTCGTTAATTTTATAATTTCCAGTTAAAAACACACCTAAATCATTAGTCTGTGCATTTGGTATTAACACATCAACTCCTAAAGTTTTATTTTTTTGATGCATTCCTTGAATTCCTAAAATAGACTCAAAGTTTTTAAGTTTTGGTAAATGCCATTTTACATCGTAACTATACGTTTTAAGTTTTAAATGTAACGCGGGCAAATTATTTGCACTTGTAAAAGGCTCTTCAATTTCTTTTCTATCGTTTGAAGTAAAACCAAAAGTAGAGGTGATTTTAGAATTTGGCAGAAAAATAATATTATTAAAACTTACCATTTTATTGGTTAAATCTTGAAAAGGATAAGAATGTACTTTTTGGGTGGTTTGTACTCCAATTTCTTCTGGAATACCAACTAAAGTATGATCTAAATTAAACCGTAAAGTGCTTGAAATAAAATTGTTATTGTAATTTATTGCGGAATTAAAAATAGTTTCATTAAAGCGAGAATTAGTAACTCTAAATCCATTTGGTATTTTATAATCACTTTGCATTCTATGCGTTCCATTAGTCAAAAATTTCCATGATTTATACGATTTTCTAAATCCAAATGAAGTACTTGACCCTTCGGTATTTGAAAAATATTTTTGATTTATATTTAGTTTGAACGAATTATCATCTGCAAATTTTAACGGATTAAAAAATAAAACACCTCCCATTGCATCGGATCCATATAATAAGGAAGCAGGACCTTTTATTACTTCAACACTTTCTATGCTAGACTCGTCAACCCCTAAACCATGTTCAGCTCCAAATTGTTGATTTTCAAGTCGTAATCCTTGTGAATATACTAAAACACGGTTGCCTCTTAAACCTCTAATTACAGGTTTTCCAATAGCAACTCCTGTGGAAACTTGAGATACACCAGGTAAAGAAGTTATACCTTCCACTAAAGTTGCAGCGCCTTTATTTTTTAATTGCTGTATGCTTGCTCTTTCAACTTTCATTACATTTTGAGATTGTAATTTGTTAAATGGCGTAGAGATAATTACTTCATCCATTTTAAAAACAGCTTCTTTTAAGGTGAAGTTAACTGTATTATTCTCTTTCGAAATTTGGATATTTTTAGTTTGATTCTGATAGCCAATAAAAGCTGCAGTAAGAGAAAAGGTTGCTTTGGGTAAATTTGTAATCGTAAATTCGCCATTGTTATTGGTAGAAGTTCCCTTATGAATTTCTCTTATATAAACATCAACACCACTTAATGGTTGATTATTTGTATCTGTAACTTTACCAGTTAATTTGTTTTGAGCTTGTGTAAATAAGTTTAATCCTACAAAAAGGATAAAAAAATAATATTTCATGTAATTAATTTTATTGTTAATTTTTTAAATGTAAAAACGGTTGATTAACAATAAAAAGGAGGAGCTCTAGAAGATTTATATTGAAAGTGAAATAATTTTCCAATGGATTTATAAACGTAGTTTTTTTCGTCAATATTGTTTTTTTCTAAAAATGAATAATCTAAAGAAAAATCAATAGTATTATAATTTATTTGATAATGATAAATTGCGCAATTAGCAGTAAAATCCGTCATTTGCACATGATGTATATCTGTATTTTGTGCGTGATGATGTTTTTTTAATGCATGAGAAAACTGTGCTGTTATTGGAAACAGTACAGTTGCAATAAATGCAATGGCAATTATATTTTTAGTTAATTTTTTAATTTCTAAAATTTAGATTGCAAATTTAGAGAATTAAATTAATCTTTAATCTTAAATTTTTCTAAAATCATTTCCATTAAGCACCATTTGGTAATAGAAGATTGTAATAAATTAGCTCCTACAAAAGCGGTAAACCATAACCAATTTATATTTATAGTTATTGCTAAAACTACACTAATTAAAATAAATGTTCCAGCTATAGCTCTAATCATTCGTTGTTTCATTTTTTTTATTTTTTAATTTGATTTATCTATATTTAAAACAGCAACATGTACTTTAGATAAAGACTCTTGTTTATCATTAAAAATTTTAACTCTTTTAAATAATTCATCAGTATCCTCTTTTTTTATAAAAGCATAAAACATAATAGAATCCGTTTCATGTCTTTCCCCTGGAAACCAATTGTCTAATTTGGCTTCTTTAGAAATATTTCGATATCCAGTAATTTCGGTATATGAAAAAAGAGGAATGTCGGTATTTTTTAAGATGCGTTTAATATCTTTTTCAAATTCTTTTACCGCTGTAATTATTATTAATTTCATAGAAATATGTTTTAAATTAAATACTTTTTAAATGGATGAGATTATTCTTTTTCCCATTTCTTTTTTTCTGATAAATAATAAATTATAGGAATTACAATTAATGTTAGCAAAGTAGAAACTACTGCACCCGCAACTAATGAAATTGCTAAACCTTGAAATATGGGATCAAATAAAATTATGGATGCTCCAATAACAACTGCACCAGTGGTTAATAAAATAGGAGTGGTTCTTACGGCTCCAGCTTCAATAATTGCCTGCTTAATTGGAATGCCTTCGTTTAATCTAATTTCAATAAAATCGATTAACAATACTGAGTTTCTAACCATAACACCAGCTAAAGCAATCATTCCAATAAAGGAAGTCGCTGTAAAATAAGCTCCTAAAATCCAGTGGCCAAATACAATACCAATTAATGATAATGGTATAGCAACCATCATAACCAATGGCGTTTTAAAGTTTTGGAACCATCCAACTATTAACATATAAATAATAATAATAACTACTAAAAAAGCAGTTCCTAAATCTCTAAAAACATCTAAAGTCATTTGCCATTCGCCATCCCATTTTACCGTAAAATCACTTTCATCAGAAGGTTGTTTGGTATATAATTCATTTAATTTATAGCCTTTAGGTAATTTTATTTTTTGTAATTTATCAGACATGCCCAATATTGCATAAACAGGACTTTCTAATCCTCCGGCCATATCTGCTGTTACATAAACTACTCGTTTTTGGTCTTTTCTAAAAATAGTTTTCTTTAAGGTGTCTTTTACCACTTTTACTAAATCGCTAACAGGCACCATATTACCTTGTTTTCCTTTAATTTTTAGATTTAAAATATCTTGTAGGTTTGTTTTGTCTTTACTATTTAAACTCATTTCCATAGGAACTTGATCAAATGAATTTTCATCATATAAATCAGAAATTGGATGTTCGCCTAACAAATAAGTCATATTTGCTACTATTTGTTGCGGAGCAATTCCGTTAAGCATAGCTTTTTCATTATCTTCAACTAATTTATATTCTGTTTGAGGTGCTTCAACCATCCAATCTACATCCACTACATTTTTGGTGTTTTTTAAAATGTCTTTTACTTGTTTTGCAACCTTAATCTGATCTTTATAATTAGGGCCATAAACTTCAGCAACTAAAGTAGATAATACTGGAGGTCCTGGTGGAACTTCCACTACTTTAACATTTGCGTGGTATTTTTTAGCAATATTTTTAAGTTTAGGTCTTAAAATTTTTGCAATATCATGACTTTGTAGCTCTCTTTCAGATTTATGTAATAAATTTACTTGTATATCTGCCATATTACTTCCTCCACGCATATCATAATGACGTACTAAACCGTTAAAAGTTATAGGCGATGAAGTACCAATATAGGTTTGATAATTAACTACTTCTGGTATTTGAGTTACTAATTGTTCAATTTCTTTGGTAACTACTGCGGTTCTTTCTAAAGTAGTACCTTCTGGCATATCAATAATTACCTGAAATTCATTTTTATTATCAAAAGGTAGCATTTTAACGGCAACAGATTTGGTGAAAAACATTAAAACAGATACCACCAATAATAGTAAAATAGTACCCAACATTGCCCATCGTCTGGTTTTATTATTTAAAAGTGGACGCTCCGTTTTTTCATATATTTTATAAATCCAGTTGGTCTTAATACCTTTTTCTTTTTTCTTTTTTTGTTTATCTTTTTCTTGTAATAAATGATAACCTAAATATGGTGTAATAGTTAATGCAACAAATAAAGATAAGATCATTGCAATAGAAGCACCAATTGGCATTGGGCTCATATAAGGTCCCATCATACCAGAAACAAATGCCATAGGTAAAATAGCTGCAATTACGGTGAAGGTTGCTAAAATGGTAGGGTTTCCTACTTCATTAATAGCATAAATAGCAGCTTGCTTAAAAGGTAAACGTTTCATTTTAAAGTGGCGATGCATATTTTCAGCAATAATAATACTGTCATCTACCACAATACCAACTACAAAAACCAAAGCAAATAAGGTAATCCGGTTTAAGGTATAGCCTAATAAATAATAACTAAATAAGGTTAATGCAAATGTTAGTGGAACTGAAAAGAAAACTACTAAACCACCTCGCCAGCCCATAGCTAACATCACTAAAATGGTTACTGCTAAAATTGCAATACCTAAATGAAGTAATAATTCGCCTACTTTATGTGAAGCTGTTTCTCCATAATTTCTAGTTACATCAATATGAACATTATTAGGAATTAAATTTGTTTTTAAATGATTTACATGATCTAGAATTTTTTTTGAAATTTTCATTGCATCTGCACCTTTAACTTTGGCAACAGATATAGTTACAGCAGGATATTCACTAGGATTTTCTTTGTATTTTTCATTTCCTTGTCCATAACCAAAAGCAACATAGCTTTTAGGACTTTCGGGCCCATCAACAACCGTTGCAACTTGCTTTAAATAAATAGGAGTATTTTTTTTAGATACCCCAACTATAAGATTTTTAATATCATCAACAGAGCTTAAAAATTTACCAGTTGTTACAAGAAATTGTGTATCTTTTGAATCGAAATGACCAGATTGTGAACTGTTATTATTGGCTCTAATCATTTGCATAATAGCTAAAGGATCTATGTTTTGTTCCCCCATTTTGTCTTTATCCAAAATAATTCTCAAAACACGATTTCTTCCACCTATTACTTTGGTTATGGAGACATCTTTTATTTTTTTAATTTCTGAAGATACTTCTTCGGCTAACTTTCTAGTGTCAAAATCATTAGAACTATCACTCCATAAAGTCAATCCTAACATTGGAACATCATCAATAGCACGGGTTTTAATTAATGGTTGTGTAGCGCGTTTAGGTAACATTCCTTTGTGATGCATTAATTCATCATATAATTTCATATAAGAATCTTCGGTGTTTTCGCCAACGTAAAATTGTATAACCATCATTGCTTGACCATTCATAACTATACTATGAATGTGTTCCACACCTTTTATATTAGAAATCACTTTTTCTAGTGGCATAATCACTTTACTTTCTAATTCTTTAGGACTTGCTCCTGGATAGCCAACTACCACATCTGCCATTGGAACAATTATTTGTGGCTCTTCTTCTCTAGGTATTAAAAATGAACTATAAACACCTATAGACATTAAAGCAATCATCAATAAAATGGTTAATTTAGAATTGATAAATAAGTCTGCTATTTTGCCTGAAATTCCTTCTTGCATATTCGTTAATTTTTATTAGTAATAAAAAATATCTTTAAAATATATTATTTTTGAATGTTGACTTTAACGCCGTTATATAATTTTCCATCAGCGCTAGCAATAAATTTTTCATCAGCATTTAAGCCGGATAAAACTTCGATATTATTGCCATAAGTTTTACCAAGCCTAAGCCATCTTAAAATAGCTGTATTTGAACTGCTAACAGTGTAAATGCCAGTTAATTGCCCTTTATGAACTAAACTTTTTTCTGGAATTAAAACAGAACTATTTGTAGTTGCTTTATTAGAAATAGGAAATTGAACGGAAGTAAACATTCCTGATAAAATTTTTGTATCGGTTTTATTGAGTACCACTTTAACCAAATATTGCCCGCCTGTGTTTTTTGCTGAGGCACTTATTTCAGTAACGAATCCAGTAACCATTTCATTAGTAGATTTTATTAATACAGTAACTTTTGAATTTGGTTTAATATAAGTTATTTCAGATTCTGGAACTAAGGAAATAACTTGATATTTACCTGGAGTTTCCATGCTAATTAAAGGCATTCCTGGGTTTGCCATATCTCCTTTATTAATATATTTCCCTGTAATAACTCCGGTAAAAGGTGCTTTAATATTAGCATACGATAATTGTGAATTTACCTGATTTTTCATTTGAGTAGCAGCATTTAATCGTGCTTTTGCCATATCATAATTAGCAGTAATATCATCCATTTCTTTTTGAGAAACACTTTTATCTTTATATAAAGATTTATATCGGTTATAATCTTTTTCAGCATTGGTAAAAGCTGCGGTAGCTTCTGTTATAGAAGCTTCTACTTGTGCTTTTTTAGCTGTAATATCTGTACTATTAATACTTAATAATAATTGACCTTTGCCAACTTTTTGTCCGATTTTTACGTAAACGTTATTTACAAAACCCATCATTCTAGTACTTAAATCAGCATTTTGTACTGCTTCAATTTTACCACTTGAGGTAACATAACTTCCATTTCCAAGAATTGGAGAGCTTACAGTTACATTTACCGAAGGTGTTGTTGCTAATTTTTTTTGATCATTTCCACAACTCGCTAAAAATAAAAGTGCAAATAGGGAAGTTAATAGTGTTATGTTTTTCATTTTTATAGTTTTTTTATTTAAGTAAAAATTGAATATATGCTTTAGAGTAGTTATATGCGAAAACTGTTTGTAAGTTTTCTAATTGTTTTTGTAAGTATTTGGTTTCAGAAATTAATAAATCGGATGTTTTTTCTAAGCCTTCTTTAAATCTATTGGTTCTAATTCGTAATTCTTCTTTAGATTGTTCTACAGCTAAATTGGTTAGCTTAAGTTTATTTTCAGCATCTTTTAATTGTCGTTTTGCTTTATTAAATTCTAACTGACTTTTATTTTTATATTGGTCGAAACTAAGTTGAGCTTTATCGTATTCTGCTTTTCCTTTCTGTACTTTTCCAATACGTTTATAACCTTCAAATACATTCCAAGATAATTGAGCTCCAACTAAATAACCTTTTGCTGAAGTACCAAATAAATGATTATCATACATTTCATAACTACCAAAAGCATTTAAATTTGGTAAATAGGTATTTTTAGCTGCTTTGTACATATAATGGTAAGCATCAGTACTTTTTTGCATTGCATTTATATCTTCTCTATTTGTAGAAAACGGCGTGTTGTAAATAGAATTATTTAAGGTTGCTATTAAATTAGAAGCTGGTTTTAATTGGTTTGCGTTAGTATTACCCATTAAAAAATTTAGATAATCTGAAGCGTTTTTCACATTACTTTTGGCACTTACTAATTGATTTTCAACTTCCGTTACATGAATGTCAACAGATAATATATCTGCTTTTTGTAAATAGCCTTGTTTAAAATTGTTGTCAGCCATTTTTTTATTTGCGCTTGCAGCTTCTTTTGCTTTGTTTAAAACTTCAATGGCTTTATAAGCAACTTGTAATTGCATAAAAGCTTTAGTAACTTCTAATTTTATATATTTTTTTGTGCGAGCTGATTTTAATTCTAAAGCATTCATTTTGGCTTTTGCAGCTTTTCGCATTAACATACCATCAAAATTTAAAAGCGGTTGTTTTACTTCTATTTTTGTGGCATAATTTTGAATTTCTTTTGGGTTATTTAATAAAGTTGGATCAAAATCTGCTGGAGTTAAAATCTCCTGATTTAATTTTGAACCAAAAGCCATTAATGGATTTGTAGTAGTAATTGCTGTATGAGAAATGCTAATGCTTGGCAATAAAATAGCATTAGTTTGGTTAAAATCTGCTTTGGCAGCTTTAAAATCTTCTTCCGATATTTTATTTGTATAATTGTTATCTGCAACTTTTGCCAATACTTCATTTAATGAAATAGAAACTGTTTGTTGTGCAGATATAAATAAAATAGGTAAGAATAAAAATGTAAATAAAAGTAAGGTTTTATTTCGCATAATTTTTGTTTTTTTAGTTTGTGGCAAAACTAAGTTAGTCAATTTCTACAAGAAGTAATAAAAATTACAGACCTTTGTAACTATTATTACATTATATTAACAAGAAGCAGTTATACAGATTATTAGGTGTTGTTTTCTTCGTTGTTAAGTAACTTAGAATCATGTAAAATTACAGGGTTTTTACCTTTTTTCATTTTTAAATTTAAAAATTCAACAAATAAGGAAAAGAAAATCGCAAAATATAAATATCCTTTTGGAATGCTGTGTACCTCGTTACCAAATAAAATAAAATGAGCTAAATGAGATCCTTCTGCTAAAAGCATTACTCCAATTAAAATTAAAAAGGAAAGCCCTAATATTTGAATAGTTGGGTGTTCATTTACAAATTTACTTACAGGTCCTGCAAAAGACATCATGATTAATATGGAGATTATTATAGAAATTATCATAATTAACATACCACCTTCATAACCGAAACCTGCAGGTGGATTATCTAAACTTACCAACCCAATGGCGGTTAAAATACTATCGAAGGAGAAAACTACATTTAATACTGCTATTTGTGTAATTGCATTCCACAAACCACTTTTTACCTTATTAGTATTACTTTCTTCAACTCCTTCTAATTTATGATGAATTTCTGATACACTTTTGTACAATAAGAAAATACCTCCACTAAATATGATTAAACTTTGCCCAGTAACCCCAGCTTTTAACCACGAAACATCTATATGAAATAGTGCATTTTGAAGTTTTAAAACAACGGTAATACCAAAAAGTAACACAATTCTAAAAATCATGGCAAGCACTAAACCTATACTTCTTGCTTTTGGTTGGTCTTTAATTTTTAATTTATTGGAAATAATTGATATAAAAACTATGTTATCAATTCCTAAAACAATTTCTAAAAAAGTTAAGGTTAATAAGGCAACCCAAGTATTGGCTTGTAAAAAAATTTCCATAATTTAATTATTTTGGTAAAATAAGAGTGCCTTTTTGAATGTAGTTTGATTGTCCAATAATGGCTTCAAAATCATAGGATTCTTTATTGATATTTGTAATTTTCACGTGAATAGGTTCTTGATCAATAGCATTTTTTGGATGCACCATTTTTAACGTATAATTAAAATTATTTTTCCAATGTATAGTAAGCGTATCTATTCTATCATCGTATTTTTCAATTTGCAAGGAATCTATTCTAGTAATAAAAGTTGCGCTATATCCTTTTGAAGCTGGAATTTTAAAATTTCCTTGTTTAAATCTATCTGGATTTAAGGGCTCATTTGCACAAGAAGCAAAGGTTATTATTATAAAAAACACGATAATTTTTTTCATTATATTCCAGTATAATTTTCAGGTGTAATTTGTTTTAATTCCATTTTAATAGTCTCAGAAACTTCAAGCGTATCAATAAAATCTGCAATAGATTTCTGATTTATTTCTGTGTTAGTTCTAGTCAAATTTTTAAGAGCTTCATATGGATTTGGATAAGCTTCTCGTCTTAATATAGTTTGTATCGCTTCTGCAACTACCGCCCAATGATTTTCTAAATCTTCTGCAAATTTTTCTTTATTAATTAAAAGTTTGTTCAATCCCTTTAACGTAGAACTAAAGGCAATAATTGTATGAGAAATTGGAACTCCAATATTTCTTAAAACAGTTGAATCGGTTAAATCTCGTTGTAAACGAGAAAGAGGAAGTTTTGCGGATAAGTGTTCAAAAATTGCATTAGCAATTCCTAAATTTCCTTCAGAATTTTCAAAATCAATCGGATTTACTTTATGTGGCATTGCTGAAGAACCAACTTCACCTTTTTTTATTTTTTGTTTAAAATATTCCATAGAAACATACGTCCAAATATCTCTATCAAAATCAATTAAAATAGTATTAATACGTTTTAACGCGTCAAAAATTCCTGCTAAATGATCGTAATGTTCAATTTGAGTAGTTGGAAAAGAATGATGCAAGCCTAAAACTTTTTCAACAAAATGAGTTCCAAATTGTTTCCAATCTATATTTGGGTAAGCAACTTTATGCGCATTATAATTACCGGTTGCACCTCCAAATTTAGCAGCATATGGAATGTTTTGTAACTGGGTAACTTGTTGTTCAATTCGTTCTACAAAAACTTGAATTTCTTTTCCTAAACGAGAAGGAGAAGCAGGCTGTCCGTGTGTTCTTGCCAGCATTGAAATGTTTTTCCATTCCAAGGCTAACTCCTTTAACTTTACTAATAAATTTGCCAATTCAGGATAATAAACTGCATCAAAAGCATCATGTAATGATAAAGGAACTGCAGTATTATTAATATCCTGTGAAGTTAAACCGAAGTGAATAAATTCCTTGTGTTTTCCGAGTTTTAAAGCATCAAATTTCTCTTTGATAAAATACTCTACAGCTTTTACATCATGATTGGTAATTTTTTCAATGTCTTTAATTTTTTGAGCATCAGCAGTAGAAAAATTTATATAAATATTTCTTAATTTTTTAAAAAGAGAAGTATCAAAATCAGCAAGTTGAGGTAAAGGTATTTCACAAAGAGCTATAAAGTATTCAATTTCTACTTTTACTCGATATTTTATTAAAGCTTCTTCTGAAAAAAAAGGAGCTAAATTTTCTACTTTGCTTCTGTATCTACCATCAATTGGTGATATTGCATTTAAATTGGTTAAGGACATTTATTTAGATTGAGTTAAAAGTGTAAAAATAATGAAATTAGCATAAAATGAATAGTATTATGTATTCTTTATCAAATTTAAAATTTTCTTTCCACGAGATTGGTATGCTGGGCTTTCATTTGTAATGTTTTGTTGAATAATTAACTGTAATTCTTTATGTACCCAATCTATCTTTTTTCCAAATAAAAATAGCATTTCCATCGTATATACTTTTACTGCAACTTTTTGATTGCCAATTAACCAATCAAAACCTACTTCAACCATTTTATTAATATGTTCTTTTGAAATTTTAGTTGTAATAACTAATTGGCTTTTTGATGTATAATCTTTGGCCAAAAATTCACATATTTTTGCAACTGGACGAACAGCACTATCAAATTTTACAGCATTTATATTATTTGTAAAGTAATTTAAATGAGGGGCCAATAAATTTAATTTCTTATCACAAACAAATTCTAAAACCCAAGCAGCTTTAATGGATAATTTATTGTTAAAATCAAAAGTTAGTTCTAATAAATACTTAAAAAGTATCTTATTTTGTACAACTAAATTTGCTACTCGCAATCTGTTTACTCGTCTTGCATTAGCAATATTGTTTAGCTCTTGTATTAAAAAGTTTTTATTCATTTTTTGTTTTATCTTTTTTCTTTGGAGATAATTTATAGATTAAATAGCCAAATCCAACCAAAATGTGCAATAAAACAACAGCAATTATAGTGTAATACCAAAAATTAGAAATTCCCATAATGCAAATTTATAATTAAAAAATAATATCTTTAAAAATTAAAACTAAACAAATGAAATTTAAAATAATTTTTTTAATCGCTATTTTTCTAAATACGTCACTACAAGCACAACAAGTTTATGCTAAAAAAGAACCATTTGCACACACATTTTCTATTGTGGCACGAGATACTATAACTGGGGAAATGGGAGTTGCTGTACAGTCTCATTGGTTTTCTGTAGGAAGTTTGGTTGCTTGGGGAAAGGCAGGCGTTGGGGTGGTGGCAACACAATCGTTTATAAATCCTTCTTTTGGACCACGTGGATTACGATTGTTAGAAAATGGTTTAACGCCTAAAATGGCAGTTGAAGATTTATTAAAATTAGATGAAGGAAGAGACGTTCGTCAATTAGCAATTTTAAATGCCAAAGGTGATGTTTTTTCATATACAGGAAAAAATTGCATATCAGAAGCTGGAAACATTATGGGTAGTAATTTTTCCGTACAAGCTAATTTAATGGAAAAAAATACTGTTTGGCCAGCTATGGCAAAAGCTTTTAAAACTACAAAAGGAAGTTTAGCCGAACGTTTATTAGCGGCTTTAGAAGCTGCTCAAAAAGAAGGAGGAGATATTAGAGGAAAACAATCGGCGGCAATTTTAGTGGTAAAAGCTAAAAGTACAGGAAATAGTTGGGAGGATAAAGTTGTGGATTTAAGAGTTGAGGATAATGAAAATCCTATTAAAGAAATGCGACGATTGTTAACCATCCATAAAGCATATGATTTTATGAATAAAGGTGATTTAGCAGTTGAAACAGGTAATAATACTTTGGCTAAAGAGTATTATATGAATGCACAAAAATTGAATCCAGATAATTTAGAAATGAAATACTGGTACGCCATTACACTTGCTAATAATGGGGAACTAATAGAAGCAAAACAAATATTACAAGCTATTTTTAAAATAAATAGTAATTGGAAAACGTTAATTCCTCGTTTAGTAAAAGCAAAATTGTTAACGGTTTCAGAAAAAGATTTAAAAGGAATATTAAAATTATAAAAAATGAAAAAAAAACTTATAGGTATATTAATTGTTGTGTTTTTAATTCAATTTATTCAACCTAAAAAAAATATCTCTAAAAATTTTAAAAATGATATAACTACGGAGTTTCAAATTCCAAATGATGTACAAAAAATAATAAAAACATCTTGTGCCGATTGTCATTCTAACGAAACCATTTATCCTTGGTATAATAAAATTGCACCAGTTTCCTGGTTTTTGGCTTACCATGTTAACGATGGAAAAGAACATGTAAATTTTTCTGAATGGACTTTATATAACGATAACCAAAAAGAGCATATTATTAAAGAGTTAAAAAAGGTAATTAAGAAAAAAGAAATGCCTTTAACTAGTTATATTTTAATTCATAAAAATGCTGTTTTATCCGCACAACAAAGCAAGGTTTTTACCGAATGGTTAAATACATTAAATTAATAGGAAACATTTAAAGGTGTTTTATTTATGAAAAAAAATACACTATTATTTATAGTTAGTTTTATTCTGGCTATTACTTGTCAACGACTTTTATCGCAAAATAAAATAAATCAGTTTAATACAAGTGGTAAAAGAATTGGAGTTTGGAAAAAGAACTATAACAACGGAAAAGTAAGATATATTGGGCAGTTTAAAAATGGAAAGGAAATAGGAGTTTTTAAATTTTATAGTGCCTTAAGTTCCGAATATCCAACTGCAATAAAAACTTTTGAGACCAACAGCAATTTAGCTAAAGTTTCTTTTTACACAGTAAAAGGAGTTTTGGTTAGTGAAGGAGTAATGGATGCTAAAAAAAGAATTGGACATTGGAAATATTATCAATCGGATGGAAAAACCTTATTGTCGGAAGAAAATTATAAAAATGGAGTTTTAGAAGGGAAATCAAAAACCTATTATAAAAATGGAAAAATCACAGAAATTTTATTCTACAAAAATGCTAAATTACATGGTAATACCAAACGTTTTGCTAAAAATGGAATTCTATTAGATGAATTAAATTATGTAGATGGTAAATTAGACGGATTGGCAAAATACTACGATATTCATGGTAAATTAATTTATACCGGTAATTATGAAAATGATGTAAAAGTTGGCAAATGGGAGTATTTTGAGAACGGAAAATCGGTAAGGGTAGATAAGCTAAAACAATAATGATAAAAGATTTAAAATTTAGATTTGCAGAACGGAAGGATTTATCAGATTTGGTTACCATATATAATCAGGCAATTAAGTCTAATTGCGCTACTGGAGATACTATGGTATTTAAACTTGAAGAAAGACTAACCTGGTTTCAAAAATTCGATAATAACACCTATCCTTTATATGTAGCAATTTTAAAAAATAAGGTGGTTGGTTATTGCTCGTTATCACCTTATCGTACAGGAAGAAAAGCAATGGCAAGTATAGCTGAAATTAGCTATTATGTAGATTATAATTATCACAAAAAAGGAATTGGAACAGCTCTAATAAATTTTGTTTTACAAGATTGCAATAGAATAAATATAAAAAATCTACTAGCTTTTGTTTTAGATATCAATACCGCTACAGTTAAAATTTTAGAAAAATTTAAGTTTAAAAAAATGGGACATTTGCCAAATATGATTCAATTAAATGAGGTTACTTGTGGACATTTAATTTATGGATTAAAAGTTAATTTTATTTCCTAAATAGATTTTAACATTCAAAAAAAATTATACTTAAATTGTATTTAAAATTAACTTTTCTTTCATAAAAGTTATAGGTAACTTTGCATTTTTAAAAACTAAGATGAAACGAGTTGTTGTTGGATTATCAGGCGGAGTGGATAGTAGCGTTGCTGCCTATTTGTTAAAGGAACAAGGATACGAAGTTATTGGGCTTTTCATGAAAAATTGGCACGATGATTCTGTAACTATTTCTAATGAATGTCCTTGGTTAGAAGATAGTAACGATGCTATGTTAGTAGCAGAAAAATTAGGAATTCCTTTTCAGGTTGTAGATTTAAGTGTAGAATACAAAGATAGAATTGTGGACTATATGTTTAATGAATACGAAAAAGGAAGAACTCCTAATCCTGATGTTTTATGCAATAGAGAAATAAAGTTTGATGCTTTTTTAAAAATCGCTGTAGAATTAGGAGCAGATTACGTAGCTACAGGTCATTATTGTCGAAAAGATTCTGAAGAAATTAATGGAGAAACAATATATAAGTTAATTGGTGGAACAGATACGAATAAAGATCAATCGTATTTTTTATGTCAAGTTTCACAACAACAAATGGCAAAAGCCCTTTTTCCAATAGGAGAATTAACTAAACCAGAAGTTCGTAAAATTGCTACAGAGCAAAATTTAGCTACAGCTTCTAAAAAAGATTCACAAGGTTTATGTTTTATTGGTAAAGTTAGATTACCTGAATTTTTACAACAAAAACTAAAACCAAAAGAAGGAGTTATCGTTCAAATTCCTTTTAATTCTGAGATTTACGATAGAAAAATTCCTGTTTTTAATTCTAAAGAAGAAGAATTAGCTTTTGATGCAACTAAATATTCTTATAAAGTTTCCGATGGAAAAATTGTAGGCAAACATCAAGGCGCCCATTATTTTACAAAAGGACAACGTAAAGGATTAGCTGTTGGAGGAACTAAAGAACCTTTATTTGTTATTGATACTGATGTGGTTGAAAATGTAATTTATTGTGGCGAAGGAAAACAACATAAAGGTTTATACAGAAATACGCTATTTGTTAAAAACAATGAAATTCATTGGTTAAGAACGGATTTAACTTTAAAGAATGGAGAATCTATGAAAGTGGAATCTCGAATAAGATATCGACAAGCCCTAGAAAAAGCAATTATTTATAAAGTAGAAAATGGTTTATTTGTAGAATTTGAAAATCCACAATCCGCTATTACGGAAGGACAATTTGTAGCTTGGTACATAAATAATGAACTGTTAGGTTCTGGAGTTATTTCATAAGTAGGTGAAAATTAAATACTTATTTATTTGAAATTTCGTATTTTAGTAATCGAAACCCCTAACATTAATACTATGAAAATAAAATTACTTTTCTTTTTGTTTTTTATAACAAGTAATTATTTTGTAGCACAGACTATAGAAGATGCTTGGGTTTATTTTAAAGATAAACCTAGTGAAAGCTCTTTTTTGGCAACTCCAATTACTATGTTATCTCAAAGAGCTATAGATAGGCGAACACGTTATAATATTCCTTTTGATAGTAAAGACGTACCAGTGGAATTATCCTATATAAATCAAATAAAAAATCAGAATGGTATTACGGTTTTTGCCAAATCTAAATGGTTAAACGCATTGCATATTCAAGGAACACAAATAGATATTAATAATTTATTAAACTTAACTTTTGTAGCTTCTGTAAATTTTGCGGATAAATCTTTGAATTCAGGAGGAAAATCTATTCTAAAAAACAGGTTTGTCGAAAAAAAGGATAAGTTAGATTTTGCAACTAATTTTAATTATGGAAATGCAACCAATCAAATTCAAATGTTAAAAGGAGATGTGTTGCATCAAAATAATTTTACTGGAGAAGGGATGGAAATTGCTATTATTGATGCAGGTTTTCCAAATGTAGATACGTATGCAGCTTTTCAAAGAATTAGAGATAATAATCAAATTTTAGGCGGTTACGATTTTGTAAATAGAAACGATAATTTTTATACTGGTCATTATCACGGAATGGCAGTTTTATCTACAATTGCAGGTTATGTCGATAATCAATTTGTTGGTACTGCGCCAGATGCAAAATTCTATCTATTTATTTCAGAAGATGATAGCCAGGAATCTCCTTTAGAAGAAAGTTTATGGGTAGAAGCAGCTGAAAAAGCGGATAGTTTGGGTGTTGACGTAATTAATACATCATTAGGATATACAACTTTTGACAAACCAAATTATAATTATTCCTACAGCGATATGGATGGAAATACTACGTTTATTTCTCGTGGAGCTGAAATAGCTTTTTCTAGAGGAATGATTTTAGTAAACGCTGCTGGAAACGAAGGAAGTAGTAGTTGGCATTATATTAGTGCACCTGCAGATGCGGTATCGGTTTTAAGTATTGGAGCGGTGGATGCTACCGGAACTATTGCAGGTTTTAGCTCGTACGGACCAACTTCCGATGACAGAGTTAAACCAGATGTAGATGCGCAAGGAGCAAATGTTTACATTATTAATAGTGCTGGAAGTATTGCTACTTCTAACGGAACTTCATTTGCATCCCCAATTATGACAGGCGTAATCACGTGTTTATGGGAAGCTTATCCTAATAAAACCAATGCTGAAATTATTCAAATGGTTAAAGAATCTGGAAGTTTATATGCTAACCCAACAGAACAAGAAGGTTATGGAATTCCTAATTTTGAATCGGTTTATAATACATTAAATATTGAAACTTTACCAAATGAATCTAATGAAGCTTCTATATATCCAAATCCGATAAAAGATAAGGTTACCATTAAATTTCCTAAAAATACAGAGGAAATGGAAATAACTATTTTAAATTTACTAGGAAAAAACATGGTGTACAAATCCGTTTTAAAAGATAAACCAACTTTGGATATATCGTATTTGCCAAACGGTTTATATATGATGCAATTAGTGTATAATAATCAGGTTTCTACCATAAAAATGCTTAAAAATTAATGAAGAACAGAATTGTAGAATTATTTAAAATTAAATATCCTTTAATTCAAGCAGGAATGATTTGGAATAGCGGATGGAAATTAGCATCTGCAGTTAGTAATGCTGGAGGTTTAGGATTAATAGGAGCTGGTTCTATGTATCCTGATGTTTTGCGTGAGCATATTCAAAAGTGCAAAAAAGCTACTAATTTTCCTTTTGGAGTAAATGTGCCAATGTTATATCCAAACATTGAAGAAATTATGCAGATTATTGTGGATGAAGAAGTTAAAATAGTTTTTACTTCAGCTGGAAATCCAAAAACTTGGACTCCTTTTTTACAACAACATGGCATTAAAGTAGTGCACGTAGTAAGTAGTGTAAAATTTGCTGTAAAATCAGAACAAGCGGGTGTAGATGCGGTGGTTGCAGAAGGGTTTGAAGCAGGCGGACATAATGGACGGGAAGAAACTACTACCTTTACATTAATACCAATGGTTAAAGAAAAAGTAAGTATTCCAGTAATTGCAGCAGGAGGAATTGCTACTGGAAGAGGAATGCTAGCAGCAATGGTTTTAGGTGCTGATGCGGTACAAATTGGAAGTAGATTTGTGGCAAGCAATGAAGCATCCTCTCACATTAATTTTAAAAATGAAGTGGTTAAAACAGAAGATGGAGATACTCATTTAACTTTAAAAGAATTAGCACCGGTACGCTTAATTAAAAATAATTTTTTTAATGAATTACAAAATTTATATCAACAAAAACCCACTTTAGAACAACTTAAAGAAAAATTAGGTAGAGCAAGAGCTAAAAAAGGAATGTTTGAAGGCGATTTAGAAAATGGAGAATTAGAAATTGGTCAAATTGCAGGTTTAATTCATGAAATAAAACCCGCAGCGAAAATTGTAACTGATATAATTAAGGAATTTCAATGGGTTAAAAATACCATGAATAAAGACCTTTTTTAATAATTATTTCTTTTTTTTATCCACAGGCTTTTTTGGCATAGGACCACGTAAGTGAATTACTAATCCATTTAAAAAATTACGTAAAAATTGATCGCCACATTCCATATATTTTGGATGATCTTCTTTTCTAAAAAGAGCTCCTAATTCACTTTTACCAATATTAAAATCTACAAGTTTGCATATTTTTATAATATCATCGTCTCGCAACTTTAGTGCAACTCTTAATTTTTTTAAAACATCATTATTTGATAATCCCATAAGGCAAAGATAGATTATATATTAAGTATTTCTAACTACTTTGTAAACATTAATTTTATGGCTACAATAAGCATTACCACACCAAAAATACGTTTTAAAGTTCGTTGATTAATTTGAAGGGCAATTTTTGAACCAATAAATCCACCAATTATAAAAAGCAAAGAAACTATTAAGGCAACTTTCCAATCAATGTTTCCACCGCCAGCGGTATGATAATTATAAACTGCTAAAAAAGTTACAGGAGGTAACATTACTGCTAAACTTAACCCTTGTGCATTGTATTGGTTTAATCCTAAAAATAAAATAAACATAGGTACCATGATAATGCCTCCGCCAACACCAACCAATCCGCTTAAAATTCCTGCTAATAATCCTATTAAAATTAAGGTAATAATGGTAGATATTGTCATTTTCATGGTTTTACTATTGGTATTTTAATACTATATTCTTTATGCGTTTTATTATTTAATTTGTTTTCACGTAACCAAGGATTATGCAATTTTAATATTTTATAATTAATCCCTAAATTTTTTGAAAACCTTGCAATGTTGGTGATTACAGAATCTACTTTTATGGTTTTTGTAGGTTCTAAATTGTATAAATCGTTCTCTTCAAAAATAAAACCATATTTTTTAGGGTGTGTTAAAATTTCTTTTACAGCTACAATTCTTGGAACATATCGCTTAGTTTCATCTCCAACTAAAAGGTCGTAATAGGAAGTTACTTTTTGAGTTTCTAGTTTTTTTGAAATTCCTTTAATTCCTGCATTATAGGCTGCCGCAGCTAAAGTCCAAGTGCCAAATTTTGTGCGTGCTTCTTTTAAATAATTACAAGCTGCTTGCGTAGCTAATTCTATATTGTACCGTTCATCTACATTATCATTAACTTCTAATCCATTTTCTTTTGCAGTACCTTTTAATAACTGCCAAAAACCTCTTGCCCCAGCAGGAGAAGTAACATTCATTAATCCACTTTCTATAACGGCTAAATATTTAAAATCATCAGGAATGCCATTCTTTTTTAAAATAGGCTCAATTATTGGAAAATATTTGTGCGTTCTTTTAAAAAACAATAAACCATTAGATTGCCAATAGGTATTTACTAGCAATTCTCGGTCAATCCGTTCATAAATATCTTGCTTCTCAATAGGTATAAGTTCTCCTGCAAAACTTAAATTTTTGGGAATTTTTAACGCTTTTATTTTATAAGTTTCGCTAGTACTTAAATCACTAAAAGTTTTTGTTTTTTTGTTTTCTGTACTAAAAATCAGCATAGAACTAATCATTACAATTCCTGCTAAACTTAAAATCTTAATACTATTTTTCATAATCCATTGCGTTTATCGGCTTAAAATACAAATGTATTTTTAATTAAGGATAAAATAAAATGAGTTTTTATAAAATACTGTTAGAAGCTATTAATTTAGAAATAGTTTTGGCTTTGTAAATAATCATAGCATGTGTTCCATTTTCAACCGGAATACAATTAGAAATATGATTAATTGGAAAAATTTTATCGTCAGTTCCCTGAATATGAATTAAATTTTTTGGACTTGTTTTCGATTTCCAGTTTAAGACATTATACAATGCCCAGTTTAAATAATTGGTATCTCTAACGGATAAATATTTTTTATATAACTCAATTCTTTTTGTTGCAAAATCACCAAAAGTATAGGCAGAAAAAGCTTCAATATTGTTTATTAATTTTAAAGGGAATAATTTATAAACTTTAGTTTTTTGTAATAATTTTAACCTTTTAGGAAACTCTAGCGAAGTTTTAACGCTCGAAATAATAATAATTTTTTTGGTAGAAATAAACTTGCTCATTTCTTGAACTATAATACCACCAAACGAAACGCCAACCAAAACTACATTATCATGTTTAACTAAATTAGCCATTCTTTTTGCATAATTTTCCAAAGGCTCTTTATTGGTTAGTGGAAGTAACCATTCTATAAAATGAGTTTCAAAAGTTTCTTTTGGAAGCTTTATATATTCAAATATTTTTGAACTAGCTGCTAAGCCTGGAATAAAATAAATATGTATTTTTTTGGTAGGCATTATTGGTGCATCATATTTAAAACAATTGGTTTTAAACCGCTAAAGAAAAATTCAACTGCTATTACCATAACAATTAATCCCATTAAACGCATCATGACTTTATTACCGGTTTCTCCTAATTTATCGGTAATTTTGCTAGCGCCTACTAATATTAAATAGGTTACTAAAAGTACCACAGCAATTACGGTAACTAACACTATTTTTTGAGTGTAGTTATGTGCATCTTCCATTAAAATAATAGCATTGGTTATGGCTCCAGGACCACAAATCATTGGGATTGCTAATGGCGTAATGGAAATATCATCTACATAAGCATCAAGTTTTTCTTCATTATCGGTATGTTTTATATGCCCTAATCTAGCTTGAAGCATATCCCATCCCATAGTAAAGAATATTACCCCACCAACTATTCGAAAACTATTAACCGATATTCCAAAAAAATTGAATAAAATATGCCCAGAAAACGCAAAAGCAACAATAGTAAAAAATGCAATTAAAGTAGCTTTTTTAGCGGTTTGTTTTCTTCGTTTTTTACTTAATGTAGCAGTCATCGTCATAAATATTGGCATAGTACCAAACGGATTTATCAACGTGAAAAACGAAGTAAAAATTAATAGTGAAAATGTGTATAATTCAGTCAATTTTAAAAATATAAATATTAAACAATAGAAGATTCTTTAATCCAATTAAAGCGAACTAAACCATCTTCATCAATTTTTGTTAATTTAATTTTATGTAAGGTATTTACCAATTCAGGATTCCAAGGCGTTTTAACTTTTACATAATTTTCTGTAAAACCAAACATATATCCTTTTTTGTTATCACTTTCAAATAAAACCGTTAACGAGTTTCCTAATTGGCTTTCATAAAATGCTCTACGTTTTTTTACCGATAATCCACGTAACATTTTACTTCGTTTATTTCTAACCTTTAAAGGAACAACATTTGGCATTTCTACCGCTTCGGTATTTGGTCTTTCTGAATAGGTGAAAACGTGCAAATAGGAAATGTCTAATTCATTTAAGTAATCATAAGTTTCTAAAAAAAGTTCATCAGTTTCTCCTGGAAATCCTACAATTACATCCACACCAATACAAGCATTAGTCATTAATTTTTTGATAGATAGCACTCTATCTGTATAAATTTCACGAGGATATCTGCGTTTCATTAATTTAAGCAGTTCATTACTTCCGCTTTGTAGCGGAATATGAAAATGAGGTACAAAACTATTGGAGTTTGCTACAAACTCTATAGTTTCATTTTTTAATAAATTAGGCTCAATAGATGAAATTCGTAATCTATGAATTCCATTTACTTTATCTAAAGCTTGTACTAGTTCAAAAAAAGTATGCTCGTGTTTTTTATTACCTAATTCACCTTTTCCATAATCGCCAATATTAACTCCAGTTAAAACAATTTCTTTAATGCCTTTTTTAGAAATTTCTTCTGCATTTTGTAATACATTTTCTAGGGTGTCGCTTCTTGAAATTCCTCTTGCTAAAGGAATAGTGCAATACGTACATTTATAATCGCAACCATCTTGCACTTTTAAAAAAGCCCGAGTTCTATCGCCAAAGGAATAAGAGCTTTCATAAAAATTTGCTTCTTCAATTTCACAAGAATGTACTTCGCCTAAATCATTTTTAGTTAGGTCATTAATGTAATTGGTTACTTTAAATTTTTCAGTAGCTCCTAAAACCAAATCAACGCCATCAACAGCTGCCAATTCTTCAGGTTTTAATTGTGCATAACAACCAATTGCTATTAAAAAGGCTTTTTCATTTTGTTTTAAAGCTGATTTAACTATGGTTTTAAATCTTTTATCTGCATTATCGGTTACAGAGCAAGTATTTATTACATAAATATCTGCTTTTTCTGTAAAATCTACACGTTCAAATCCTTCTCCTTGAAAATTTCTAGCAATAGTAGAAGTTTCAGAGAAATTTAATTTACATCCTAGTGTATAAAATGCGACTTTTTTTTGTGCGCTCATTCTTGTACATTTATCGGGTGCAAAAGTACAGAATTTTATTTTTATAATATGATTGCAAAAACACCAAAAACCCCTTATTATGCTGTAATTTTTACCTCCATAAAATTAAAGGACGACGATAACTATAATTTAATGTCAAAAAAAATGATGGATTTAGCCAAATTGCAAGATGGATTTTTAGGAGTAGAATCGGCTAGAGGTGAAGTAGGAATTACCGTTAGCTACTGGAAAAATTTAGAATCTATAAAAAAATGGAAATTTAATATAGAACATTCAGAAGCTAGAGAAAAGGGGAGAAGTATTTGGTATGATGCTTTTAAAGTTAGAATTTGTAACGTAGAACATGATTATGAATTTGAAAAATAGCCCTTCTTTTTTAATCCTTATTTTACTTTTAATTTCTTGTAATTCAAAGCAAAAAAAATATGCAGATAATTTAGTTTTTCGTTATAACGAACACACAAATATTTCTTCATTAGATCCTGCGTTTGCTAAAAATCAGGCAAATATTTGGGCGGTAAATCAATTGTTTAGTGGTTTGGTACAATTGGATGATAGTTTACATATTCAACCCGATATTGCTAAAAATTGGACTATTTCCAAAGATGGAAAAGAATATTGCTTTAATTTAAGAAAGGATGTAAAATTTCATAAGCATAAATTATTTGGGAAAGATAGCACTAGAATAGTTGTTGCAAGCGATTTTGAATATAGTTTTAAAAGATTGTTAAATCCAAAAGTATCTTCTCCTGGTCAGTGGGTTTTAAAAAATGTAGCTTCTTTTAAAGCCATTAACGATACTGTTTTTAGTATTAAATTAAAAAAAGCTTTTCCTCCTTTTTTAGGGTTGTTAAGTATGAAATATTGTTCGGTGGTTCCTAAAGAAATAGTGGATTATTACGGAACAGAATTTCGTTCTCATCCAATAGGAACAGGACCGTTTAAATTTAAATTGTGGGTAGAAAACACCAAGTTAGTATTACGGAAAAATAAAAATTATTATGAAAAAGAGAATAATGTGCAATTGCCTTATTTAGAAGCCGTTGCTATTACTTTTTTACCAGATAAACAAAGTGAGTTTTTACAATTTATTCAAGGGAATTTAGACTTTTTAAACAGTATAGATCCTTCTTATAAAGATGATATTTTAACGAATAACGGAACATTAAAATCAAAATATGTTTCTAAGGTGACTATGGTTAAAGGTCCTTATTTAAATACAGAATATTTAGGGTTTTTAAGGCATAAAAATAATACAACAACTAATTCTATTTTAATTAGAAAAGCGGTGAACTATGGTTTTGATAGAAAAAAAATGATAAAATTTTTAAGAAATGGTATTGGAACTCCAGCGGTAAACGGATTTATACCAAAAGGTTTACCATCATTTAATTATACTAAAGGATTTAGCTATCAACCTAAAAAAGCAAAACAATTAATTGAAGAATATAAAACAAAATCAGGAAATAAAAATCCAAAAATAACAATAACTACCAATAGTCAGTATGTTGATTTGTGTGAATATATTCAACGAGAATTACAAAATATTGGCTTAGAAGCTGCAATTGATGTGGTTCCTCCTTCCACTTTAAGGCAAAGTAAAGCAAATGGAAAATTAGCTGTTTTTAGAGCAAGTTGGATTGCCGATTATCCGGATGCAGAAAATTATCTTTCCTTATTTTATAGTAAAAACTTTGCACCTAACGGACCAAATTATACGCATTTTAAAAAGGAGGAATTTGATGAATTATATGAAAAAACCTTTACCATTACCAACAGATTTGAACGAAATAAAATGTACCATAAAATGGATAGTTTGGTGATTTCAGAAGCACCAATTGTACCTTTGTATTATGATGAAGTAATTCGTTTTACTCAAAAAAACGTTCAGGGTTTAGGAATTAATCCTATTAATTTACTGAATTTAAAAAGGGTTTATAAAGAGTAGAACATTAATTTTTTAGATAGCATTTAAAAGGTCAAAATAACCATCTGGAATTTATAAACTGGTTGAATAAATATAAAAAAGTATTTTATATATCAGAATAAGCTCATAAATTTATAATTTACTTCATTCTGAAAATGTCATACTGAGCGAGGTCGAAGTATCATTTCAGAATCTGATAATACTGTAAGTCAGCATAATAAAGTGAGCCCCAGAATTAAATTTAGGGTGACGAGTTAACCATATGAATAATTACGGATATACTAAAAAGTAATTACTAAATTGTACCTGATAAAAAATCAAACTATGATACCATCTTACAAGCAAAATCCGGATTTACATAAAACATACGATACTATTATTATTGGTTCAGGAATGGGAGGTTTAGCCACTGCCGCAATATTATCTAAACAAGGGCAAAAAGTATTGGTGTTGGAACGCCATTATACCGCAGGCGGATTTACTCATGTTTTTAAACGAAAAGATTACGAATGGGATGTCGGCATACATTATATTGGAGAGGTACAGCGCGAAAATAGTATATTAAAAAAGTTATTTGATTATGTAACCGATGGCAACTTAAAATGGGCAGACATAGGCGATGTTTATGATAAAATTGTTATTGGAGATAAACAATACGATTTTGTAAAAGGAGTTAAAAACTTTAAAAAGCAGCTAATTTCGTATTTTCCTGAAGAAGAAAAAGCTATAAATACTTATGTTAATTTAGTTTTTGAAGCAGTAAAAACCAGCAGAAATTATTATATAAGTAAAGCTATTCCTAAATATTTAGAGGTATTATTTGGGTGGTATTTAAAAAAGCCTTTTCATAAATTTTCAGATAAAACAACTTATGAAGTACTTAGTTCCATTACTAAAAATGAAACTTTAATAAAAGTACTTACAGGGCAATATGGCGATTACGGTTTAACCCCAAAAGAGAGCAGTTTTTCTATGCATGCTTCTGTAGCTCGTCATTATTTTGATGGAGGAAGTTTTCCTGTTGGTGGTTCTTCTCAAATTTTAAAAACGATAGCTCCGGTAATTTTAAATTCAGGCGGATCTATTTTAATAAATGCTGAAGTAGAAGAAGTAATCATTGAAAAAAACACTGCAATTGGTGTACGAATGACAGATGGTAAAATTATTTGTGCTAAAAATATTGTTAGTAATGCTGGAATAATGACAACATATAAAAAATTATTACCTTCAGAAGTTGTTAAAAAACATAAACTAAATGAGCAGTTAAAAAAAGTAAATCAATCGGTGGCCCATGCAAGTTTGTATATTGGTTTAGAAGGTTCTCCAGAAGAATTGAAACTACCTAAAACTAATTATTGGATTTATCCAGAAAAAGGAGATCATGATACGTGCGTCAAAAATTATTTAAATGATTTATCGAAGCCATTTCCTGTAATTTATGTGTCTTTTCCATCTGCTAAAGATCCTGATTGGTCTAATCGTTATCCTGATAAGAGTACTATTGATATAATAACTTTAATTCCTTATGAAACTTTTAAAAAATGGGCAGATACTTCTTGGATGAAAAGAGGTAAAGAATATGAAGCTATTAAAGAAAAATTTGCACAACGTTTGTTAAAAGAACTATATAAAATAGTACCTCAGGCAAAAGGAAAGATAAATTGTTACGAACTCTCAACACCACTTTCAACCAAACATTTTGTGAATTATGAAAAAGGTGAAATTTATGGGTTAGATCATAGTCCTACTAGATATAGACAGTCCTTTTTAAAACCTAGAACACCTATCAAAAACTTCTATCTTACAGGACAAGATATTGTAACTGCAGGAGTTGGAGGGGCTTTGTTTTCAGGAGTATTAACTTCTATGGCTATTACTGGACAAAATGTTTTAAAAAATGTTTAAAAATAAATCTAATTAACGTCTTAAAAAGAAAAATGAATTAATTAAGTGATAGGTTTTAGTTTTAAATGCAATATAGTCTTCAGCATAAAAATTTCCAATAGGTTTTTCCATTTTAAATTATATTTTGGTAGTTTTTTTAGCTACTTTGTTCTTTCAATTCAGTTAGTTTAGCTCAAAAAAAAATCCTAAAATTTTGAATTTTAGGATTTTAATATTTTGTAACTGTATTTTTTATTTCTTTTTTTGCTTAGCTTGTTGTTCTTGGGCTTGTTTCATTGCTTGGTTCAACTTTTGTCTAAACTTACCTTCTTTTTTAGGTTTCTTTTTGTTTTCTTGAATTTGAGCGTGAATTTTATCTTCATCAATAATATAATTTTTAATAATTAACATGATGGAAACAGTAAGGATGTTAGATACAAAATAGTACAAACTTAAACTACTAGCGTACATATTAAAGAAAACTAGCATCATTAATGGTGAAAAATACATCATCATTTTCATCATTTTTTGCATATCAGGCATACCTTCTTGTGCAGGTGCTTGCATATTCATTTGTTGACTTTGACTCATTTTCATATAAAAGAAAATGGCAACAGAAGCTAATATTGGAAATAAACTAATATGATCTCCATATAATGGGATTTTAAATGGTAAATGATAAACGGAGTCATAAGCGGATAAATCAGATGCCCATAAAAAACTTTTTTGACGTAAATCTATATTAGATGGGAAAAATCTAAATAATGCAAAGAAAACAGGCATTTGTAACAATGCAGGAATACAACCTGCTAATGGACTAACACCAGCTTTACGTTGTAACGCCATAGTTTCTTGTTGACGTTTCATTGCATTTTCTTTCCCGGGATATTTTTTATTCAATTCATCCATTTCAGGTTTTAAAACCTTCATTTTTGCACTAGATAAATACGATTTGTAAACTAATGGCGACATAATTATTCTAACCACAATAGTTAGTAAAATAATAATAAGTCCATAACTACCAATAAAACTTTCTAAAAAGCCAAATACAGGCATAAAAATTAAGCGGTTAATGTAACCAAAAATTCCCCATCCTAAATTTACAATCTCTTTAATATTTCTATCGTATTTATTAAGAATTTTGTAATCGGTTGGACCGATATACCAATTCATATCATAATTTAATTCACCATTGGTTAAAACAAGTGGTGCTTTTAAAGAAAATTGTTTGGTGAAAACAGTATCTTTTTCTTCGTCTTTCATTAAGTTTTTGGAAACTAACTTGGCGTTGTTAAAGCCTTCTTTTGATATCAGAATAGAAGAGAAAAATTGCTGTTTAAAAGCTACCCAATTTACATCGCTCTCAGTTGCATCATCATCTGCACCCATAGATAAATAATCTATTTTATCATCTTCTTTTTCATAGTATAACTCTGTATGTTGATTTTCATACTTTATACTTTTTTCATGGCGATGTCCTTTTAAATCCCAATCTAAGGTAATTGGTGCTGTGGTATTTAAAGAAGCATTTAATCCTTGAGAATGAATAGAGAAATCAACCATATATTTATCTGGTTTAATTTCGTATCTGTATTCTAAATATTTATTTTCAGAAACTTTTAATTTCATAGAAAGTATCTGATCATCTCCATTTTTAGTTAAGGTCGGTTGAAAATATAAATCTTTAGTATTTAATATTCTGTTATCTGAAGTTCCAAAATTTATATTAAAAGATGCATTTTTATCTTTTATAAGATATAATGGTAAAGAATCGTAAGTAACAAAGTTTTTAATAAGAGCTTCTTTAATGTAACCTCCTTTATTGTCAATTACAAGTTTTAAAACTTTGTTTTCTAAAACAGTTTCTGCGTTGGTAGCAGATGGTAATGAAGCGGAATAAGCAAAGTTACCTAAAGCATTTTGAGCATTTTTTAACGAAAGAGAATCGTTTTTAACTTCAATTACTGCAGTTTTTTCTTCTTTTTTAGTTTGCTCAGCTATAGAATCCTTTTGAATTTGTTCTGTTTCGGCTTTTGCTTTTAATTCTTCTGGTGTTGGTTGATTGCTGTACATCCACCATAACATAATTGCTCCGATTAAAACAAATCCTATTAATGAATTTAAATCAAATTTTTTTTCTTCCATGATATATTTTAAATGTCAAATTGTCATTTATTTTTTAACAAAAGTTAAAAAAGTCCGACAAAAGTACTAAAATCAATGCGATGTTTAGTTAAAATTATAAGTTAATTAATAAGTTCTTATTTGTTCAAATAGTGTTCCAAAGATGCTTTTACAAAATCAACAAATAAAGGATGCGGATTTAAAACAGTACTTTTATACTCTGGATGATACTGAACACCAACAAACCAAGGGTGCGATGGAATTTCAACAACTTCAACCAAATTAGTTTTTGGGTTTTTACCGGTGGCAGTCATACCATGGTTTTCAAAATTGTTTAAATAACTATTATTAAATTCAAAACGATGTCTATGGCGTTCGCTTATATTTTTAGTTTTATAAATTTTTGCTACTTTACTATTTTCGGTTAACTTACAATCCCAAGCTCCTAAACGCATAGTACCACCATAATTAGTAATATTTTTTTGCTCTTCCATAATGTCAATTACGGGATTTTTTGTTTTAGGATTCATTTCCGTTGAATTGGCATCTTTTAAACCTAAAACGTTTCGTGCAAATTCAATAACTGCCATTTGCATTCCTAAGCAAATTCCCAAAAAAGGGATTTTATTTTCACGTGCATATTTAACGGCTTCAATTTTGCCTTCAATACCACGATTTCCAAAACCAGGAGCAACCAATATTCCGTTTAAATTTTTTAATTTATTTGGTACGTTTTTAACGGTTAAATCTTCAGAATGAATCCAATGAACATTAACGCTAACTTTATTTTTTGCACCTGCATGAATAAATGCCTCTGAAATAGATTTGTACGCATCGTGTAATTCTACATATTTGCCAACTAAACCAATTTCAATAGTGTGTATAGGATTTTTAAAATTAGTTAAAAACTGATTCCACGATTTTAATTTTGGTTGATTTTTGTGTGCTAAATTCAATTTTTTTAGTACTGCAACATCTAAACCTTCTTTTAGCATTAAATTAGGAACATCATAAATAGTTTCTGCATCAATGGATTGGATAACATTTTCTTTTTTAACATTACAAAATAATGCTAATTTTTGCTTTATGGTATCCGATATTTCGTGTTCTGTTCGGCAGACTAAAATATTTGGACTAACTCCGCTTTGCATTAACATTTTTACAGAGTGTTGCGTTGGCTTAGTTTTTAATTCACCGGCAGCTGCTAAGTATGGCACTAAAGTTAAATGAATGGACATGGCATTTTCTTCGCCTAATTCCCATAATAATTGTCTTACAGATTCTACATAAGGTAATGATTCTATATCGCCAACGGTTCCGCCAATCTCAGTTATTACAATGTCAAACTTACCGGTATTTCCTAAAATTTGAATTCGATGTTTAATTTCATTTGTAATATGAGGGATTATTTGTACGGTTTTCCCTAAAAATTCTCCTTTTCGTTCTTTGTCAATTACAGATTGATAAATTCTTCCTGTGGTAACGTTGTTAGCTTGTGAAGTTGGAATATTTAAAAAACGTTCATAATGTCCTAAATCTAAATCGGTTTCAGCACCATCATCGGTCACATAACATTCGCCATGTTCATAAGGATTTAAAGTTCCTGGGTCAATATTTATATATGGATCTAGTTTTTGAATAGTAACAGAATAACCTCTTTCTTGTAATAATTTTGCTAAAGATGCTGCTATTATGCCTTTTCCTAGAGAAGAAGTAACGCCTCCTGTTACAAAAACGTATTTAGTGTTTTTCATTGTGTTTAGGTTTGGGCAAAAGTACTAACTCTATTTTAGTTGGCAAAAAAGAAACCTTCAAAAGTTGCATAAATTTTAAAGGTTTTTAAAACTAAAGTATATTATTTCTTTTTCTTGCTTCGTATCATTGCTTCCAGTTGATCCCACATTTCTTCGGGTATTTCTTCTAACATATTAAATTCTCCGGCACCTTTTAACCATTCTCCACCATCAATAGTAATAACTTCGCCATTTACATAGGCAGAAAAATCACTCATTAAATAAGCTGCTAAATTTGCCAATTCCTGATGTACGCCAACTCTACCAACAGGAACTTTCTTTTTCATGTCAAACTTTTCTTTCAAATCACCAGGTAATAATCTATCCCAAGCGCCTTTTGTAGGAAAAGGACCTGGAGCAATAGCATTAGAACGAATGCCATATTTTGCCCATTCCACAGCAAGAGAACGGGTCATAGCTAAAACGCCAGCTTTTGCAGTTGCTGAAGGAACCACATAAGCAGAACCTGTCCAAGCATACGTGGTTACAATGTTTAAAATGGTAGATTTTGGTTGTTTCGTTTTTATCCAATGTTTTCCAAAAGCCAAGGTGCAATTTTTACTTCCTTTTAATACAATATCTATAACTGTGTCAAAAGCATTAGCAGATAATCGTTCTGTTGGACTAATAAAGTTACCTGCTGCATTGTTTAAAAGTCCGTCAACTTTACCAAACTTTTCTATAGTTTTTGCTAAAACATGTTCCACCTCATTATAATTTCTAACATCACATGCAACTGCTAAAACACTTCCGCCAGTTTTTTCTTCTAATTCTAACTTAGCTTTTTCTAATTTTTCTAAATTTCTTGATGTAATTACAACCTTAGCGCCAAGCTCTAAAAAATAGGTAGTCATTGCTTTACCTAAGCCACTACCACCACCTGTTACAACGATAATATTATTTTTTAAACTACCTTCTTTTAACATCGGTTTTTGATACATACTTTAATCCTTTTTTAATTTTTATAAATGTATGTATTTTTTATTTTTTAATAATCGAATAAAATTTTTATATTTTTTTAAAATTCTATTTGTCAAACACAAAAGTAATTGTATATTTGCCCACGCTTTTAGGGAGCGAAATACAAGAAGTAAAATAACTGAAGATACACGATTTAAAGATATAAGAAATGAAAAGGACTTATCAGCCATCAAAAAGAAAAAAAAGAAATAAACATGGGTTCAGAGAACGTATGGCAAGTGCTGCAGGTAGAAAAGTATTAGCTAGAAGAAGAGCTAAAGGTAGAACAAGGCTTAGTGTATCGTCAGATCCGAGACCAAAAAAATAATGAAACAATAGTTTTATATATAGGGTGTTACTTTTATTAGTAACACCTTTTTTTTTACCCTTTTAATAAGTTTTTAAAACTATTTTAAATAAAAAAATAAAAATTATAGATATTTACAAATAAATAACACATTTATAAATGCCAAAAAATACTAACATAAAATCGGTTTTAATTATTGGGTCAGGTCCAATTATTATTGGTCAAGCTTGTGAATTTGATTATTCTGGATCTCAAGCTATTCGCTCTTTAAAAGAAGAAGGAATTGAAGTTGTTTTGATTAACTCAAATCCTGCAACTATTATGACAGATCCTTCTTTGGCAGATTATGTGTATTTAAAACCGCTGACTACTAAATCTATAGTTGAAATATTACAAAAACATTCAAATATTGATGCGGTTTTACCAACAATGGGAGGTCAAACCGCTTTAAATTTATGTATTGAAGCGCAAGACAAAGGTATTTGGGAAGATTTTAATGTGCATTTAATAGGTGTAGATATTGACGCCATTAATATTACTGAAGATAGAGAACAGTTTAGGAAATTAATGATAGAAATAGGAGTGGGGCAAGCCCCTTCTGCTACTGCTGGTTCTTTTTTAAAGGGCAAAGAAATTGCACAAGAATTTGGTTTTCCATTGGTTATTAGACCATCCTTTACTTTAGGTGGTTTTGGTGCTTCTATTGTTTATGAAAAAGAAGATTTTAATCATTTATTACGAAGAGGTTTAGAGGCTTCTCCTATTCATGAAGTTATCATAGATAAGGCTTTGTTGGGTTGGAAAGAATACGAATTAGAGTTGTTGCGTGATAAAAATGATAATGTTGTTATTATTTGTACTATTGAAAATATGGATCCTATGGGAATTCATACTGGAGATTCAATTACCGTAGCCCCAGCTATGACTTTGAGCGATACTACTTTTCAAAAAATGCGTGATATGGCAATTCATATGATGCGATCTATTGGTGATTTTGCTGGAGGATGTAATGTTCAATTTGCTGTTAGTCCAGATAAAAATGAAGATATAATTGCTATTGAAATTAATCCAAGAGTTTCTCGTTCCTCTGCTTTAGCATCTAAAGCTACAGGATATCCTATTGCTAAAATTGCAACAAAATTAGCTATCGGTTATAATTTAGATGAATTAAATAATCAAATTACCAAAACAACATCGGCATTATTTGAACCTACTTTAGATTATGTAATTGTAAAAATACCTCGTTGGAATTTTGATAAGTTTGAAGGCTCTGATAGAACGGTTGGGCTACAAATGAAATCCGTTGGAGAAGTAATGGGTATAGGTCGTTCATTTCAAGAAGCATTGCATAAGGCAACACAATCTTTAGAAATTAAAAGAAATGGATTAGGTGCAGATGGTAAAGGCGAAAAAAGATATGATGTAATAATTGAAAAATTAAAATATCCAAGTTGGGATCGCGTTTTTGTAATTTATGATGCGGTTCAAATGGGAATTCCTTTAAGTACTATTCACGAAATCACCAAAATAGATATGTGGTTTTTAAAACAGTATGAAGAACTAAGTACTTTAGAGACCGAAATTTCTAAATATAAATTAGAAACTTTATCCTATCCATTATTACTAGAAGCTAAACAAAAAGGATTTGCAGATAGACAAATTGCACACATGATTGGTTGTTGGGAAAGCGATATATATAAAAGGAGAGAAGAACTAGGTATAAATAGAGTATATAAATTAGTAGATACTTGTGCCGCAGAATTTGATGCGCAAACACCTTATTATTATTCTACTTTCGAAAATAAAATGATAACTTCTAACGGTAGCTATGCTGATAATGAAAGTATTGTATCTAATAAAAAGAAAGTAGTTGTTTTGGGTTCAGGACCAAATAGAATTGGTCAAGGAATTGAATTTGATTACTGTTGCGTACATGGTGTTTTAGCGGCAAAAGAAGCGGGTTATGAAACAATAATGATTAACTGCAACCCAGAAACTGTTTCTACCGATTTTGATACCGCAGATAAATTATATTTTGAACCTGTTTTTTGGGAACATATATATGATATTATTCGTCACGAAAACCCAGAAGGTGTAATTGTTCAATTGGGTGGTCAAACTGCACTTAAATTAGCAGAAAAATTAGAAAAATATGGCATTAAAATTATTGGAACAAGTTTTGAAGCATTAGATTTAGCTGAGGATAGAGGTCGTTTTTCTGAATTATTAGTCGATTTAAAAATACCATTTCCAAAATTCGCTTTAGCTACCAATGCTGATGAAGCAATAGCAATTGCTGATGATTTAGATTTTCCAATTTTGGTTCGTCCTTCCTATGTTTTAGGAGGTCAAGGAATGAAAATTGTAATTAACAAAGAGGAATTAGAAAAACACGTAGTTGATATACTGAGAAAAATTCCGAACAATGTTTTATTGCTAGATCATTATTTAGATGGAGCTATTGAGGCCGAAGCAGACGCAATTTGTGACGGAGAAGATGTTTATATTATAGGAATTATGGAGCATATTGAACCTTGCGGAGTGCATTCTGGAGATTCTAATGCAACATTACCTCCTTTTAACATTGGCGAATTTGTAATGCAGCAAATTAAAGATCATACCAAAAAAATTGCTTTAGCATTAAAAACTGTTGGTTTAATAAATATTCAATTTGCAATTAAAGATGATACGGTTTATATAATAGAGGCAAATCCAAGAGCTTCTCGTACCGTTCCGTTTATTTCAAAAGCGTATAAAGAGCCATATGTAAATTATGCAACTAAAGTTATGTTGGGTGAAAACAAGTTGAAAGATTTTAGCTTTAAACCAAAATTAGACGGTTTTGCTATTAAACAACCAGTTTTTTCATTTAATAAATTTCCAAATGTAGATAAACGCTTAGGCCCAGAAATGAAATCAACTGGTGAAAGTATTTTATTTGTAGATAGTTTAAAAGATGATCAATTTTATGAGTTATATTCTCGTAGAAAAATGTATTTAACTAAATAAATCAGTACTATTACGTGAGTTTGATTTATTTAAAATGTTACATGTTATTAATTTAGTGTTTTTATGGTAGCATTTACCTTTCTGACTTAGCAGTAATATCATTAGTTTTTCACCATATAAAACCTAAATAACTATTAATAGGAAGTTTTTATGTTTAACTTAGGTTATTAGTTTAATTATCTATAAAAATCACTTTATTTTTTTATCCGGTTTTCCTTCATTTTTATAACCTAACAATTATCATATTTTAACCATTTTTTTTAAAAAAAGCAGTTAAAATGGAGATTATTATTTTGTGTTAATTGTTACAGTTTTTTAATTTTCTTTTATTGTTGTAATTGTATGTATCTGTATAACAGAGTTGTATAATCGTTATTTTTAATGATTCTAGTTAAATTTATTGCGTAATTAGCTGACATATATCATTGTAAGTCCTTACATGTTGCTATACTTTTACAGTGCAAAAAATCATACAGAAAACTATATAATTTATAAAATTAAATTTAATACTGTTTAATTAAAAAATTATTTAAATAAAGTAAAAATGAAAGAAGAGATTTCTAAATTAATTTGTGATGCTAATGAAGCCGTTGCGAAGGTTGCACATAAAACCAATGAGGTTTGTGCAATTTATCCAATTACGCCTGCATCGCCAATGGGAGAACATGCCGAAGTGTATAGTTCAAAAGGATTAAATAATATTTGGGGTAATGTTCCAAGAATTATTGAAATGCAAAGTGAAGGTGGAGCATCTGGTGCTGTTCACGGTTCCTTACAAGGAGGTGCGGTAACTACTACATTTACAGCTTCTCAAGGGTTGTTGTTAATGATTCCAAATATGTATAAAATGGCTGGTGAATTATTGCCAACAGTTATACACGTTGCTGCACGTACTATTGCAACGCATGCGTTATCAATTTTTGGTGACCATTCCGATGTAATGGCAACAAGAGCAACAGGATTTGCAATGCTATTTGGTGGATCAGGTCAAGAAGCACATGATTTTGCATTAATTTCTCAAGTGGCTACTTTTAAAAGTAGAATACCATTTTTAAATATTTTTGATGGATTTAGAACATCTCATGAAATTACTAAAATGGATGCTATTTCTGATGAAGTTATAAAAGCTATGATGCCAGAAGATGAAATTTTAGCACATAGAAAACGTTCATTAGATCCAGATAATCCAGTGTTACGAGGAACATCTCAAAACCCAGATGTATTTTTTCAAGCTAGTGAAGCATCAAATAGTTTCTATCAAAAAGTTCCTGAAATAGTTCAAGAAACTATGGATGAATTTTATAAACAAACAGGTAGAAGATATGACTTGTTTAACTATGTAGGTCATCCTGAAGCAGAACGTGTAATTATTATTATGGGTTCAGGTGAAGGTGCTGTTGGTGAAGCTGTTGAGGCTATGGTTGCTAATGGTGAAAAAGTTGGAGCATTATATGTACGTTTATATCGCCCATTCTCTATTTCTCATTTTATTAAACAATTACCTAAAACAGTTAAAAAAATAGCAGTTTTAGATAGAACTAAAGAGCCAGGAAGTATTGGAGAACCATTATATTTAGATGTAGTTAATGCATTTGTAGAATCTGGTGAAACTATGCCAGAAATTATTGGTGGTCGTTATGGTTTATCTTCTAAAGAATTTACACCTGCAATGGTTAAAGGAATTTATGATGAATTAGTTAAAAACACACCAAAAAATCACTTTACTATTGGTATTAATGATGATGTAACACATACAAGTTTATCTTACAATTCTGAATTTAAAACTACTAAAAATACAGTTAATTGTATGTTTTACGGTTTAGGTTCTGATGGTACAGTAGGTGCAAATAAAAACTCTATTAAAATTATTGGGGAAACTACCGATAACTATGTTCAAGGTTATTTTGTATATGACTCTAAAAAAGCAGGAGCTCAAACTATTTCGCATTTACGATTTGGACCAGATCCTATTACGGCTTCTTACTTAGTAGATAAAGCTAATTTTATTGCGGTTCATCAATTTAATTTCATTGAAAAATATGATGTTTTAGAAAATATTAAAGAAGGTGGAACATTCTTATTAAATTCACCATATTCTAAATATAAAGTTTGGACTGAGCTTCCAAGTATTTTACAACAAAGAATAATTGATAATAATATTGATTTTTATGTTGTGGATGCAACTAAAGTTGCTCATGAAGTGAAACTTGGAAAACGTACAAATACCGTTTTACAAACATGTTTCTTCGCAATTTCAGGGGTTTTACCTAAAGATGAAGCAATCAAAAAAATTAAAGCTGCCATTGTAAAATCTTATTCTCATAAAGGAGATAAAATTGTTAACATGAACTTTAATGCGGTAGATAAATCACTAGAAAATTTAGAAAAAGTAGAATATCCTCGCCACACAACCAACAAAGATGGTTTAAAACCAATTATGCGTGAAGGTGCAGATGACTTTGTAAAAGAAGTTTTAGGAACTATTTTAGCTGGTAAAGGAGATAGCTTACCTGTTAGTGCATTTACTGCAGATGGAACTTTCCCTACAGGAACAACTAAATTCCAAAAATTAGGAGTAGCAGATTATATTCCAACTTGGGACGATGCAAATTTATGTACACAATGTAATAAATGTGTAAGTATTTGTCCACATGCTGCAATTAGAGCAAAAGTAGTTTCTAATGAAGTGATGGCAGATGCTCCAGCAGGATTAAAACATGTTCCTGCTAAAGGAAGACCATTTGATAGTAAAACAGAAAGTTATGTATTACAAGTTTCACCTGAAGATTGTACAGGATGCGATTTATGTGTAGAAGTTTGTCCTGCAGAAAGTAAAGAAGTTGCAGGTGTATTTGCTATAAATATGGCTAAAAAGATAAATGTTGATAAAGAAGAAAATAAAAACTGGGATTTCTTTATTGATTTACCTAACTACGATAGAACAGCATTAAAAACTTCTACCGTAAAAGGATCACAATTTTTAGAACCTTTATTTGAGTTTTCAGGTGCTTGTCCTGGTTGTGGTGAAACACCATACATTAAATTAGTTACACAATTATATGGAGATAGTATGATGGTTGCCAATGCAACAGGTTGTTCATCTATATATGGTGGTAATTTACCAACTACACCTTACACTAAAAATAGTGCGGGTAGAGGTCCAGCTTGGGCAAATTCACTATTTGAAGATAATGCTGAGTATGGTTTAGGTATGCGTTTAGCATTAACTAAAAAACAAGATATAGCTTTTGATTTATTAAAATCTATGGAAGACCAAGTAGGAAGCGATATAGTAAAGCAAATTGTTGACAATATTGAGGAAGATGAGACTCAAAAAGAGTTGAAACTAAAACAAATTGATGCACTTAATAGTATTTTAGATACAATAGATACTAAAGAAGCTAAAAATCTTAAAGATCTTTCTGAGTACTTACGTAAAAAATCAGTTTGGATATTTGGTGGCGACGGATGGGCTTATGATATAGGATTTGGTGGTTTAGACCATGTATTGGCGTCTGGTGAAAATGTAAATATTTTGGTTATGGATACTGAAATTTATTCAAATACTGGAGGTCAAGCATCAAAAGCTACTCAAATGGGTGCAAGTGCTAAATTTTCTATAGGTGGTAAAACAACTCCTAAGAAAAGTTTAAGCTTACAAGCGGTGTCTTATGGAAACGTGTATGTTGCTCAAATTGCAATTGGAGCTAAAGATAATCAAACTTTAAAAGCAATTCAAGAAGCAGAAGCATTCCCTGGAACTTCTATAATTATAGCTTATTCACATTGTGGTGACCACGGATACGATTTACGTTATGGTGCTGATCATCAAGCAAAAGCAGTTGAAACAGGTTATTGGCCATTATTTAGATTTAATCCTTTAGAAGTAAAAGGAAAGAAATTTAAATTAGATTCCAAACAACCTTCAGCTCCTTTAAGTGACTTTATGTATAGCGAATCTCGTTTTACCAGAGTTGTTAAAGACAATGCAGAAAAAGCAAAAGAATTGTTAGACGAAGCCCAAGAAAAAGTGGAAACACAATGGGAACGTTTAGAGCTTTATAAAAATTTATAATTCTATTAGATAAAAGTGCTGAATACTTAGGTGTTCAGCACTTTTTATATAAAAAATATTAGAAACCAAAAATAGTTATTCTATGAAAACAAGATCCAAAGCATTTTTAGACGAAGCTGAAAAAAAACTTAACGATGCAAAAGAGGAAATGTTTAAGCCAGAAGAGGATATGGTTAGCTATTCTGTTTGTAAAAATTCACAAATTGCAATTGAAAATTTTTTAAAAGGATATTTAACTCAGAATAATATTCAAATTAAAAAAAACGAAACTATAGATACTTTATATAACAAGTGCATTACTTTTAATAAAAATTTTAAAAGTGTAGATTTAAGTGCAACTAGCTGTAGGCATCATATTATAGATTCTCGTTATTGTTCAGAAATTCCTAAAATTAGTGCTTGTTTAGATACCGCAGATGCGTTAGATACGTATTTTCGTAAAAACAATATTATATAAGTATTGCTTTAAATTTCATTTGACAAAGCAAAAACTTACTGTACATTTGTAATAAAATAATACGAATGAATTATATTTTATTTGATGGTGCAGTTCATAATGCCCTATTACCCTTAACATACACAAAACCAGTGGCAGATTTGCGAATTGGTATTTTAACTATTCGTGAGAAATGGGAGAAATATCTTGAAACTACAACTACTACCGTTACAGAAGAATATTTAGAAGAAAAGTTTCCAATGGTTGAAATGGAGCAGAATGTAATGGTTAGTGCATCCTTTTTACCTATCCAAAAATTGGTAGATTTAATTAAAAATTTAAAAGAAAATCAAGCTATTTTTAAAGAAGATGAAGTCATTGCTTTTTATAGCAAACAATCGCAAGATAAAATTGATTTTTCTACCTATCAACAAATAGAATTTGAAGAGGATTTAATACAAGTAAAAAATCCTTGGGATTTGTTTTCTAATAATCATAAAGCAATTAAGGATGATTTTAATTTAATTACCGAAGGAAGAAAATCACAAAAAATCCCTGAAAATATACAAGTAACAAATAAAGAAAATATTTTTATTGAAGAAGGAGCTACTATTAATTTTTCAGTTTTAAACGCTGCTGAAGGTCCAATTTATATTGGAAAAAATGCAATGATAATGGAAGGTAGTTTAATTAGAGGTCCGTTTGCTTTATGTGATAATTCTACAATAAAAATGGGAGCAAAAATATATAGCGGAACAACAATTGGACCATTTTGTAAAGTAGGAGGAGAGGTTAGTAACTCTATTTTAACAGGTTATTCTAACAAAGGTCATGATGGATTTTTAGGTAATTCCGTTTTGGGCGAATGGTGTAATATTGGAGCAGACACCAATAATTCTAACCTTAAAAATAATTATAGTGAAGTCCGTTTATGGAGTTATGAAACCAATAATTTTGCAAAAACAGGATTGCAATTTTGCGGTTTAATTATGGGCGATCATTCTAAATGTGCAATAAATACTATGTTTAATACAGGCACTGTAGTAGGTGTTAGTACTAATATTTATGGAAGTAATTTTCCTAGAAATTTTATTCCTTCATTTAGTTGGGGTGGAGCTTCCGGATTTACAACCTATCAATTTAAAAAGGCTGCTGAAACGGCAAAACTGGTTTTTCAACGCAGAAATTTAGAGTTTGATGAAAAAGAACAAAAAATTCTAAAACATATTTTTGAAATTTCGGAGAAATATAGAAATTATTAAATTTAAAAAAGCTCATTTATTAAATGAGCTTTTTAATATTTATTCAAGAATTAATTTATTCATAAAAAGTTACACCACCGTAGTTAGATTTAATGGAAATCATTTTATCAGTTTCTGAAGAATTATAGTAACCTTCATATTTTTTTGAAAAGCTATTAGTGGTTTTGTTTGTAAATGTAAATTTATCTTCATTATATTTTAAACCACTATAGTTTAAATGTGCTGATAAATTAAAAGCTGCTGTTTCTTCAATTCCAAATTTTAAGTTTGTATAAGACGATACTACTTTTAGCGATTTAAATTGTTTTTTTATTTCTTTTATTTTTAATGAGCCATATTCAATATTAAAATCTCCGGTTCCACGTAATTTACCAATGGAATTATGCATATAATCGCTAACGCCTGTCGCGTTGCCTACATCCTCCATTTTTAAGCTTCCATAATCGCAATTAAAATCTAAATTAGATACTTTTCCGAAGGAAATATGAGAATAATCGGCATTTAATTTTGTTCTACCAGAACGGTTAACGGATAGTGTAGAATAATCGGCATTTATTATACCATCTTTCATAAAATCTATAAAAGAATTGTTGGTGTAATCAATATTTATAGTATTGTCAGAATTTTGTAATTCGCCAATATTTATACTTCCATAATCGCAATTAATAGTAGCAGTTCCTTGCAATTTATCTAAATTAATTGCACCATAATCGTTATTTAAATTAACGTTGTTGGTAGTTGGCATTTTAATTAAGTAATTAATTTCCATACTTATATTGTTATTGTTACCCCACATTTTCCAAGAGGAACTTTTATTTATTATGGTTTTTGCAGAAACATTTGAGGCGTTTGCATCAAATTCCACATTAATTTGATCTAACTTTTTTTGAACTTTTTCTTCGTTGTTGCCTGATGTGGTAATGGTAACCTTAATAACAATTTTATTTTCATTCCAAGTAACAATATCAATGTTGCCATATTTATTAGCTACTTTTAAATTGGCATTAGAATTAACGCTATACTCTTTGTTTATAATTTTGTTTTTTGTGTACTTTCCCTTTTTTTCAGTAGCCATAATGGCTAAAGGCATTAAAAAAAGAATAACTAATAATTTAAATGTATTTTTCATGAGTTTGTTTTTTTAATTGTTTAATATCTTTTAATTGAATTATTAAGTTTTGCAAAACAGTAATTCGTTGTTGGTAATTGGCAATCATAGCGTAAATAATTCTTGAATCTGATTTATTTTCTTTTAAATCAATAGCCAATAAACTATATTGATTTTCTAATTTTTTTAATTGATTAAAAGAATCGTTAATAAGTGGTTGATTGCTTTTATTTTTTTCTTTTTCAATAGTTTCTATTTCATTTTTAATGGCAGCTATAAAATAGCTTTCAGTTTCACTCATTTTAGGAGAAACACTAGCTAAATTTAAACTTTGGTTGTTTAAAGATGTACCAATCCAAATTCCAAAAAATAGAAGAATAGATGCGGCAAAAGCTATTAAACTAACTAATTTGTAAGGTTTAAAAAATCTCTTTTTATTTGTTGAATTTAGTTTAGCTTCAAAACGGTTAAAATGACCAATTTTGGGCTCTTTAACATCAAACTGATTTTCAAAGTTTTTAAATATATTTTCTAAATTACCCTTCATAAATAGGAACTAAAAGTTGTCTTAATTTGTTTTTTGCTCTTGATAAGGTTGTTCTACTGTTTTCATAGGTTATATTTAATATTTGAGCAATTTCTTCACAATCATACCCTTCAATTAAATTTAAATTAATTATTATTCTATAATTAGTTTTAAGGTTGTTTACTTGTTTCAAAATAAAGTTAACGTTTACATTGTTTACTTCTATTTCTTCATTTATCATATCATTAATACCGACTTTTTCAAGATCAACTGTTTCCATAATGGTTGATTTTTTTAAACTGCTTAAGCTTTTATTTATTACTATTCTTTTTAACCAAGCGCCAAATGTTACTTTTTTACTATAAGAATTTAATTTTGTAAACGCAGCTAAAAATGCTTCCTGCATTATATCTTCGGCTTCAAAACTATCATTCACTATTCTTAAGGCACAATTATACATTGCTTTATAATACAGCTTGTAAATAGCAAATTGTGCTGTTTTATCTCCTTTTTCGCACTTGCTTAAAAGTATCCTAATATTTGGTTTGTCTAAATTCAAAAATCAATTTCTATTAAAAAGACTTCGTTAATTTTATACTGTTACAGTTTTAATTAAATTTAACTTAATTAATTGTAATAAAATTAACTTTTTTGGCACAACTATTGAAATTTAATTGAGAATAGTAATAAAAGTATTACTGTAAGTATTTGAAAACAAGAATTTTAAACTAATTTTGTATTTTAGGTTGCTTATTTAGAGTAATTTAAAATGACAAAATGACCCAAATAATAATATGAGCAAATCAAAATTTTTAAATCTGGACAAATTGTCACTTCAAAACATATTAGATGAAGACGCTGATTTAATTCCATTAATGACGCCAGAAGATGAAGAAGAAATTAATAAAGAAGAGGTTCCAGAAGTTTTACCCATTTTACCTTTAAGGAATACCGTTTTGTTTCCAGGAGTTGTGATTCCTATAACTGCTGGAAGAGATAAATCTATTCAGTTAATTAAAGAAGCAAACAAAGGAAATAAGATTATTGGAGTTGTAGCCCAAAAAAATGAAGCTATAGAAGATCCAACGGTAAATGATATTCATAAAATAGGAACAGTTGCACGTATTTTAAGAATGTTAAAAATGCCTGATGGTAATACTACGGTTATAATTCAAGGTAAAAAACGATTTGAAATTGATCAAGTAGTGCAAGAAAAGCCATATTTACAAGCTACTACTAAAGAATTTCCTGAAGATAGAACCGATGAAAAATTGCCTGAATTTGAAGCCATTGTAGAGTCTATTAAAGATATGGCAATCAAAATTATTAAGGAAAACCCAAGTTTGCCAACCGAAGCCACTTTTGCTATAAAAAATATTGAAAGCAGTCCGTTTCTAATAAATTTTGTTTCTTCTAACATGAATTTAAAAGTTCCTGAAAAGCAAAAACTTCTTCAAATAAGCAATTTGAAAGAAAGAGCTTTAAGTACCTTGAAAAATATGGATGTTGAATTGCAAAAGCTAGAATTAAAAAATGTTATTCATTCTAAAACAAGGTCTGATATGGACCAACAACAACGTGAATATTATTTACATCAACAGCTTAAAACCATTCAAGAAGAATTAGGCGGAGTTTCCTATGATGAAGAGTTGGAAGAAATGCGCGAAAAAGCTAAATCTAAAAAATGGCGTAAAGAAGTTAAAGAAGCATTTGAAAAAGAACTAGGTCGTTTACAAAGAATGAATCCTCAGGTAGCGGAATATTCTGTTCAACGAAATTATTTAGATTTAATGCTAGAATTACCTTGGAATGAATATTCTAAAGATAATTTCGATTTAAAAAGAGCTCAAAAAATACTAAACCGTGATCATTTTGGATTAGAAAAAGTAAAAGAACGAATAATTGAACATTTAGCAGTTCTAAAATTAAAAGGCGATATGAAATCACCTATTATTTGTTTATACGGACCTCCAGGTGTTGGTAAAACTTCTTTGGGGAAATCTATTGCAGAATCTTTAGATAGAAAATATGTTAGAATGTCTTTAGGTGGTTTGCGCGATGAAGCGGAAATTCGTGGACATAGAAAAACATATATTGGAGCTATGCCAGGCAGAATTTTAAAAGATATTAAAAAAGCAGGGACTTCAAATCCGGTTTTTGTGTTAGATGAAATTGATAAATTGGCATCTTCTAGCCATAATGGAGATCCTTCTTCTGCAATGTTAGAAGTGCTTGATCCTGAGCAAAATACAGCATTTTATGATAATTATTTAGAATTGGATTATGATTTATCTAAAGTGTTATTTATAGCTACAGCAAATAGTTTATCAACAATTCCTTGGGCTTTAAGAGATAGAATGGAAATAATTAATGTTTCTGGTTATACTATTGAAGAAAAAGTGGAGATTGCTAAAAGACATTTATTGCCAAAACAATTAAAGGAACACGGTTTATCTAAAGAGCATTTACAAATTGGTAAAAAGCAATTAGAGAAAATTGTGGAAGCTTATACGCGTGAATCTGGAGTTCGTGGTTTAGAAAAGCAAATAGCTAAAATGGTGCGTTATGCAGCAAAATCTATTGCCATGGAAGAAGATTACGAAATCAAAATTTCTATAGAAACTATTGAAAAAATATTAGGTCCATCTCATTTAGAACGTGATAAATATGAAAGTAATGATGTTGCTGGTGTTGTTACAGGTTTAGCTTGGACTCAAGTAGGTGGAGATATTTTGTTTATTGAATCTATTATTTCTAAAGGTAAGGGCGGACTTTCCATTACTGGTAATTTAGGAAAGGTAATGAAAGAATCTGCCACTATTGCTATGGAATATATTAGAGCAAATGCAAGTGATTTTGGTATTAATAATAAATGGTTAGATGATTATAAAGTGCATATTCATGTGCCTGAAGGTGCAACCCCAAAAGATGGTCCAAGTGCGGGGATAACCATGTTAACTTCGTTAGTTTCTGTATTTACACAGCGTAAAGTGAAACCTAAATTAGCAATGACTGGTGAAATTACTTTACGTGGAAAAGTGTTACCTGTTGGTGGAATTAAAGAGAAAATATTAGCAGCAAAAAGAGCAAATATTAAAGAGATTATTTTGTGTGTTGAAAACAGAAAAGACATTGAAGAAATTAAACCTTCTTATTTAAAAGGAATGAAATTTCATTATGTTTCTGAAATGAAAGAAGTAATTGATTTGGCATTAATGAAACAAAAAGTTAAAAACGCTAAAAAATTATAGAAAAAAAAGCAGCCAATTGGCTGCTTTTTTTTATGTTAATAAAACTTAGACATTTCTTATGTCTAAAATAAGCCCATTAGTTAGCTTTCCTTTTTTATCTAATTTGTATATTTTTTTTGCAACTTCTTTAGGAGAACTTAATTCCCCATTTTCATAAAAATCAATAAACCGTTGCACAGATTTAAAGTTTTCTTTAGGAGTATTTCTAGCTTTCGATTGCATATCTGTATCTACAATTCCAGGATATATAGAAACTATTTTAACGCCGTTATCATGATGTTTTTGTTCTTTAGAAATCACTTTAGTCATCATATCTACTCCGGCTTTTGAAGAACAGTAAAGTGACCAACTTGCATAAGGATTTACTGCTGCACCAGAGGAAATATTAATAATTTCTTTTTTGCAATCAAATCCTTTAGTTAATTTAATAAAGGTTGCATTTAAAACCATAGGAGCAATTAAATTAACTTGAATAGTATAACTAATATCACTGGCATTTAAATTTTCTATAGTATTTACTTTTCCTAAATCTCCAGCATTATTTATAAGTAGAATTTTTTTAGTAATAGAAGTGTCTAAATGAGAAAATAATTTTGTTAAAGTAGGCTCAATAGTTTCTGTTTTACTTAAATCACAAGAATATTGTTCAGCGTTATAAAATTTTTCTTTTAAGGAACGAGAAATCGAAAAAACACGATAACCGTTTTTATGATAAACTTTGGATAGTCCTTCTCCTAATCCCTTATTTCCACCTGTAATAATAACTATTTTTTCCATTTATTTGCTATAGAATATTCATATAAATTAATCCATTCGTTTACCGTTATTTTTTGCATTAATTCTGCGATTAAATCAAATGGTATTTCTTCTGATTTTTTAAAACGTATGCAGCTTTTCCCCATATCTAATTTACGTTTACAGTGTTTGGGATATTCTTTTACAAACCAATCATAAATTTCTTTATTGGCATAAATTCCCGAATGGTATAACGCTATAAAATTCTTTTGAGAAGCAATATTTGCAAAAGGTAGCGGTAAGTTAGTATCGCAGTGATACCCATTTGGATATATACTTTTTGGTACCACATAGCCTATCATACCATAACTTATTTGCTCTTCAAAACCTTTAGGGATATTATCTAAAATAGTTTTTCGTAATTTTTTAAAATACGGAATTCTATCTTCAGGTATTTGAGAAATATATTCCTCCGGATTTTTAGCTTTTATTTGCATAGATATTTATTCAACTATGCTAATATAAAAAAATTATTTGTAAAACTTTTTGGATTTATTCCAAAAAACATCCATTTCAGAAAGAGGCATTTCATGAAGTGATTTCCCTAATTTTTTTGCTTCTTTCTCTAAATATTGAAATCTATTAATAAACTTTTTGTTAGTGCGTTCTAAAGCGTTTTCGGGATTTACTTTAATAAACCGTGCGTAATTTATCATAGAAAAAAGAACATCTCCAAATTCCGCTTCTATGTTTTTAGAATTACCTTTTTCAATTTCAGCATTTAATTCAGAAAGTTCTTCTTGTACTTTTTGCCAAACTTGTTCTGGTTTTTCCCAATCAAATCCAACTCCTGCAACTTTATCTTGAATTCTGTTTGCTTTTACCAATGCAGGTAATGATTTAGGAACTCCTTCTAAAACGGAATTATTTCCTTCTTTTAATTTTAATTGTTCCCAATTTTTTTTAACATCTTCCTCATCTTTAACCTTTACATCACTATAAATATGAGGATGTCTATAAATTAATTTTTCTGAAATGGCATTTGCTACATCTGCAATGTCAAAAGCATCAGTTTCAGAACCAATTTTAGCATAAAAAACAATATGCAGTAGTACATCTCCAAGTTCTTTTTTTACTTCTTGTAAATCGTTATTAAGAATGGCATCTCCTAATTCGTAGGTTTCTTCAATGGTTAAATGACGTAAAGATTGTAGCGTTTGTTTTTTGTCCCACGGACATTTTAAACGCAATTCATCCATAATGTCTAATAATCTGCCAAAGGCCTGAAGTTGCTGTTCTCGGGTATGCATTTTATGCTTCTTCAGTTTCTTCTTCTGGTATAGCTGTAAAATCAAAGTTTTTTGAAGCTAGTAAATTATACCATTGCAATACTTTTTTAATGTTAGAAGTATAAACACGTTCTTCATCAAAATTTGGTAAAATTTCTCTAAAATAGGAAGTTAAAACCTTTCCACTTTCTTTATGGCTTAAGGCCTCTTTTCCTTGTTCTTTTTCACCAATAGTTTTAAAAATTATACGTAAAGGAATTTCGTCTTCATAAGTGAAAATTGAAATTTCATTTAAAGCACTAATATTGTGCATTGCCGTAATTGGAAATTTTTTATTGTCTAATAAAGATTGAACAATAATGCCCCCTTTAGATTGTGCTTTAATTTCATATAAACCTGGTTTACCGTTAATGGCAACAATATCTTTTAATTCCATATATAATTATCTTCTTTTTAATTGTGGAAATTTCATCCTGTAATCTGGATTTATTTTTCCTTTGGTAATATTTTCTAATTTCTTTTTAATTAATCGCTTTTTAAGCGATGAAATTTTGTCAGTAAACATAATTCCTTCGGTATGGTCGTATTCATGTTGTACAACTCTAGCTGCCAAACCATCAATTACATCGGTGTGTTTCTCAAAATTTTCATCTACATATTCAATCGTAATTTTTTCATGTCTAAAAACATCTTCACGAATATCAGGAATGCTTAAACAACCTTCTGTAAAAGGCCATTCTTCACCTTCTTCTTTTATAATTTTTGCATTAATAAACACTTTTTTAAAATTTTTTAAAAAAGCTCTTTCATCATCTTCTAGTTCATCATCTTCTGCAAAAGGCGATGTGTCCACAATAAATAAACGTATGGCTTTTCCAATTTGAGGAGCAGCTAAGCCTACTCCTTGATCGCTAACCATAGTTTCTCTCATGTTTTCTAATAATTCAGATAAATTTGGATAATCTTTATCTATTTCAACACCAACTTTTCTTAAAATAGGATGACCATAGGCAGTTACGGGTAATATCATTTTGAGTTTTTTAGGATTGCAAAATTACAAAGAATCAAGTTATTAGTCAAAAATTAAAAGTGAAAAAAATATTTTAAGTATTATATAGATAAGATTGTAATATAATAGTAGCGCTTATTTCATCAATCAAAGCTTTATTCTGACGTTGTTTTTTATTTAAACCGCTATCAATCATACTTTGAAATGCTATTTTTGAAGTAAAACGTTCATCTATTCGTTTAATGGGAATTTTAGGAAATGTTTGACTTAATTTTTTAACAAAAGGAGCTATAAACTGTTCACTTTCACTAGGTTTATTATTCATTTGTTTCGGTTCGCCAACAACAAATAATTCAATTTTTTCATTTTTTAGATATTCCGTTAAAAATGAAAAAATATTTTTAGTAGCAATAGTTGTAAGTCCAGATGCTATTATTTTTAATTCATCGGTAACGGCAATTCCCGTTTTTTTTTCTCCATAATCTATTGCTAAAATTCTACCCAAAATATGTACAATTTGTTTAAAAGTGTTCAAATTTACACAAATTGAATTATAAAACTATTTTTAACTTTATATTTGCTACCAAAGAAATTAAAAAATGAAGTTTTTAAGAGAACAAATTGAAAATGCCTGGGAGCATAGAGAACTATTAAAAAACGAAGATACACAACAGGCTATTAGAAAAGTTATAAAATTATTGGATAGTGGAACATTGCGTGTTGCAACACCAACAAATAAAGGATGGCAAGTAAATGAATGGATAAAAAAAGCAGTGGTTTTATATTTTCCTATTCAAAAAATGGAAACTCAAGAAGTTGGTATTTTTGAATATCATGACAAAATACCTTTAAAAACAGGTTATAAAAAAAAGGGAGTTAGGGTAGTACCTCATGCAGTGGCACGTTATGGAGCATATATTTCAAAAGGCACAATTTTAATGCCAAGTTATGTAAATATTGGTGCTTATGTAGATGAAGGCACTATGGTAGATACTTGGGCAACCGTTGGTAGTTGTGCGCAAATAGGTAAAAATGTTCACCTAAGTGGTGGCGTTGGTATTGGTGGAGTTTTAGAACCATTGCAAGCAGCACCAGTAATTATTGAAGATGATGCATTTATAGGTTCAAGATGTATTGTGGTGGAAGGAGTTCATATCGAAAAAGAGGTCGTTTTAGGAGCAGGTGTGGTTTTAACCATGAGTACCAAAATTATTGATGTAACTGGGGATAAACCTATTGAAATGAAAGGTAGAGTTCCAGCGAGTTCGGTGGTGATTCCTGGAAGTTATAAAAAGCATTTTCCAGCAGGAGAGTTTAATGTTCCTTGTGCTATGATTATCGGAAAGCGTAAAGAAAGCACCAATAAAAAAACGTCTTTAAACGATGCGCTACGCGATAATGATGTAGCTGTTTAAGATTTTTGAAATGGTAATGTAATTAAATTTTAATGTTCTATTTTTGCTAAAAATATTAAAAGCAAAAATAGAGCATTTGAAAATAGTTATTTTAGCAGCTGGTATAGGCTCTCGACTTGGAAATCCTTTTCCAAAGCCACTTACTCCTTTAAAAGACGGAGAAAGTATTATGGCAAAACAACTTAAAAATATTACGAAATATTTTGACATTAATGATGTCACCACAGTTGTAGGATTTAAAAAAGATTTAATAATGGAGCGTTTTCCAGAAGTAAATTATGTTTATAATCCTTTTTTTGATAGAACGAATACTTCAAAAAGTTTACTTCAAGCATTAAAAAAACACAAAGGAAAATCAGTTTTATGGTTTAACGGAGATGTTGTTTTTGATGAACAATTACTATCGGTTTTACAGGATAATATTAAAAACAACATCTCATTTATTGCTGTAAATACATCTAGTGTAGCAGATGAAGAAGTAAAATATACACTTAAAAATAAGTATGTTTATGAGCTTTCAAAAGAAGTTAAAAACGGGTTAGGAGAGGCCGTTGGAATTAATTTTATAAGTTCTAATGATTTAGAGGTTTTTATTAAACAACTTGAAAAGTGCAATGATAATGATTATTTTGAAAAAGGTATTGAAATGGCAATTGCTGAAGATAATTTAAAAGTTAAAGCCATTGATATTTCTAGTTATAATTGCATTGAAGTAGATTTTAAAGAAGATTTGAAAAACGCAAATAATATAGTATAGTCTTTAACTATGAGAACAGTACTTTTTTGCCAAAATCCGTATGCATTTGGAATTTTAGAACCTATTATGAAGGTTTTAAAGGAAAAAGAATTTGAATTCTTGTGGTTTGTTAAGGATTCAATTAAAGGCAAATTTCCTTTTGAAAATGAACCTTTTACTTCTGAAATTAATGATATTTATACTTTTAAAAGTGATGCGATTTTTGCTCCAGGAAATGAAGTTCCTTATTATTTAAGAGGTTTGAAAGTTCAAATATTTCACGGTTTTGCTGGTGAAAAAAAAGGGCATTTTAGAATTCGTCATTACTTTGATATGTATTTAACGCAAGGTCCCTATTTTACAAATCGATTTTTACAACTTCAAAAAAAATATAAAGATTTTAATGTAATTGAAACGGGTTGGCCTAAAATTGATATTTATGGAAAAGAACTAAATAAATATGACGATGAAAAAGCTGAATTATTAAAAAAATATCAAGCCAAAAAAATAGTGTTATTTGCCCCAACATTTTCTCCCTCATTAACGTCAGCTCCTTTTTTAATTGAAGAATTTAAAAAATTAGCACAAAACAAATCGTATTTAATTTTAGTGAAATTTCACGATTTAATGGCTATTGATTTGATAGAATTGTATAAGCAATTAAGTAACGATTTTTCAAATATTGTTTTTGAAGAAGAACGAAATATTGTTAAATTTTTATTGATGGCAGATATAATGGTAAGTGACACTTCGTCAGTTGTTTATGAATTTTTAATGTTGAACAAACCAGTAATTACTTTTAAAAGTAATTCGAAAAATATTGAGTGGGACAATTCAGCGTCATACGCTAATTTAAACAAAAAAATAACCTCTAATTTAAATGAAGATTTATTTAAAATTAATAGGCAAAATATTGTAAATCAGTATCATCCATATAACGACGGGAATTCAGCTTTAAGAATGGTGGAAACAGTTTACAAGCATATAAAAATAAATGGTGTTCCAGAAAAGCGAAAATTATCTATTTTAAGACGATTAAAAATTCATAAAATATTTGGTAAATTAGGATGATTACTACAGAGATAAGTAATGCTTTAAAAATATTAGAAAAACAACAAACCTTGTTGTATCCAACTGATACCGTTTGGGGAATTGGTTGCGATGCAACTTCAGAAAGAGCTGTTGAAAAAGTATTTGAAATAAAACAACGCTCAGAAAGTAAGAGTTTAATAATTTTAGTTGATGATATTAAAATGCTTAAAAATTATGTGCCAAAAATCTCGGAAGAAACCTTAAAATTTATTGCGACAATTTCAAAACCCACCACAATTATTTATCAAAACCCAAATGGTTTGGCGAAAAATGTTGTAGCAAAAGATAACACTGTAGCCATTAGAATAGTACAAAATGAGTTTTGTAAGCAACTAATTAAAGCTTTTGGAAAACCAATTGTTTCTACTTCTGCCAATATTAGTAATAAACCAACACCTAAAAGTTTTAAAGAAATTGAAACTTCAATTTTGGATAGCGTTGACTATATTGTAAATTTGCAACGCGAAGTTATAAACGAAAAATCATCTACAATTTTAAAAGTAGCTGAGAATGGGGAAATTAGTGTGCTTCGAAAATAATATAAAATAAAACAAGAGTTTATTTGTACAACTGTCATTGCGAACATAGTGAGGCAATCTGCTAATTATTAAAAGATTACTTCGTCGCAAACTCCTCGTAATGACGATTTCATTTAATTCTGAGTTAAGAGAGCATTCTATTTTTAGAAGTAACTCCAGTTTCCTTTTACAGGATTGACACTAATTAAAATAAAAGAAAAATATATTTAGTCAAATTAAAATATGACAAAAAACAACAATTATAATGATGCTTTAACGCATCCAATTTTTGAATATATTTCAAAAGCAGCGAATAATTTGCAAGTGGAAACCTATGTTATTGGTGGATTTGTTCGTGATTATTTTTTGAAAAGAGGAGTAGCTAAAGATATTGATGTTGTTGCTGTTGGCAGCGGCATTGATTTAGCTAAAGAGGTTGCTAAGTTACTTCCAAATAAGCCTAAAGTACAAGTTTTTAAAACCTATGGAACGGCAATGTTACGTTTTGAAGAAATAGAAATAGAATTTGTTGGAGCTCGAAAAGAATCCTATTCTGAAAACAGTAGAAACCCAGAAGTAGAAATTGGGACTTTAGAAGATGATCAAAATAGAAGAGATTTTACCATAAATGCATTAGCTTTTAGTTTAAATAAAAATGATTTTGGAAAATTATTAGACCCTTTTAATGGATTAAAGGATTTAGAGGATAAACTTTTAAAAACTCCATTAAATCCAGATATTACCTATTCTGATGATCCATTACGGATGATGCGAGCAATTCGATTTGCTTCTCAATTAAACTTTAAAATTGAAGAAAATTCATTGAATGCTATAACCAATAATTCTGTTAGATTAGATATTATAACACGGGAGCGAATTATGGATGAATTTAATAAAATAATGTTATCTGATGTGCCATCTGTAGGTTTATTATTGCTCCATAAAACTAATTTGTTACAGCGCTTTTTACCAGAATTAACCAATTTAAAAGGTGTTGAAGAGGTAGAAGGGCAGAAGCATAAAGATAATTTTTATCATACTTTAGAAGTGGTAGATAACATTTCTAGAAACACAAAAGATTTGTGGTTGCGATGGGCTGCGTTATTACACGATATTGGAAAAGCACCAACAAAAAAATTTCACAAAACTATTGGCTGGACTTTCCATGGGCACGAGTTTGTGGGTTCAAAAATGGTTTTTAAATTGTTTAAAAGATTAAAATTACCATTAAATAATAAAATGAAATTTGTTCAGAAAATGGTTTTTTTAAGTTCTAGACCTATTGTTTTAGCTACTGATGTAACGGATTCAGCGGTTAGACGATTAGTTTTTGATACTGGTGATGATATTGAAAGTTTAATGACGTTATGTGAAGCAGATATCACAACCAAAAATCCGATGCGATTTAAAAAATATCATAATAATTTTGAGTTAGTTCGACTAAAAATTAAAGAAGTGGAAGAACGAGATCATATTCGCAATTTTCAACCACCAATTTCTGGAGAGATAATTATGACTACTTTTAATTTAAAACCCTGTCGTGAAATTGGCCAAATTAAAGATGCTATTAAGGAAGCTATTTTAGAAGGTAAAATTGCTAATAATTATAAAGAAGCTTATGATTTTATGCTTAAAAGAGCGGAAAAGTTAGGATTGAAAATAATTAATAATTAGCGATTAATACTATTTTAAAATAACAATTTGACAAGCTCAGTGTAACGTTTTTTAAATAGTTAATTATTTTTTTGGAATTAAAAAGATTGCATAGTAACCAATTTGAAATATTCACCTTTTTTATCTAGCAATTCTTGATGTTTACCTTGCTCTACAATTTTGCCTTTTTTCATTACTACAATTAAATCTGCTTTTTGAATGGTTGACAATCGGTGAGCAATTACTAATGAAGTTCTATTCTCCATCATTTTTTCTAAGGCTTTTTGCACTAATTGTTCACTTTCAGTATCTAAAGCAGAAGTAGCTTCATCTAAAACCATAATTGGCGGATTTTTAAGTACCGCACGTGCAATACTTAAACGCTGTTTTTGTCCACCAGAAAGTGTGTTTCCACTATCTCCAATATTAGTTTCGTATTGTTTAGGCAAGTCTTTAATAAATTCGTGAGCATTGGCAATTTTTGCAGCTTCAATTACTTGATTATCAGTAGTGCTATCCACTCCCAAACTAATATTATTTTTTACAGAATCATTAAATAAAATAGAATCTTGCGTAACAATTCCCATTAATCCTCGTAATGATTTTTGAGAAATATCTTTAATATCTTTTCCATCAATTTTTATACAACCTTTGTTTACATCGTAAAAACGTGTAATTAAATTTGCTAAAGTAGATTTTCCACTACCAGATTGCCCGACTAATGCAACAGTTTTTCCTTTTTTTATTTCTAGAGAAAAATTATTAAGTACATATTCTTCTTTGTATTTAAATGAAATATTTTCAAATGAAATACTTTTGTCGAATGTTTTTTTATTAATTGCATTTGGTTTATCAACAATGGTATTTTTAATCTCTAAAACTTCTAAAATTCGTTCTGCTGAAGCATTACCTTTTTGAATGTTGTAAAATGCTGTAGTTAAAGCTTTTACTGGATTTAATATTAAATAGAATAAACCAATATAGGTTAAAAATTGTTCGGGACGTAAAGGGCTGTGATCTCCTAAAACTAATTTTCCACCATACCATAATATCGAAATAATTGTAGCGGATCCTAAAAATTCGCTCATTGGAGAAGCAAGTGTTTTCCGTTGCAAAACACTATTCATTAATATTCTAAAATTATTAGTTGAATTATTGAACTTTGTTTTAATTTTATCTTCAGCATTAAATCCTTTTATAACTCGTAAACCTGTTAAAGTTTCTTCAATAAATGACAAAAAATTACCTGTTTCCTGTTGTGCTTTAAGCGATTGAGCTTTTAATTTTTTACTTATAGATGAAATTATAAATCCAGAAATGGGTAATAAAATAAATACAAATAAGGTTAGTTTTATACTTATAACTAACATAATGGTTAACGAAATAACAATAGTTAAAGGCTCGCGTACTACCGCTTCTAATGAGGTTAAAAACGAATTTTCAATTTCTTGAACATCCGATGTCATTCGAGCAATAATATCTCCTTTCTTTTTTTCAGAAAAATAAGCTATTGGTAATTCAATTATTTTTTGATAAATGCTATCTCGTAAATCTTTAACTACGCCATTTCGTAAAAAGGACAGTACAAAAGATGCTAAATATCTAAAAAAGTTTTTAAAGAAAAATAAAAATAAGGTTAACAAACACACAAAAACTAAGGTATTAATAACACCTTCATTTTCAATTTTTTGAGAAATAAAATAGTAAAAACTGTCTTGAGCATACTTGCCTAAAGAAAAAATCCCTTTATAAATAGGCGCAGCTTCAATTTTATTTTCCTGTTTAAATAAAATATTTAAAACAGGAATAAAAGCAACAATAGTTAATACATTAAAAATGGCATATAAAATATTAAACAGAATATTTAGCCAAGCAAAATTTGTGTATGGTTTAGCGTATTTTATAATTTTCCTAAAATAATTCATTAAGCCAATTTCATTTCTTTTATAATTCGTTGAATTTTAGCATCTAGTTTTGCTTCCACTTTTTTTGCATTTTCAATGGAATCTAAAGGTGTATTTACACTAAAATAGAATTTTATTTTTGGTTCTGTTCCGCTTGGTCTAGCTGCAACTTTAGTTCCGTTTACAGTTTCATAAATTAGAACATTTGATTTTTCAATGGTTATAGGTTCTACTTTACTTGTTAGTAAATCAGTTTTTGTAGATTTTTGATAATCAAATAAATACTTAACTTTTTCACCGTCAATTTCCAATACTGGATTTTCACGTAGTTCTACCATCATTTTACTAATTTTTTCTGCACCATCCATTCCTTTTTTTACAATGGCAATTAAATGTTCTTTATAAAAATTATGATTTACATATAATTGTAGCAATTCTTTATAAAATGAACTTCCGTTGGATTTTGCTGTTGCTGCAGCCTCACAAGCAAGTAGGGTAGCAGTTACTGCATCTTTATCACGTACAAAATCACCAACCATATATCCAAAACTTTCTTCACCACCGCCAATAAATTCTTGTTTACCTTCTGCATCACGTATCATTTTAGCAATCCATTTAAAGCCAGTTAAACCAACTTTAGTTTCAACACCATAACTTTCGGCAATTTCGTTAACAAGGTTAGTAGATACAATGGTAGATCCAATAAATTGTTTACCTGTAATTTTACCTTGTTTTTCCCAATTTTTAATTAAAAAATCGGTCATAACGCTCATGGTTTGGTTACCATTTAAAAGCACTATTTTTTCATCTAAATTTCTAACTGCAATGCCAATTCTATCACTATCTGGGTCTGTTCCAATAACAATATCAGCATTTATTTTTTCCGCTAAATCTGTTGCCATTTTTAAAGCAGCAGGTTCTTCAGGATTTGGTGAAGCTACGGTTGGAAAATCGCCATTTGGCACTCGTTGTTCTTCAACAATATTAACATCGGTAAATCCACCAGCGGATAATGCATCAGGAATTAATTTTATTGAAGTTCCGTGTAAAGAAGTGTACACAATTTTTAAATTTTCTCTTCCTTTTGCATTAAAAGTGCCATATTTAACAGAATCTTTTATAAATACATTATCAATTTTTTCACCAACATATTCAATTAAGTTTTCGTTGGCATTAAAATTAATTTCAGAAAAATCTAAGCTATTTACTTCGTTTATTATATTGGCATCATCTGGTGGCACAATTTGTCCGCCATCATTCCAATAAACTTTATAACCATTATATTCTGGTGGATTGTGAGAAGCTGTTAAAACAATACCAGCATTACAATTTAAATGCCTAACTGCAAATGATAATTCAGGTGTTGGTCGCATATCATCAAATAAAAATACTTTAATGTTGTTAGCTGAAAGTACATCTGCAACAATTTTTGCAAAAGTGTTACTATTATGTCTGCAATCGTAGGCAATTGCAACACTTAAAGGCTTATTTGGGAAGGATTGTTTTATGTAATTTGCAAGTCCTTGAGTAGCTTTTCCTAATGTATATTTGTTAATTCGGTTTGTTCCTGCTCCCATAATACCACGCATTCCGCCAGTACCAAATTCTAAATTTTTATAAAACCGCTCTGTTAATTTTTCAGGATTATTTGTTATAAGGTTTTGAATTTCTTTTTGAGTAGCAGCATCAAATGTGTCGGATAGCCATAGTTTGGCTTTTTCTAATATGGTATTCATAATAAGCTTATTAATTTTTTTACAAAAATACCATTAAATAGTATTTTATAGTAAGTTTGTTAGCAATTTATTTTGGTTGAAATTTGATAACGTTTTGTGTCGGATTTAGTACGTAAAATAATTTCACCTAAAAAACCTGCTAAAAATAATTGTGTTCCAATAATCATAGTTGCTAAGGCAAGATAAAATTCTGGTCGTTCAGTTATTAATCTGCTTGTTGTGTGAAAAAATAATTTATCTACACCTAAGTAAAAGGCGAAACCAAAACCAATAATAAACATTAAAGTGCCTAGTAAACCGAATAAATGCATGGGTCTTTTTCCAAATTTAGACAAAAACCAAATAGTAATTAAATCTAGAAAACCATTGATAAAACGATCTATGCCAAATTTAGTTACTCCGTATTTTCTAGCTTGATGCACTACTATTTTCTCGTCAATATTTGTAAACCCAGCATTTTTTGCTAAAACTGGAATGTAGCGATGCATTTCGCCTCTAACATCAATATTTTTTACAACGGTATTTTTATAAGCTTTTAAGCCACAATTAAAATCGTGTAATTTTAAACCTGAAGTTTTACGAGCAGCAGCATTAAACAATTTTGAAGGTATGTTTTTTCGAATTTTAGAATCGTAGCGCTTTTTTTTCCAGCCAGAAATTAAATCGAAATTTTCTTTTTTAATTAAATTAAATAATTCAGGAATTTCGTCTGGACTGTCCTGTAAATCAGCATCCATGGTAATTACCACATCTCCTAAAACCTCCTTAAATCCAGCATTTAAAGCTTGAGATTTTCCATAGTTTTTTTGAAAACGTAACCCTTTTACATGATTATCTTTTAACGAAAGCTTTTCAATAACATTCCAAGAGTTATCGGTGCTACCATCATCTATAAAAAGGATTTCATAAGAATAACGATTGGATTGCATAACTTTTACAATCCAATCGTATAATTCATTTAAAGATTCTTCTTCGTTAAGTAATGGAATTACTATAGATATATCCATTTAGAATATTGTTTTTTTAAATACTTGTAATTTCTTCATCGGTTTTTTTCATAATCAAACCTGAAATTAATGAAATAATAAAACCTAAAAATAAGTTAAAGAAAATAATGCCTCCGAATGTGAAAACATAAAAATATTTTTGTGTCATTTCGGCCTGTTTAGTTAACATTTCATCTGAAACATCTGGCATTTTATCAATCAAATTTTGACGATTAACTTCTATAATGTTATGTAAAAAATTTGGTTCAATAAAATTAGCGAATAAATAAAAGTATATAATTGAAATTATTGCGGCAATAAAAGTAATACCTAATCCAATTTTAATAGCTTCTCCAAGTTTTAATAATCCTTCATTACTTTCTTTGAATTTTTTAATTCCAAGAACTACTAAAACAACAATTGCTATTGTGCTTATTACTTGAACAGACCAATGTGGTTTATAAACGTTTCCGAATGAAAAGTTAATTAGGCTTATTACTATTCCTACAAAGGCAAGTAACAAACCATAGTTTATCATAATTTGTTTGGCTGAAGTTTTTTGGTTTTCCATGATTTTTGATTAAAATTAAGTTTAACAAATATAGTAAATAGCCTTCAATTTAAATGGTTTTATAAATTTATTGCTATTTATATGCAATAAAATATTAGTAAACAGATGCTTAAAAATGTTACAAAAAAATATTAAAATTTTGGCTTGTTAAACTAAAAAAAGGTTTTAAATTTGCAGCCGGGCAAGTCCTACACAACCAGCTCCCTTTGAATCCTCCAGGGCGGGAACGCAGCAAAGGTATTAGGTTGTAGCGGTGTGATGTAGGTAGCTTGCCTTTTTTTATGCGCTTTTTTTAAATTTCCTTTCACAAAAAGTGTACTTTTGAATTGTTTTTTGAATTTTCAATCATTTAATTTTTTTGTAATCCATGTCTAAAGTTGTAATAATAACCGGAGGTTCTTCAGGAATTGGTAAATCGGTAGGTGAATTTTTAACTCAAAAAGGTTTTATAGTTTACGGCACCAGTCGTAATCCATCAAAAATTACAAACCACCCATTTAAATTAATTGCATTAGATGTAACTAAATTAGATAGTATTAATAATGCTGTAAAAAAGGTTATAAAAGATGAAGGAAAAATAGATGTGCTAATTAATAATGCAGGAATGGGAATTACTGGTCCAATTGAAGATACGCCAACAGATGAAATGCGAAAAGTGTTTGAAACTAATTTTTTTGGAGCAATTGACGTAATGAAAGCAGTATTACCACATATGCGTAATCAAAAAAGTGGATTGATTATTAATGTGACTTCCATTGCTGGTTATATGGGTTTACCTTTTAGAGGAATTTATTCTGCTACAAAAGGAGCTTTAGAGTTAGTAACAGAAGCGGTAAGCATGGAAGTTAAAAACTTTGGAATTAAAGTTACCAACGTTGCTCCTGGAGATTTTGCTACAAACATTGCTTCAGGAAGATATCATACGCCAGTTTTTGAAAGTTCTGCGTATAAAAAAGTATATCAAGAGAATTTAGATTTAATGAATGAACATGTTAGTGGAGGAAGTAATCCGATAGAAATGGCTAAAGCAATTTATAAAATTATAGGAATGGAAAAGCCAAAAATTCATTATAAAGTTGGTGATTTTATGCAAAAATTCTCTATAGTTTTAAAACGAATTTTACCAGATATTATGTACGAAAAATTATTAATGAATCATTATAAATTGTAATCAAATACGTACTTTTGTCAAAAATTTAAAATAATTAAAAACACAACTAAATGAAATTTTTTATTGATACTGCTAACTTAGACCAAATTAAAGAAGCACAAGCTTTAGGTATTTTAGATGGTGTAACTACCAACCCATCTTTAATGGCAAAAGAAGGAATTACAGGAGCGGATAATATTTTAAATCATTATAAAGCTATTTGTAATATTGTTGAAGGAGATGTTAGTGCGGAAGTTATAGCAACAGATTTTGATGGTATGATTGCACAAGGTGAAGAATTAGCAACATTAAATCCTCAAATTGTTGTTAAATTACCAATGATTGCAGATGGTGTAAAAGCGTGTAAATATTTTTCTGATAAAGGAATAAAAACAAATATGACTTTGGTTTTTTCTGCTGGGCAAGCGTTATTAGCTGCTAAAGCAGGTGCTACCTATGTTTCTCCATTTATTGGAAGATTAGATGATATTTCAACCGATGGACTTAATCTTATTTCTGAAATTAGATTAATTTATGATAATTATGGTTTTGAAACTCAAATTTTAGCGGCATCTGTTCGTCATACTATGCATATTATTGATTGTGCTAAATTAAGATCCGATGTAATGACAGGACCTTTAAGCGCAATTAAAGGTTTATTAAAACACCCTTTAACCGATAATGGTTTAGCTAAATTTTTAGCCGATTATAAAAAAGGAAA
>Ga0209013_10000053_pt1 | contig 76913 bp, 62 predicted proteins | sample Cruoilmetagenom2_FD_187291 | JGI IMG/M metagenome (GOLD analysis project Ga0209013, IMG submission 187291) | Oil polluted marine microbial communities from Coal Oil Point, Santa Barbara, California, USA - Sample 2 (SPAdes) (version 2) | ecosystem: Environmental > Aquatic > Marine > Oil seeps ... | reverse complement strand
AGTTTGGGTTGTTTTGCCGGTTTTTTTCTCCTTTTTTTTGTTAATGGTTGAGTTTTTGTAGCGGTAACTGTCATTGCCGGTCTCCAGGATGTGGCAATGCCGTTCCACCACTTATGGCAATGGCCGTTGGGAAACTGATCCGAAGGCTAATCTTCAAAGATAATCTGGATTTACTTGCGTCTCGTCAAGAGGCAAGTTTTTCTTGACGGCTCAGCCATTCAACAACCAAGTTCCCCAGTGTAGTAGCCAATTTGCACCGGTAATAAAACTGAAATTATGTTAATTCCCTGGGAGCGAGCTTTAATAAAAAAGATTCTCTTGAAACATGGGCGTCGTTTGCCCACTTTGGGATCTGTCAGTTTGTTTACTACGCGGGCCATGGTGGGCTCCTATTGGGGGTATCTCTGCCTCGGTGCCCCCAAATGCACCCCCTAAGTTGGGGTATGTCTATAGATGTTTTTATGTATTCTCAGGACGTATACAAGACAGCACAGAAGCCTCAATATGGCTTAACCATGCGTGTTACAGTAGAGTTAATGGACGTTATGAGAAGTAGAATTGGTGCCGGCACCAAGATTCGAACTCGGGACCTATTGATTACAAATCAATTGCTCTACCAACTGAGCTATACCGGCATTTTTGACTAGAAACTGCATTTTACCAGATTGATTTCTGATGAAAATTTAAATTTTCGACGAAGCGAATTTGCGCTATTTTTCGCTTGTTTAGCACTCAGTACTAAACCACTACTAATGCAAAAATAATTTTTTATAACTATTTGTTTTATATGCGTTTTACCATCACAAACCGACTAATTACAAATCAGTTGCTCTACCAACTGAGCTATACCGGCACGGTGTGTAAATGTGGGATGCGTATTTTAGACCAAGTCCGGCCGATAACGAACTATTGTTTTTGGGTATTGCCGGAAGCGGTTCATTCAGGGCCCTGGTTTTCGGTAGTCAACATGCCCCTGAATACCAGCCAGGGGTCATGTATGTGCTTGAATTTCAACCCGGACAGAAGTTCCTGTGCTGCCCCACCAGTAACTACCACCGTCGGGTTTCCGGCTTGCGGGGAAATATAACGGAGGAACTGATTGAGTGCGCCGACCTGGGTGGCTCGCACACCCTGGATGATGCAATTCGCGGTGGTCTGTCCCGGGCCGATGCCGTGTTCCTGGCTGGCAGGAGAGTATTCCAGCGCTCCTGATAAGTCGCCCGGTACCTTTAGCGCAGTCCCGGACCTCAGGGCTTCCAGCATGGCTGCAGGACCGGGAAATATGTAACCACCCAGGTGCTGTCCTTCAGCATCCACGGCATCCAGCGTGGTCGCCGTGCCAAGATCCCAGATTACCACTGGCTTTGTGTAGCTGTGTGCCGCCCCGACGATCGCCAGCCAGCGATCCACGCCCAGGGTATCCGCTTGCTCATAGGCATTCCTGATTCCCGCTTGCTGTCGTTTGGATACCAGCTGGGAAACCGCTACCGCCCAATGTGAATTGCAGGCATCCATAACGGCCTTTGTCCGCGCTTCCACTGCAACGCTGGACAGCAGAACCCTGCCGGGCTGAGCGTCAGCATGACTTAGTGTAAACCGGCGGAACGCATCCATGCCGCCTCGACCGTAAGTTTCTTTGTCGATCCGGCCATCATCGGTCCACACCCACTTGATGCGGGTATTGCCCATATCGATAAGCAGGACTGACTCAGGCATGGTGGACTCTCACTTCTCCGGCATGAAAAACTTGCCGGACCAGGCTACCCCCCGGGTCTTTGATTTCCAGCACCAGGCCTCCATCGATATCGACTCCCCTGGCAATTCCGTTGATATGGGTTCCATTGTGCTGGACCTGCACTTCTTTTCCGTCGAGCAAATCCAGCTCACGCCATTCCTTTTCGAAAGGCTGGAATCCAGCCGCCTCGAATGCTGTGATGCCGTTCAGAAGGTCTTCCAGTAATAAGGCCGCAACTCCGTTCCGTGACAGATCAGATACACCCACGGAAAGCTGCGAGGCGATATCCGTCCACGGCCGGTCGATGACCGCCCCGGCTTCGCGCCCAATGACTCCCGTTGCCGGCATGAATACGTTCACACCCACACCGATCACCGCGTGCGCCGCCCCACCCCCTGCAGCCTGCACTTCAACCAGGATACCGGCCAGCTTGGAGCCCCCGGCCAGTATGTCGTTCGGCCACTTGATGCCATACGCCGTCAAGCCGGTATGTGAAAGCGCCCTGCAGATACACACTGCAATCATCAGCGGCAAGGTGGAAAGCCGGCCCTTGCTTTCGTCGAAGCGCCAGCCCAGGCTCAGGTAAACATTGCAGCCCGGCGGTGAATACCAGTTCCGCTGCCGCCTGCCCCGGCCGCCAGTCTGGCATTCCGCCAACAGTGCATGGGCATGTTGTCGCTCCAGGGGGAGACGCCTCAGAGCCGAATTACTGGAATCTGTTTCAGCCAGGATGGTGATCTGGCCCAGCCGTTGCAGGGATTCGGCAGACATGAGCTTCCTGATTCGCCCCGGGTCCAGGTTTTCAACGGGCTGCTTATTTGATGGATTCATGCCTGGAGCCTATGCGAACCAGTTCCGGATCATGACTTTTTCGAAACGGTATTCCGTGCCGTTGAGCAGGCCCCTGATGTTGGTGCGATGGGTGAAAATAATGAAAGCCGCCAGCGCAATTCCAAGCCATAAGAAGCTGCCGGCCCCGTCCATCCACAGGAATGCCGGGACCATGGAGACAGCAGCCAGCATCGTTGCTAACCCGACCCAGCCGGTCAGCACCAGCACAATCAACCACACGGTAATCATCGGAATCACCACCAGGGGGTAGATAAACAACAACGCGCCCACGGCAGTCGCAGCCCCCTTGCCACCCCGAAAACGATGCCACAGTGGGTAACAATGCCCTACTACCGCGGCAAAACCACAGCTCAACATCTGTATTTCAATGGAAACGCCCGTATCCAGTTTTCCAAGATCAAGCAGGGGAATCAACCAGGCCGCGAGAAAACCCTTGCCGATGTCGATCAACACTACGAACAAAGCAAATTTAAATCCCTGAGTCCGGAACGCGTTGGTACCCCCTGCACTGCCGCTCCCTTTCTCGCGGATATCCACGTGGCGCAGAGAGCCCATGACCATGCTGCCGGACACGGAACCCAGCATGTAGGACAGGGCGATCTTGATTAGCAAGCCGATCATAAGACTAGATTAACCCAATTTAATACAATTTAAATTGAGCATCATCAACTGAGAACGTCTGGCTGCGGCAGGAACCCTACCACCAGGCCGCCCGGGCCGAGATGCACACCCAGGGCCGGACCGGCTTCCGTGATGTGGCAGGAGTGAATCTGGCCATGTGCTTCCAGGATGTGGCGCCGGGTTTTCTTTGCACCTTTTTCATTATCCATATGAGCGACCAGCACCCGGTACATGGTATCCGGCTCCATCTTTCGCACGGCACTGCGGGCCAGCGCGGTCGGCCTTGCGCCACGCCCGCGATTAATCCCACCGAGTGTGATTTTCCCTTCCCTGCTGGCCATTATCACCGGGTTGAAATGCAGCCAGTCGGCGATACGCTTGAACCAGGCAGGAACGCGGCCACCCCTCACTCCGTATGACAGGTCTTCAGCGACGCCCATCACCCGGGTCCGCGGCACCATTTCCAGCACCAGGGCCTCTACCTCGCCCACGGACATACCGGCAGAAGCCGCCTCCGCTGCCACTATGGCGAGCAGGCCCTGGCCTGCCGTTGCGCTCAGACTGTCAATCACCCGGATATCACCGGCAGGCGACCTGCTCGCCGCCTGCCTGGCAGCGCTGATTGTTCCGCTGAGTTGTCCCGACACCCCGATATAAACCACCGAGTAACCGTGCGATGTCAGCAATGAGTAAACTCTCGAGAAGTCCTGGGGAGGGGGTTGCGATGTCAGCGGCGCCTCTTCGGATTCTGCTAGCATGCGGTAAAACTCTTTGGACGTAAGCGATACACCGTCAAGATATTCACGGTCTCCGAAACTCAGGCGCACCGGAACCACATGAATCCCCAGCCTGTCCACCTCCGACGCTGGCAGGTCCCCGCCCGAGTCCACCATGATTGCCGTTTCACCGCCAAGATTCAGCATGCCGTGCTGGCGTTTCATATCATCGGCTTTCTGTTGCGTGATCGTTCCAAAGTCCTCGCATGCCAGGAACACTTCCGCCGGATTGTTGACGTGAATATGCACACGCACACACTTGTGCCCGCCCGCAACAATCAGTGAACTGGCATCCAGCGTTTCCAGCCGGGACATCAATGCACCCCGGTCGAGATCGCTGCCTTCCAGCACGCATTCCGTGCAGAAACGATGCCTGCCCAGTTCAAAGTCACCGACCGGGGTGGTGCGCTCGTCGGCCCAGTCGCTCACTGCCGGGTCCACCACACCACTTTCGATATAAGTCCAGATACCTTCCAGCAGGTCGACAAATCCCTGGCCGCCCGCATCGACCACACCCGCTTGCTTCAATACCGCCAACTGGTTGGGTGTATTCTCAAGCGACACCTGGGCCCGTTCCAGGCCGTGGTGCATTAACACGCGAATATCCCGGACGCCTTGCGAGACTTGCCGGGCCAGATCTTCGGAGAAATCCTCCAGTACAGTGGGCAGTGCGCCCGCTACCGGGGTGGACATGGCCGTCCAGGCGGCCCTGGCTCCTGCTTGCGCCGCATGTGCTAACCCTTCCGCTGTCAGCAGGCGGCAGCCTGCAACCGATTCGCGAAAACCGTGTAAAAACTGGGCCATTATTGCACCGGAATTTCCACGAGCGCCTTCTAGTGCGGCATCGGCTACGTGATCCATCAAATCATCAACACGGCTATCCGGTGATGTCGCCGCGGCTTCCAGGATGGTCTTGAAGGTAAACGCCATGTTGGTGCCCGTATCGCCATCCGGCACCGGGAACACGTTGATCCGGTTCAGGTACTCACGACGCTGGAACAGATGGCCGATGCCAGCGGAAAGCGCCCGCAGGAACCTGGGTGCATCAAGGTAGGAAATGGCGATGAAAGAACGCAGCATGGCAAACCATTTTAAAACGATTTAACCACCTTGATGGTGAGAATCGCCATTATTCCACCCGGCCCATTACAACTGCCCGCATGACCAGTGACTTATAGCCCATGTTTTTCTGGCATGAAAACTGCATGATTAGTATCAGGAATCACACAGGAGGGAATAATGACTGCTGAAAGTGTATTTGAACAAATCAGGGAGTCTCTGAACGGCCGGCCCGGACAGCCGATCGTGCTCGGTGTCTGTAAGTCTCTGGCCGATCGGTTTGAAAAAGAACCGTGGGTGTTCCGGCTGATAGCCATTGTGCTCGCGCTATTTTGGACCTTGCCCGCGGTGGCTGCTTACGTGATCCTGGGGTTTGTGCTGAGCGAGACCGAAGTCCGCACGCGTCAATTCTTCTCCGGCCTGGCCGTGATCATCCGCGAGGGAGTGGATAAACTTGCCGCTTCGCTACGGGGTGCTTTTAGCGAGGCAGGTGGTAACAGAATGTAAGAGCGTCCCTGGGCGCGATCTGTGTTTTTCAATCGGGTGCACATTGTTATCGAATCTGTCGGCCGCGAGCGACCTCTTACAGTTTGGCAGCAAGCGGGCTTTTACAGGGGCGGCCTTTGCCGGGTTTGAACCTGAATACGCCGGCGCTGACTTCCTGTCCTTTTCTCATGCCTCCAATAATATAAAACCAGCCGTCATGCCGGGGTAAACCGCGGTGGTCCATGCTGGCAACGGACAATGCACCGTGGCACTCCCATCTTGATTCGTCAAAGTTGTAGCTGATCAAAGCTGTTTCCGGCTCCGAGGGTGCTCCGTTATAGCCGATGCCATTGAAGTTGTACGGATTGACTGAACCGCCGGCAAAAAACACATTGCCTGCTCCGTCATCAGCCGCGGCCATCCGGTAGCGTGGAAGACCCGGGTGGGGCTCAATCGGCTGCCAGCGAATTTCGCGTAAGTTGTCGGCGGAAATTTCCCCAAGCCAGCACTCCCTGGAAGGCAGAAATTTTCGTCCGGAAGAGCGCTTCTCGTAAACGATTCGAACGCCATCGCAGACCACCATGCGATTCCCCGAGCTCCCCCCGGCATGACCGAACACCGGCTCGCCGGGCCAGGGCGTGGCCTGCTTCCAGGTCCCGTTGGCCGTATCCAGCACCTGCACCAGGTTTACATTGCCCAGATCGTGCCAACCACTGACCAGGTAGATGTAGCGATCCTGGTAGACCAACAAGGTTGAATCTTCCACCGGCACAGGCATGTCTGAAAAATGCCGCCACTGACCAGACTCCCGTTGCAGGTGGTAAACGGCAGGGACGGACTGCTCGGAGCCGTCTTGCGCAACGGTGTAGCCTCCAAAGACATAAACCTCACCCCCGGCCGCGACAGCCGAAGCCGCCAGCCGGCCTTTCCCACCCGGTACAGATTCAATGTTCTGCCATGTGCCGTTGGCCCCACCCTTCGCGGAGAAATAATGCATGGCACCGCTGCTGATATCCTGCCAGGTTTTTCCGGATTTCAGACCCAGCATGCTGTAGAGATGAATGCCATTGTCGCCAGCCAGCAAAGCGACCGCGTTATTGCTGGCAGCCTCCGGCAAAGCCGGCAGCGCTTCCTCTACCAGGCGGCCCTCCTCTGCAAACAATGCTGCAACGAGCAGGAACGACAATGAAAACACCAATGTGAATAATGATGCTCTCACGCCTCGTCCTCCAGGAATTCCTTTACCTGTTCCTTACTGAAAGGAAAAAAAAGCTCCTTGCCGTTATCCGGGAGGTACAAGACGGGAATGTGGATATCGTATTTTCGTTCCAGTTCCGGGTCCGTGTCGATTTCCACCGCTGCCCATCCAAGCCCCATGTCCCGCAGCATAACGGCGACCTCATCGCACAGGTGACAGCCAATCAGTGTGTAAAGCACCAGTTCCCTGTTATTTGGATTGTTGATGGCCATCTTGATTCAAATGTTCCGTTTGAACTCTATTCTGGCAGGCTCGCCCGCATATTGCTAAAGTCGGCTAGTGTAGTGTCCTATATTATGTGACGATTAAGCGTGACGAGATGGTATTAGCTGTAAGGCGCGTCTTGCAGGGAATGGCTGGGGCCTTCCCAAGAGGCGCAACGCAGCAGATGATGCCTTCTCATCGCACCCGAAGGGAGCCCCACAAAATATAGGACACTACACTTAATGGCTGTCAGCGTATTCGATCTGTTCAAAATTGGCGTTGGTCCTTCGAGTTCCCATACCGTCGGACCGATGAGAGCCGCCTGCACCTTTGCCCGACGGTTGGAAAGCCAGGGACTACTCGAAACTACCAGCCGCATACGCACCACCCTGTACGGTTCACTTGCACATACCGGGCGCGGCCATGGCACCGACAAAGCGGTGATGCTTGGCCTGCAGGGAGCGATGCCTGACCAGATTGACCCGGACAGTATCGACGCCGTGCTGGAGGTGATCCGCGGCAGTGATGAATTACTCCTGACCGGCTCACATGCCATCCGCTTCCGGGAAAAAGAAGACCTGCTATTCAACAGGCGCAAGGTGCTTCCGCACCATCCCAACGGCATGCGATTCGAAGCACTGGACACAGCGGGCAGCGTACTGGAAAGCCGCGACTATTACTCGGTAGGCGGGGGCTTCGTGGTCAACCAGGACAAGGCGGAACAGGACCGCATCGTCACCGACAAAACGGTAGTGCCCTACCCTTTCTCTACGGCCGACGAACTGCTGGCGCAGTGTGAGCATCACGGGCTGCGGATTTCCGAGCTGATGATGGCCAATGAGCAGACCTGGCGGGACCGGGAGGAGATTTGCCGGGGTCTGACGGAAATCCGGGACGCAATGCGTGGTTGCATGGAACGTGGTTATCGCCAGCAGGGAGTCCTGCCGGGCGGCCTCAAAGTTGAACGGCGCGCGCCGCAACTCTACCGGGAACTTCGCGAGCAAACCAGCAGCGAAGACCGGCTGGCTGTACTCGACTGGGTCAACCTGTTCGCGCTGTCCGTCAATGAGGAAAACGCAGCCGGCGGCCGGGTAGTTACCGCTCCCACCAATGGCGCCGCCGGAATCGTACCGGCCGTAATCCAGTATTACCTTGACTTCATTCCTGGTTCGAACGACGGGGGCGTGATCGAATTTTTGCTCACCGCCGGCGCCATCGGCATCCTGTATCTGCAAAATGCCTCCATATCCGGCGCCGAGGTGGGTTGCCAGGGTGAAGTGGGTGTGGCCTGTTCCATGGCAGCCGGTGGCCTCGCTGCAGCTATGGGCGGCAAGCTTTTCCAGGTAGAGAATGCCGCGGAAATCGGGATGGAGCACAACCTCGGCCTGACTTGTGATCCGGTGGGCGGGCTGGTCCAGATTCCGTGCATCGAACGCAACGCGATGGCGGCGGTCAAAGCGATCAATGCTCAACGCCTGGCCTTTCGCGGCGACGGCAAATACCAGGTGTCACTGGATAAGGTTATCAAGACCATGCGGGAAACCGGCGCCGACATGAAAAGCCACTATAAGGAAACCTCTCGTGGCGGTCTGGCCGTAAACGTGATTGAATGCTGACATCAAGACATTAATATACGTAACCTGAGGGAACGGGTAATGAAACGGAAAAGGATACAGCGAGCCCGCACAATACGTGAGTTGCCATCAATGTACGGGCTAATCTTGTTCATTCTGGTGGCGGCCCTGCTACCTGCCAGCGTGCAGGCGAAAAACATATACAAATTCCAGGACGAAAACGGAATCTGGCACTTCACCGACCAGTCGCCTGACGAGGGCATCGAGTTCTCAACCGTGTATATGGAAAGGGAACCGGAACCGCGCATCCGTTTGCGCCAGGAGGGAAAAAAAGAAAGCCCGGTCTATGTCCTGTTCAACGATTTCTGGGGTCCGGTCGAGGTTGAATTGACACTGAAGAAATCCGTCAACGTCCTTTCCGAGCCCTCCTTACCCGCACGTTTCGTGATCCCGGCTCAGACCGAACGTACGCTGGTTGGCATCGGCGCATTGGATCAACGGCGGAGTTTCAGCTACCAACTTGGCATGGCGTCGGTTCCAGGGCGTCCAATCAGCACGCCGGTAGAAGGCCTGATCATACTGCCACCGTTTTCCGCCAGCGAGGAGTATCCCATCAGCCAGGGATTTGATGGTAAAAAAACGCATGACACGCCAGACAGCCAATACGCCATCGATATTGTCATGCCGGTTGGCACCGCAGTGCACGCAGTGCGAAGTGGAACGGTGATGGACGTCGAGGAAGACTTTAACCGCGGCGGGAAAAACTACGACAAATATGCCCACAAGGCTAACCATGTCCGCATCCTGCATGAAGACGGCACCATGGCCCTGTACGCACATCTCGACCTGGCCAGCGTCAGTGTGCGCCCCGGCGCGCGGATTCGCGCCGGCCAGAAGATCGCACGCTCGGGGAATACGGGCTTCAGTTCCGGCCCTCACCTGCATTTTGCCATCCAGCAAAATTCCGGTATGCATATCATCTCCCTGCCTTTTCGCTTCCGCGCCCCGGAAGGCGCGGTAATTACACCCGAAGCTCAGCAGTATGTGAAAGGCGTTTCGGCGAATCACTAACGCTAAATTGACCAGCTGTGAATTCCAGCAACGTTGCTCACCTATTTCTTTTGCTAATGGCTGGCGCGCCAGTTCGAAGTAAGGGGTCTCCTTCCAGCACACAGCATAAACCCGTCCATGGGGCTTCCTCTTGAAACCTCGTGTTTCAAAGGGTCCTGGAAGGAGACCCCTTACTCCGAACTGGCTTGTGCAATACTGAAAGACGAACTGTAAATCAAGAATTACTCGAAGGCACGGTGCATACAACGTTGCTGGAATTCACAGCTGGTGTTGGTGTTAGAATAGCGCGCTTTACCGAGCGGCCGACAATGATATCTAAATTAGAAAATGAAATCGCCCGCCGCCGGACTTTCGCCATCATCTCACACCCGGATGCAGGCAAGACCACCCTGACAGAAAAGCTGTTGCTGTTTAGCGGCGCGATAAAGATGGCAGGTACGGTCAAGGCGAAAAAAGCCGCACGCTATGCAACTTCTGACTGGATGAAACTGGAGAAAGAACGCGGCATCTCAGTTACCTCTTCAGTCATGCAGTTCAAATACCGTGATTGCGTGATTAACCTGCTGGACACGCCTGGACACGCTGATTTCTCAGAAGACACATACCGCACGCTGACAGCGGTGGACTCGGCCCTTATGGTCATTGACTGCGCCAAGGGCGTGGAAGAACGCACCATTCGCCTGATGGAAATCTGCCGCATGCGGCAGACACCCATATTCACCTTCATCAACAAACTGGACAGGGAAGGACGCGATCCGCTGGAACTGCTGGATGAAGTTGAATCGGTGCTGGGCATCCAGTGCGCACCCATTACCTGGCCCATCGGCATGGGACAGCGCCTCAAGGGTGTCTACCACCTGCTGGATAACAAAGTCCTCCTGTACGAGTCCGGAAAAAACTACGTGACGCAGGAAGCTGCGGTCATCGAAGGCATCGACAGCCCGGAACTGGATGAGCGGCTAGGACAGGATGCTGATGAACTGCGCGAAGAAATTGAGCTGGTGCAAGGCGCCAGCCATACTTTTAACCAGGAAGCCTACCTCGCTGGCGAACAGACACCGGTATTTTTTGGCTCCGCCATCAACAATTTTGGTGTTACACCCTTACTTGACTCTTTTGTAGTCAATGCACCCGTGCCGGGCCCGCATGCAACGCGGGGCCGCACGGTAGAAGCAGGTGAATCCACGCTGACTGGATTCGTTTTCAAGATCCAGGCCAATATGGACCCCGCCCACCGCGACAGGATTGCTTTCATGAGAATCTGCTCCGGGCGTTTCCACAGCGGCATGAAAATGCATCATGTCCGCCTGGGAAAAAGTGTCAAGGCGGCCAATGCACTTACCTTCATGGCCCAGGACCGGGAACACGTCGAAAATGCCTTTCCGGGGGATATTGTCGGCCTGCACAACCACGGCACGATCAGCATCGGAGACACTTTCACCGAAGGCGAATCCCTGCAGTTTACCGGGATTCCCAATTTCGCGCCGGAACTGTTCCGCCGGGCCCAGTTGCGCGATCCCCTGAAACTGAAAGCGCTGCAAAAAGGGCTGGCACAGCTGTCAGAAGAAGGGGCCACACAGTTCTTCAGACCCCTGGTCGGCAACGACCTGATCCTGGGCGCCGTGGGAATACTCCAATTCGACGTGGTCGCCTACCGGCTGAAAAATGAATACAACGTCGATTCGTCCTTCGAAAACATCAATGTGCAAACGGCCCGCTGGATCCAGTGCGACGATGATAAAATGCTCGCTGATTTCAGACGCCAGTTGCAGATGAACCTGGCCAAGGATGGCGCCGGCGAGTTGGTGTACCTGGCGCCATCACGGATCAATCTGCAGCTTACCGAAGAGCGATGGCCGGGAATCAATTTCTCAGCAACACGGGAAACCGTCATATTCGCCGGATAAAACACATATTGTGAACGCACTCGTTGCCAGGATTCATTCACTGTTTCCGTCAAAAGACCGGCGCGGGCAGATCTGGCGCATTGCTTTGCCCATCATGGGTGGCATGATGTCGCAGAACATCCTCAACCTGGTAGATATCGGCATGGTCGGGCGCCTGGGTGACAATGCGCTGGCGGCTACCGGCATTGGCAGTTTCACCAATTACCTCGCGATCTCTTTCATCATTGGCCTGTCCGCCGGTGTGCAGGCACTGGCCGCGAGAAGGCTGGGTGAAGGCCGGGATTCAGAAACCGCCATTCCCCTCAATGGCGGCCTGATGCTGGCGCTGCTCATCGGCCTGCCCTTGTGCATCATCCTGATCCTGGCCACCCCCACCGCCTTCACTTTCCTGACCGACGCGCCCGAGGTCCAGGAACTGGGCATCCCCTACCTGCAGATACGCATCGCCAGCATGATAGCTGTGGGCATGAATTTCTCTTTCCGGGGCTATTGGAGCGCCATCCACATGACCGGCGTGTACCTGCGCACACTGCTGATCATGCACGCCATCAATATTTTCCTGAACTGGGTGTTTATATTCGGCAACCTGGGCGCGCCCGAACTGGGTGTGTTCGGTGCCGGCCTGGCAACCACGATCTCGCTGTATATCGGTACGGTCCTGTACTTTTTCTTCGCTGTCCGTCACGCCACCGACAAGGGATTTCTCCGCCAATTACCATCGCGCAGCACCTTGTGGCAACAATTCACTTTGTCCCTGCCCAACAGCCTGCAACAACTGTTTTTCACGGCCGGCCTGGTCACCCTGGTCTGGATCGTCGGGCGGATCGGCACCGCTGAAGTCGCCGCCATCAACGTCCTGATGACCTTCCACATCACCGCCATTTTGCCGGCCTTTGGAATAGCGCTTGCCACGACCACATTGGTCGGTAACGCGCTGGGCCGGGGCGACAAGGAGGATGCCGCCCAGTGGGGATGGAATGGCTCTGCCCTCACCTTTGTTTACGGTATCATCCTGAGCCTGCTGCTGATCCCGCTGGCCGACCCCATCCTGGAGGTATTTCTGACCAACCCTGAGACGCGCCGTCTGGCCCTCCTGCCAATGATCCTGTGGGCACTGATGATCTCCTTCGACACCATGGGCATGGTGCTGATGAACTCCCTGATTGGCGCCGGCGACACGAAACGCGCCATGTGGGTCAGTGTGACCTGGCAATGGATATTTTTCCTGCCCCTCGCCTACGTTGTTGGGCCGCTGCTCGGTTTCGGCCTGCTCGGCATCTGGGTCATCAACGGCTTCTACCGCGTCGGCCAGGCCCTCAACGTCGCCTGGCACTGGAAGGGCCGCAAATGGGCTCAAATCAAAATCTAAAGGTGGTTAGATTTGATTGCTGCCGACAATGCCGATACATTGCCCCGCATTGATTAGAAAAATAAATTCTATGGAGAGCGCTTCATGATTGGCACAATTGCCTTTGGACTTTTCGGGCTGGCGGTTCTGCTCAGCATTGCTTTTGCATTTTCCTCCAACCGCAAGGAAGTGGACTGGAAGCTGGTGGCCTCCGGTATAGGATTACAGCTTTTTTTCGCGGTCCTGGTGATTCTTGTTCCCGGGGGAAGGGAATTTTTTGAAGGCCTGAGCCGCATTTTTGTGACCGTTATCGGCTTTGCCATGGAGGGGTCCACCTTTATTTTCGGCTCGCTGGCCGATCCTTCTAACCTGGGTTTTATATTTGCTTTCCAGGTGCTGCCGACCATTATCTTTTTCGCATCCCTGATGGCAGTTTTGTACCACCTGGGACTGATGCAGAAAGTCGTGCAGGCAATGGCCTGGGTAATGCTGAAGGTTATGCGCATCAGCGGATCCGAATCACTTTCCGTGGCAGCCAATGTCTTTGTCGGCCAGACCGAAGCTCCGCTGGTTGTTCGTCCCTACATCAGCCGTATGACCGAATCTGAGTTGCTCACCATGATGGTGGGTGGAATGGCCACGATTGCCGGAGGAGTGCTGGCTGCTTACATCACCATGCTGGGTGGAGCCGATGAGGCGGCGCGGATTTTTTACGCCAAACACTTACTTGCAGCCAGCATCATGGCGGCGCCAGCCACCATCGTGATTGCAAAGCTGCTCAAGCCGGAAGTAGATGAGTCCGTGACCCGTGGCAAGGTTACACTGCACGTTGAAAAAACCGCAACCAATGTTATCGAGGCGGCAGCAAACGGTGCAGGAGACGGCGTCAAGCTGGCGCTTAACGTCGGTGGTATGCTGTTGGCGTTTGTCGCCCTGATTGCATTGATAAATTACCCGCTTGGCTGGATCGGCCAGGTCACGGGGCTCGAGGCCATCATTGGTCAGCCGGTAAGCCTGTCGATGATCCTCGGCTATTTTCTGTCACCGCTGGCCTGGGTCATTGGGATACCCTGGCAGGACGCGGTAACCGTGGGTGGGCTGATTGGCGAAAAGGTCATCACCAATGAATTCGTCGCCTACGCCCACCTCAAGGAGATCCAGGACACAATGACACCTAAGGCCCTGCTAATCTCAACTTACGCACTGTGCGGTTTCGCTAATTTCTCTTCCATCGCCATCCAGATTGGCGGTATCGGCGGGCTGGCGCCTGATCGCCGGTCGGACCTGGCGCGGCTGGGCTTGACAGCTGTCCTGGGTGGCACGCTGGCCACCATGATGACCGCGACCATCGCCGGTGTGCTGACCAGCATCGCCTGACCGCAGCATACCGTGTCGGGCCACTCACAATTCAGCCTGTTTGGCCAACGGCGGTTCATGCCGTTTTTCATGACCCAGGGACTGGGCGCATTCAACGACAATATTTTCAAGAATGCGCTGGCGGCGTTGCTGGTCTTCAAGGGCAGCCAGATAGCCGGTTTGAACACCCACCAGGTGGTCAACCTCAGCGCCATGATTTTCATCCTGCCGTTTTTCCTTTTTTCCGCCCTGTTCGGGCAATTTGCCGATAAGTATGAAAAATCCGTCCAAATTCGCCGGATCAAGCTGTTCGAGATCTTCATCATGTTGATGGCCACCCTTGCCTTCTGGCTGAACAACCTTCCCCTGTTATTGTTCGTACTCTTTCTGCTGGGCCTGCAATCCACCATTTTTGGACCGATCAAATACGGCATCCTGCCCCAGGTCCTGGCCAGGGAAGAGCTGGTTGGCGGTAATGCACTGATTGAAATGGGTACTTTCGTGGCCATACTCGCAGGTACGATCGCCGGCCCGCAACTGGCCGGAATCGAAACAACCTGGCCTTATTGGGTTGGCGCCGCCTGCCTGCTGGTCGCAATTGTTGGCTACCTGTTCAGTGTGAAAATCCCAATCGCGGAAGCCGTCAGCCCCGGGCTGAAAATCAACTGGAATATTTTCACCGAGACGGTCCACAATCTGAAGTTCCTCAATGAAAACCGCACGGTACTGAACAGCGTTCTGGGCATTTCCTGGTTCTGGTTTTTCGGTGCGATTTTCCTGGTCCAGATTCCAGCTTACAGCCAGTATGTTCTCGGCGGAGATGAAAATCTGATGTCAACGCTGCTGGCCCTCTTCATTATGGGCATCAGCACGGGTTCTCTCCTGTGTGAGCGGTTGTCCGGCAAGCAGGTCGAAATCGGGCTGGTTCCTTTTGGCGCCATCGGGCTCACCCTGTTTGGCCTGGACCTGTATTTCGCCTCACCCACCAGCCCCGGCTTCGCTGTCAGTGCGTTCGATTTCCTCTTCAGTGGCGCCAACTGGCGGATCAGCGTGGACCTGGTGCTGATTGGCATATTCGGTGGTTTCTACATCGTTCCACTCTATGCCCTGGTGCAACAGCGGTCGTCTCCCGATCATCGCTCGCGCGTGATCGCCGGCCTTAACATTCTGAACGCCCTGTTCATGGTGATCGCCGCGGTAATGGCCATGCTGGTTCTGGGCCCGGCAGGCTTATCGATTCCAGAGTTGTTCCTGATAACGGCAATACTGAACGCCATAGTGGCGGTTTATATCTTTACGCTGGTACCCGAATTCCTGATGCGGTTCCTGGTGTGGATACTGATTCACACAATTTACCGGGTCAGCGTGAAAGGCATCGACAATATCCCTGAGGAAGGCCCGGTGATGGTGGCCAGTAACCACGTCAGTTTCGCCGATCCGCTTATCATCGGCGGAATCATCCGCCGCCCGGTGAGATTCGTGATGTATTACAAAATCTTCCGGATCCCGGTATTGAACTTCATATTTCGCACCGGCAAGGCTATCCCCATTGCCAGCCGCGCAGAAAATCCGGAAATCCTGGACGAAGCCTACCGCCGCATTCACCAGGTGCTGGACTCCGGTGACGTGCTGGGCATTTTCCCCGAAGGCGGCATTACCGGCGACGGCACCATCCAGCCATTCAAGCCAGGCATTGACAAGATCATCAGCGAAAAACCCGTTGACGTCGTTCCGGTCGCCCTGTGCTATTTGTGGGGTTCTCTGTTCAGCCGCCGTGACCCCTTGCTAAAAAGAAGGCCATACAAGTTGTGGGCAAAAATCGAACTGAGAATCGGAACCCCGATCCCGCCGCAAGAGGTCACCGCGGTCAGGCTGCAAGAGGAAGTTCAGCGCTTGCGCGGAGATGACCGCTAATAGCTCCTGTAAGAGGTCGCTTGCGGCCGAAAGATTTTGAAAGCTTGCACCCAATTACCAGACACAGTTCGCGCCCAAGGACGCTCTTACAAGAACTGTAAGAGGTCGCTTGCGGCCGAATGCTCCTGAATGATCGCTCGCAAACAAAACCCTACTCTCGCCCGGCACCACACTTCCAGCATCTGTCAAAGACGCCTTCAACGTCTACACCACATTCAGCGCAAACCCAGTCTTCATTTGGCCGCTCCACCGGCAGATCGAGTTGCAGCAACTGCTTCGCCCGCGCAAGATCCTTTTCCTCCAGGATATAGAGCTGGGGGACGACTTCCACGAAGGGCACTTCACCCATAACTGATGAGCCATACTGATTTTTGAGGAAAGTCCTGATGTCGTGAGATTCCAGCAGGGACTGCATTTGTCCCACGCGGCTGAAGTCAAAATTCTCGAATACTTTAATCATAAAGCCGTATTCCCCTTCACTTCGCAAACAGCTGATCCGGGCTGGCGAATGCCTTGATCTCGATGTTGTTCCCTGCCGGGTCACGGAAAAACAGGGTCGCCTGCTCCCCCGCTTGCCCCTTGAAGCGGATGGTGGGTTCGATCACGAAGTGTATTGCCGCGGCTTGTAACCGGTCTCGTAAAGCTGCCCAGTCATCCATGTCCATCACCAGACCGAAATGCGGGACGGGTACGCCATGCCCGTCGACGGGATTCTCCAGCGCAGTTGTGTTCCTGTCATCACGCGTGTCAAGGTGCACGACCAACTGATGACCAAAGAAATTGAAATCCACCCAGAGCTCACTACTACGTCCCTCGGTGCAGCCCAACAGGCCGCCGTAGAATGCCCTGGCGTCGGCCAAATTGTCGACGGGAATTGCCAGATGGAATGGCCTTAGATTATTAATAATATTCATATTTTTCCTGTGGGAGCACGTCTTGCCCACGACACGTAAGAGCGACCTTGGGCGCGACCTGTGTTTGGCAATTGGGCACAAGCCGTAAAAATCTTTCGGCCGCAAGCGACCTCTTACAGTTCCTCCTTCGGCTCAAACAGCAACGAGGCCGAATTGATACAGTATCTCATTCCGGTTGGCGGCGGTCCGTCGGGGAAAATATGCCCGAGATGCGCATCGCAGTTTCTGCACAACAATTCAATCCGGACCATGCTGAGGCTGGAATCAGGCCGTTGCACGATATTGGCCTCTTCCAGTTCCGAATGAAAGCTGGGCCAGCCGCAACCGGCAATGAACTTGCTCTCTGAGCCAAACAGGGCATGACCACAGCATACGCAAAGATACTGCCCCTCATCCTGGAGTTGCTCATACTCGCCACTGAAAGGCGCCTCTGTACCGGACTTCCTTGTCACCCGGTACTGTTCTCCTGTTAACAGAGCTTTCCATTCTTCATCTGTCTTGTTTATTCTGCCCATATGCTTTGGCCCTTGAACACGATGCAGGACATAGTACCCAAATCCGGCAACGATATGGGCTTAAACAATATGTGGGCTTGTGTATTGATTTCAGTTTTCCTGCTGGCGGGCTGTGCCAGCCCGGCCTGGTACGCACAAGTCGTCTCCGGACACCTGGCGTTGATGACCCAGCGCGCGGACATCAGCGAAGTCCTGGCAGAAGGCAAGCTGGACCCTGCACTACAACAGGACCTGATACTGGCCATGGAAATTCGTGATTTTGCAATAGACCAGCTTGGCCTGCCGGACAACGGCAGTTATACCGAATTCGTTCAAACCGGGCGGCATGCCGTAACCTGGAATATCGTGGCGACACCGGAGTTTTCACTCGAGGCCAAACGGTGGTGTTTTATCGTCGCGGGCTGCGTTTCCTACCGGGGCTACTTCGATCAGTTAAAGGCCGAACGCTTTGCACACAAGCTGGAAAAGAAATCGTACGATGTCACCATCTCACCGGCGATCGCCTACTCGACGCTGGGTTGGTTCGACGATCCCTTGCTGGACACCATGCTGCAATACCCGGAAGAGCAACTGGCGGCTTTCATTTTCCACGAACTGGCGCACCAGCAGTTGTATGTGAAAGGCGACACCGCATTCAGCGAGGCCTACGCCAGTTTTGTCGAAGAAGCCGGTGTCAGGGCATGGCTACAGTCATCCGGCCGCGATGATCTGCTGCTGCGCTGGCAATCAATGAACGAAGCTTCAAATCAATTCGATATCCTGTTACAAAATACACGGGACCAACTGAACAGAATATATATCTCCGGCCTTGACGAAGAAGAAATGAGAGCACAAAAAAAGCTTGTTTTCATCGAAATGAAATCACGATACCTGGCGTTGGTCAGTGAACACTGGGGTGGGGTAAACCATTACCGTTCCTGGTTTTCTCTTGAACTCAACAATGCCCGGCTGGCCCTGATGAAACTTTACCGCGGGGGTAGCTGTGCTTTCGAAAATCTGTACGAATCAGCTGGAGAAAACATGGTGCTTTTTCATCAATTGTCCGCCGATCGCGCTGCTCTGAACCCGGATGAAAGGGCCGCCTGGCTCAACCAGTCTTGCGACCGGCGACGATCTGTGACAACGTAGCGTTCATCCCAGGGAAAGGGCAACGACACTTGCCTTCTTTGAAACTTTCAAACTGCAGAAAACACACTGCAATTCTGGCATGTTCAAGCCTGATGTTTTTCTGTTCTGCTGTGCCGGGACTGGAATCACAGGCTGCTGTTGCATCTTCGTGCCCCAAGCCCGCCATTGGTCCGGTAATTCCACTCACACCGGATCGCAGCGGCGCACCCATCATCGTGTATGCCAGGCAGCTGGACGCGAACAATAATGAACAGGGCGAAGCCCGCGGTCACGTGGAGTTGTACCGCGCCGACCAGTACCTGTCCACGGAACAGATTCTTTTTCATCCGACAAGCAAGGAAATCACCCTGCCCGTCGCGGTTGCCTATGAAGACCAGCAGGTCTGGGTCAAGGGCCAGCAAGCACGCTATGGTTTTGAGGATGAGTCGGGGGAGTTTTCACTAATCGACTTCGGTCTCACCGGTTCCAGCGCACACGGCAGCGCGGATTCAATTAATTTAATCAGCGGTCACACTTCACTGTTGCATCAAATCGTTTATACCACCTGCCCAGGTGAACAACCGGACTGGGAACTATCAGCCAGCGAACTTGAATTGCAGCACGAAAAGGGGAGAGGTGTGGCGCGTGGGGCGAAGCTGAAGTTTAAAGGCGTACCCATTTTCTATGCTCCCTGGTTTACGTTCCCGATTGATGACCGCCGTAAATCCGGTTTCCTTTACCCCCGTATCGCTCATACGAACGACAACGGCTTCGAATTCGGGGCCCCATACTACTGGAATATCGCCCCCAATCAGGATGCAACCATCGAACCACGCTATATCACAGACCGTGGTTTCGTACTAGCGGGCGAATACCGCTTTTTGACCCGGAAAACCTTTGGTTTGCTGGACTTTGACTACCTGCCAGACGATAAGGTAACCGGAGATCAGCGCTATCATTACCGTTTCCAGCACCATGCTGCACCCTGGCGTCACTGGCAAACTCAGCTGGTGTTCGAGCGAGTCAGTGATGACCAGTATTTCCTGGACTTCGGCGCCAACCTTCTCCAGACCTCGAGACAATTCCTGCGCAGCAGCGCCACGATGAATGGCGTAGGCCGCTACTGGAACTTTGAGGTGATGGCCGATGATTTCCAGATCATCGACCAGAGCATCAGGCCTGAAAATGAGCCTTACAGGCGCGTACCGAGATTGGCCTTCTGGATGGACAGGCCATTGTTCCGCAGCGGTTTTTCGTTTGGCCTGGATTCCGAACTGGTATATTTTGATCGCAATTTTGGCATCACTGGCGCACGATTCGACATCTATCCCAAAATCTACTGGGAACAATTCGCCTCGTGGGGTTTCATCAAACCGGGAATAGGCTATCGTTATACCACTTACGACCTGGACCAACTGGGCTCACTCCCTGATAATTCTCCCAACCGGGGCACGGCCATTGCCAGCGTGGACGCAGGCCTGTACTTCGACCGCCTGACCAGTCAAGGCAATAATCAGACCCTCGAACCACGCCTGTTTTATCTTTACGTTCCCTATGAAAACCAGGATGATCTGCCGGTTTTCGACACCGGCGAGTTCACATTCGGATTCAGCCAGTTATTCAACACGAATCGATTTGCAGGGGCTGACCGCCAGGGTGATGCCAACCAACTCTCCATCGCTCTGACCACCCGGACTTTCAATGCCGAAAACGGGCAGGAACACTGGAGGCTGAGCTTTGGACAGATTTTCTATTTCGAATCTCAGCGGGTCCAGCTGGAAGACCTGATTGATGTGGACGAAAACCTGTCCCCTTTTATCGCCGAACTCGCCTGGCAGCCAATCAGCCGTTTGAGCGCCGTCGCCGGCCTGCAATACGGCTGGGAAATAAACCGAATTGAAGTCGGCAGTCTCGGCCTGCGCTGGTCCGGGGATAATGGCGGGCGTGTTGGATTCGAATACCGGTTCCGCCGCGATCGCGTGGACCAGTTCGATTTTCGCTTTTTCTGGCCCATCAACGAGCGCTGGAGAGTGCTTTCGCGTATCAACTACTCCTTCGCTGACAAAGACATACTGGAAATCCAGGGTGGTTTCGAATACGAAAGCTGCTGCTGGGCTGTTCGCACCGTTCTGCGCCGCTACCTGAAAAACCGTGACGGCGACTATCGTGATGGCATCTTTTTCGAACTCAACCTCAAAGGCCTGGCCAGCCTGGGAACGCGCTCGCAGGACCTGTTCCGGAATTAACGGTGACCCATACACGCCTGTAAGAGGTATCGGCTGGTCACGCATCTTATCGCCGGCGATTCCGGAAACTCGTGTAAAATGCGGGCTTTCATACATGCCGGCGTTAAAATGCAGGCAACAGTTTTTTGGAGAGTTACTTGATGTTCCATTTTCCTTTTCCCCGCGCAATGACTACGGCCCTCTTTGCGCTGGCCTCCGTCGCGGTTACCACCGGGCTCGAAGCCCAATTGGATGGCGGAAGCATTCAGCCCATTGATTCCATCATAGCGCTGGTTGATGAGGACGTTATCCTGCGCAGCGAACTGGATATGGCCATTGCAGGTATCGTCGAACGAATCCGGGCCAGTGGTGAGGCCATGCCTCCGATGGACCTGTTGGAAAGCCAGGTACTCGAGCGCCTGATTATGCGTGAGTTGCAGGTACAAAAAGCCCTGCAAACCGGCATCCGAATCAGCGATGCGGACATTGACCAGGCCCTGGTCAGCCTGGCGCAGCAGAATAACATTACGGTGCAGCAATTACGCCGGGTCATAGAGGGAGATGGTGAGGACTTTGCTGAATTCCGTCGCAATATCGGCGAAGAACTTTTGACCGATCGCCTACAACAAAGAATTGTGGCCGGCATGGACCCGATCACGGATACGGAAGTGGATATTTTGCTGGCTTCTGAAGACCTCAGTGGCGGCGAGTACGATATTTCCCACATCATGATAGGTCTTCCTGAGGGTGCGACGCCGCAACAGATCAAGGAAGGCCAGTTCAAGGTGGATGAGGTGTACCAGCGGCTTGTGGATGGCCTGGATTTTGCTTCAGCGGCCATCAGTTATTCTGACGCTGAGGAAGCACTCGAGGGAGGTAATGTGGGGTGGCGGGACCTGAACAGCGTACCGGCATTTTTTGCGGATGCGGTACGGGAGCTTAGCCCCGGAGAATTCACCGCGCCCATCCGCAGCCCGCGTGGGTATCATATTCTCAAGGTAAACGACTACCGGGAGCAGCGCCAGGTCGTGATCGAGGAATACCATGCACGCCACATCATGATTGAATCCAACGAATTGATCTCGCCTCGCGCGGCGATGGACAAGATTACAGAGATTAAAGAAGAGTTGAATAATAACGGCGACTTCGCCGAACTGGCCAAGGAAAACTCCGATGACCCGACCAGTGCCAACCTGGGTGGCGACATGGGATGGTTTCCGCCGGATGCCTATGGTGACCGGGTATACCAGACCCTGCTCGCTCTGAAAATAAACGAGACGAGTGAACCGTTTCAGACTGAAGGTGGCTGGCACGTCATGGAACTGCTGGGAAAACGGGATATGGACCGTACCGAGGATGCAATTCGAGCAGAGGCCCGGGACACAATCCGGCAACGCAAGGCGGAGCAGGAAGTCAGAAAAGTCCTTAGGCAATTCCGGGATGAGGCCTTCGTTGAAATTCGCCTGCCTGGCCGGGAAAGTACTTCCGGTTAACTCGAATAGATCAAAATGACAATTGATGTGCCGGTACTTGCCATTACAGCGGGAGAACCTTCGGGTATAGGGCCGGAAATCCTGCTCAAACTCAACCAGGAACACCCTGAATTCCGGCTGCTCGCCGTGGCCGACCCCGTGCTCCTGCAACAGGCAGCAGACATGCTCGGTTTCGATACCAGGATCAAGCAATGGCAGCCTGGTGAAATTGTTTCAGCTGGTCAGCTGGCTTGTTTTCCAACGAGGCTTGCGGAGCCGGCAAACCCCGGTCAGCTGACTAAAGAAAATGCTCCCTATGTACTCGATACGCTCCGCCAGGCTGTCCGGCTGATCCGGCAAGGGCATGCCGCTGCGTTGGTAACCGGGCCGGTGCACAAAGGAATCATTAACGAAGCAGGTGTGCCTTTCACTGGTCATACTGAATTCCTGGCGAATCTTGGCAATACTCCCCAGGTGGTCATGATGCTTACGGCGCCCGGCTTACGCGTCGCCCTGGTAACCACCCATCTGCCCCTGCTTGAGGTTCCTGCTGCAATCACCATGGAAAAACTGAGGGCGGTGATCCAGATTACGGAAACGTCCCTGCAGCAGCAATTCGGCATTACCCGGCCCCGCTTGCAGGTACTGGGCCTGAATCCCCACGCGGGTGAAGGCGGACACCTGGGAGAAGAAGATGAGCAAATCATCCGGCCGGTCATTGAACAATTACGCCAACAGGGCATGGATATTGAGGGGCCCGTGCCAGCAGACACCGCCTTCACACCGACACGAATCGCTGCCTGTGATGTGGTGGTGGCGATGTACCACGACCAGGGTCTGCCGGTACTCAAACACCTGGGATTTGGTCAGGCGGTGAATATCACGCTGGGTCTGCCATTCATCCGCACCTCGGTAGACCACGGTACCGCCCTGGACATCGCCGGAACCGGTCAGTCCAACGCCACCAGCCTGTACCAGGCCGCCCTGTGTGCGCAACAAATGTCCCGGCGTGTTCGGGTGAACCCGTCTTGAAACACAAGGCGCGCAAAAGATTCGGACAGAATTTCTTGACGGATTCGGTGGTAATCCAGAGAATCGTGGATACCATCGTCCCCCGGCCGGATGAACTCTTCATTGAAATCGGCCCCGGCCAGGCCGCACTGACCAGACCGTTGATCGACACCGGCATGGAATTGCACCTGGTGGAAATCGATCGTGACCTGGCGGACCGGCTTGCTAAACAGTTTCGCATCCATCCAGGCGTGCATGTGCATGTCGGCGATGCACTAAAAATGGACTTTGCCGCCATTTCAGGTGAAAGTCCGTTCCGGCTGGTAGGCAATCTGCCCTATAACATTTCCACGCCACTGCTGTTCCATGTGCTGAACTGGAGTGAGCTAATCATTGATATGCATTTCATGCTGCAATCCGAAGTGGTCAATCGCATGGCGGCGTCACCCGGCACCAAGGCCTGGGGCAGGCTTTCCATCATGTGCCAGTACCATTGCAAAGTCATACCGCTGTTCACGGTGCAAGCCGAATCATTCACTCCCGTACCTAAAGTACAATCCGGGATCGTCCGGTTGATTCCCCACCGTGATCCCCCGGTTCAGATCGCCTCGAAGGAATCCTTCGACCAGCTGGTCACCCAGGCCTTCTCCATGCGGAGAAAGACCTTGCGTAACAGCCTTCGCAACATGCTGGACGTGTCTCTCATTGAAAGCGCCGGGATCGATCCGGGCTTGCGGGCCGACGCACTTGGCCTGGAACAATTTGCAGCCTTGTCCAATTTAATGGAATGATGTGCACATGATTGATATTTCTCCCAACCCGAAATACCTCGGCCGACAGGACGACCATTATGCGTTCGCTTATGAAATTACCATCACGAACCAGATGGGCTTTCCCGTGAAGCTGCTGAACCGGCACTGGATCATCACCCATGGAAACGGTTATATCGAGGAAGTCCGGGGTGAAGGAGTAGTGGGAGAAAAACCCCGGCTGGAACCGGGACAATCATTCACCTATACCAGTGGCGCCCTGATCCCTACCCCCAGCGGTTCCATGTCCGGAAGTTATGAATTTGTTGCCGACAACGGTGAGACTTTCCGGGCAGCGATTCCCGAGTTTGTGCTCGCCGCGCCAGAGTCGTTGCACTAGTACTCCTGCAAATGGCCACTTACCTGATCGGCGACATCCAGGGTTGCTACAACCCTCTGCAACGGCTGCTGGAGAAAATCAACTTCGACCCCGCCGGCGACAGCTTGTGGTGCCCCGGTGATCTTGTTAATCGCGGCGGTCAGTCGCTTGAAGTCCTCCGTCTGCTGGAAGGCCTGGGCGACAATTTCATCATGACGCTGGGCAACCACGACCTGTACTTGCTGGCCGAGAATTACAGGTATCCGGATGGTGGTTCGCCCAATCCCGAAATCAATGCCATCCTGCAGGCCCCGGACCGGCTGAAACTGCTCGACTGGATGCAGCGCCAGCCGCTGGCCCGCTGGTCGGCCGAGCACCAGGTGCTAATGGTTCACGCCGGTGTCATCCCCCAGTGGACACTGGAGCAGACACTGTCCTGCGCGGCCGAAGTCGAACGGGTGTTGCAGTCGGGAAAAAGCAGGAAATTCTTCAAGATGATGAGAAAGAACGGGCCTCGCAGGTGGCGCGATGACCGGACCGGCTGGAGACGCCGTCAACTGATCAGCAACATCCTGACCCGCGTTCGCTACTGTGACCGTAACGGCAAAATCCTAACCAGTGCCAGCGGCCCGCCCGGCTCCCAGCCGCCACCTTATCGCCCCTGGTTCAAGCACAAGCATCGGCAGACCCGAAAAATCACAATAGCCTTCGGCCACTGGGCCGCACTTGGCTTGCATTTGAAGAAGCGGCTGCTTGGCCTGGATTCAGGTTGTGTCTGGGGAGGCAGACTGACGGCGGTCAGACTGGAGGACCGGCAAATGTTCCAGGTTCCCGGACTTTTTCGCTAACCCTGATCAGTTCGATGATCTCAAAGGCCAGTTCATTGTTCTCATCGATGGCCTGTGAACGCCGGCTGATTTCAGTCCACTCGCTTTCATTCCATTCAGGGAACCAGGTATCCGCAGCGGGTGCACAATCTACCATTGTCAGCACCATCCGCTCCGCCGTGGGTAAAGCCTGCCGGTACAACTGACCACCGCCGATGACCATTATCTCGTCCCCTTCCGCCCCTTCAATTGCAAGTGGCAGGGATTGAACGACCAGGCAGTCTTCGGCACGGTAATCACGATTGCGCGTCACCACGATATTCTGCCGTCCCGGCAAAGCAACCCCGATCGATTCCCAGGTCTTCCGGCCCATGACGATGGGCTTGCCCATAGTGGTTTCCTTGAAATGCCTCAGTTCACCGGGAAGCCGCCAGGGCATGGCGCCCGCCAGACCAATCGCGCGGTTGCGCGCCATGGCGGCGACGATTGTTATGGTTTTTCTATTTTGCATGGAGTGATTTTAGCGCTATTCTGTGGTCCGTTGCTCTGCTGTATGAAAAAAGGAAATAATGGTCGATGAAATTTGGTCTGAGACTGATCGGTTACCTGGGTAATGCCCATGAGCTTGTCCGCCTGGCGGTCCTGGCCGAACAGGCCGGTTTCGATTACGTCTGGTTCCCGCATGATACCTTTATGGGCAACACCTGGGTGATCACCAGCGCCGTGGCGACACAGACTTCGCGCATCCACATTGGCAGTGTGGGCACCAACCCTTACACGACAAATCCGGCGGAAATCGCCACTTATATAGCGACACTTGACGACCTGTCCCGGGGACGAGCGGTGCTCGGCCTGGGATTGCATACCGAACAAATGGTGGAGTGGACCGGCATCGACGCCAGTGACTACATGACACGCACCCGCGAGGCTGTGGAAATTATTCGTGCGCTGATGCGTGGTGAAGTTGTGGACTACCAGGGCGAAGCCTTTCAGTGGACCGAACAATGCTATCTGCGCTTCAGGCCACTTCGCGATGAAATACCGATTTATGTCTGTGCCTTTGGCCCCGAATACCTTGCAATGAGTGGCGCTATCGGCGACGGCAGCCTGCCGATGATCACACCTCCTGAATCCGCGGAGTACATGGTTTCAACTATCACAAGGGGTGCTCGTGATGCCGGACGTGATCCTGCCGGAGTGGACATTGCCGGTTGCGCGTGGCTATCGCTTGCACAGGACCGGGGTGAAGCAACCCAGGTGCTGCGCCAGATGGTCAGCTACTTTGGACCCTACCTGGAGGCGCCGGCACTGGCGGCTATCGGCCTTTCACCTGAGGATTTTGAGCCACTGGGGCGACTGGTTGAGGCGGGTCGTTACGATGAGGCGGCAAATCTCGTGACCGATGAAATGACGAATCTTGCAATCCGGGGTACACCGGATGATGTCATCCGGCGGATTGAAACCGTTGCAGACATGGGTATCACCCAGATCAGCCTGGGCGGCCCACTGGGGCCAGACCCGGATGAGGCGATCCGCCTGATGGGCGAGCGCGTCATTCCCCATTTCAATTCTGCTTGAGGGAAGTCGCGCCCGGCACCCTGCCCTGCAGAATCGCAATCATGTGCGCCTTGTCAATATTTCCGCCGGTAATCACACATACGACCGGGCCATTCGCTGTTAATGACAAAGCCGCTGCCAGCGCAGTAGCACCCGCCGCTTCGGCAACTACCCGGTTGGATTCGAACAGGACCCGGATTGCATCCGTCACTGCCTCCAGGGAAGAGACGATCGAGCCGTCCAGTAGCCGCTGTAACAAAGGCCACATCTCAGGCAACACGGAAGTTGCGCCGATACCGGAGATAAAACTGGGCTGATGTTCGACCTCTATTGGCTGCCCGGCTTCGAAGGCTGATTTCAATGCGGTGGACGTCTCGCATTCAGCGGCAAATACATGGGTGTCCGGTTTCAGGGCCTGAACCGCAGATGCAATGCCGCAGGAGACGCCGCCACCACCAAACGGAACGACAATCGTATCCACAGCGGGCAGATCCTGGAGGATTTCCAGGCCAATTGTCGCGTTCCCGGCGATGGCCGCCGGGTCACAAACCGCATCGATATACAGCCCCGGCTCACCGGCAACTTCATGATTGCAAATGATGTCCCACCAGTCCGCATATGGCACCACCCTGACCTTTGCTCCCATGCGGCGAATCGAGGCACACTTGCCTTCCGGTGCGGTTTCCGGCACATAGACGGTAGCGGAAACGCCCAGGCGCCGGGCCAGCCAGGCAAGCGCGTACCCGCTGTTACCGGAACTGGCGGTATAGACACCCTGACGGAGCTTTGCAGGATCCGTGCTTTTGAGTATGTTGCCTACACTTCGAATTTTGAACGCACCCACCGGTTGGAGATTTTCCAGCTTGAGATAGATTTCAGCTGCGTTATCCGGGGCATTCAGGCGTATCAGTGGTGTTCGCAGGGCAAGACCGGCCAGACGGGATTCAGCAGCCCTGATTTCGTCTATGAGCGCTGCCTCAACAGTCGTGCTCGTACTCAAGTTCCCGGCACTCTATTTCAAAGTCGAGAAGAAAATGAGCCCGAAGGCAACGGGAGCAACATATCTGACGATAAAGCGCCAATAGGCATAGCGTGGCCCATCCGGAAAGTCGAGTTCGTCCATTGTCGACTTACGTGACATCATCCAACCTGCAAACACGGCGATCAGCAAGGCATTGATCGGCAAGAAAATGTTCGCAACGAAGAAATCCATTACATCGAAAATGGTCTTGTCGGCAAAAAACGAGAACATTCCCAGGGGCCTGAAATCACCCCAGAGGTTAAAGGAAAGCGCAATAGCCAGGCCGACCAGCCAGGCCGCAAATCCCGCCAGCAACGCCAACCGCGGCCGCTTGAATCCGCGCTGTTCCTCAAGCCAGGAGACAGCCGGTTCCAGCATGCCAATGGAAGAGCTGAGCGCCGCGAATGTAAGCAGAACAAAGAATGCGCAACCGACAAGAGTGCCGGCCGGCATCTGTCCAAATGCCACCGGGAGCGTCACAAAAATGAGGCCGGGTCCTTCACCGGGATCCAGCCCATAACCCAGAACCAGGGGAAATATTGCCAGGCCGGCAAGTATCGCCACCAGCGTATCGACAATGCCGATTACTGCGGCTGCCCAGGGTAATGAAATGTTTTCTGGCAGATAGGCGCCATAGGTGATCATCGCCCCAACGCCCACCGCTATCGAAAACAAGGCCTGCCCCAGGGCCATCAATACTACCGGTACGGTGATTTTTGAGAAATCCGGGGTAAACAGAAATGAGACGCCCGCCTTGAAATCGGCCGCAAACATCGCATAGCCGACCATCAATAACAGGATCACAAACAAGGCCGGCATCATGATTTTGACCGAGCGTTCCAACCCTTTCCGGACGCCCCTGGCGACAACGAATACGGTCAATCCAATATACACGGAATGCCAGAAAATCATCCGCGAGGGTGAAGCCAGGAGCTTGCCGAAAAAAGCACTGGAATCATTTCCATCAAATCCGCGGAAGCTGCCGGCAGCAGCTTGAAAGACATAGTCAATCGCCCAACTCGCAACGACGCTGTAGTAAGTAAGGCCAAGCATCGGGATCAGGATGCTGAGCCAGCCAATCACCTGCCATCCCTGGCTGCGGTTTTCCTCACGAGCCAGGTTGGACATGGTAAGAACCGGGCTTTGCTTACCACGCCGGCCCATGGCCAACTCTGCGGTAATGATTGGAATACCCAGCAGCAGGACAAAGCCGATATAGATCAGTACGAATGCACCGCCACCATTCTGGCCTGCAATATAGGGAAATCGCCAGATGTTGCCCAATCCGACTGCGGCGCCTACCGCGGCGAGAATAAACGCAGACCGGGATGACCAGGTTTCGTGGACAGATACTTGCGCCATATCGTTCTCCGGCTGTGCCCTGAATTTATAATTAAAGTTTGATCAGCTTAAAGCATGCTTTTCTGTAACTCGATCAGGTAATCAATGTCTTCTTCGGTGTTAAAAAAATGTGCACTGATTCGCAGATTACCGATCCCACCCAGCGCACGCATGGAAATCTTAATGGGTTTCATACAGCGGCCAGGCGCAGCACAGCGCTGAAAGAAGGCCGTGTCCTTATCATAATCACCAGTCGTGTAAGTAATGAGCCCATGCCGCTTCTTTGGATCCGTCGGGGAAGTGACTTTACATCCTATTTCCTGGAGCCGTTCTATTGTGTATGTCCCCAGCCGGTTGACCCGTTCTTCAACGTTTTTAATACCAATTTTTTCATAAAACTTTAATGTGGCGATCCAGCCAAACAATGCCGGTCCGATGGTAACGTCCTGTGAAAACCGGTTGGCGTTATTAACTGGCGGGTATTTCCAGCTTTCAAGGACATCGTGATCATGGTCGGCAAACGGGATCATTCCTGGAATATCCGCCCAGATGTAGTTCCGGAATCGGGCGTCAATCTGATTCATAACTGCTTGTTTGATATAAAAAATACCAGCACCTTCCGGTCCACACTGCCACTTGTAGGCGCCGGAAATGAGCATGTCCACATCATCATCCTTAACATCTATTTCAGCTGCGCCGAGTGTTTGCATCGCATCATCAAGCACCAGGGCCCCTTGTGCATGAGCAATGCTGCTGACTTCCTTCATATCAAAGGTAAAACCACAAAATGCCGTGGTCCGGTCAACGATCACCATCCTGGTGTTGCCATCAACCATCTTTTCCAGGTCGTCCATCAAAATCTCACCGTTTACATTTCTCACCACCCGGATTTCAATTCCATAGCGGCGTTTCAAATCCAGGAGAATATAAGGGATGGAGGGGTAAGACAGGTCTGTGATAACAACATTTTCACCTTGCTGCCACTCGAACATATTATAAAGTATGAGATTTGCTGTAATGGCCGGGCGATACGTATTTGTGACTTCATCCTTGTCGGCATTGATGAAACGGGCTCCCCGTTCAATACTTTCATCCCAGGCAGCCAGTAAAAACGGGTGTGTAGCAATATCCGCTGTCGGGATATCTTCCATACGCCCATATTCAACAAAGTTGTAAAACTCTCGAACCGCCGTTAACCAGTAATTCCCGGGGATCATCTGATCTGCTGCGTTCAAATATATCCAGTGATCAAGTAATTTGAATTCCTGACGAATCTCGTCAATATGATTATCTATGTAATTATTACTCACTGTTTTGCATAACCTATTTTGAAAATGAGGGTGTTGTTGTTGACGGGAGACGTCAGACAAGAAGATCCCGTCGCTGGTGCAAGGCACGGAACAAATGCTCGATGTCTGCCTCATTGTTGTAAAAATGCGGTGAGATTCTCAGGTTGCCGTTGCGGCAGGAAACCACGATGTCATCCTCGGCCAGGCTGGCTACCAGACGATTGTCATCACTGGACCGAAGGGAAATCATCGCCGCGTGACGTGCGGGATCAAGCGGAGATGCAAGACTGTAAGCTGCATCTTTGGCTGCGTCTTTGATGGTGGAGGTAAGTTCGCCGATGCGCCGTTCAATTGCCTCCAGGCCAACTTCGTGCAAAATCGCCAGTCCCGCTTCAGCCATATAGGTATTGGGAACCGGTGGCGTACCCGCCTCGAATCGCCGGGCAGTGGAAGAAGGCGAGTAACGTGTAATATCCATCGCCATGATATCTTCTTGTGCGAACCACCCGGTTGCCGTGGGCGCCAGGGACTCGATAAGTTCCTGGCGCGCGTAAAGGAATGCAATTCCTGCGGTCCCCAGCAAGTACTTCAACATACCGCCAACGACAAAATCGACACCAGCCTGCTTAACATCAAATTGCATGGTTCCAAGCGCCTGGTAGCTGTCCACCATGGTCAAGGCGCCCTTGCGCCTGGCTATTTCAGCGATGGCCGGTATGTCCTGTTTTGCACCGTGCCGAAAGGCTACCTGTGCCGTTGCGACAATCAGGGTTTCTTCATCGATTGTCTGTTCAAATTTCTCCAACGGAATTCTGCCGCCCTCTTCCGCCAGGCGAACAACACGCGCACCGCGCAATTCCTGGGCATACCAGATCTGCGCATTGGTGGGAAATTCAAAATCGGTGATCACAACCTTGTTGCGAGATCCACCAAAATTCAATGCGCTGGCTAGAGAATTTATACCTGCTGATACTGAAGCGGTTACCGCGACTTCATTGGAATCAGCACCGAGAAGTCTTGCCACGGAACTTCTCACCGCTTCGTTGCGACCGACCCAGTAATCCCAGTCCGCCCCTTTGTCGTTCCGGGCATCGAGATAGCGTTGCAGCGAGTCCTCAACCTCGTTGGCCAGTGCCCCATAGGAACAACTGTTCAAGTAGGTTTTTTTATGAAACACCGGGAAGCGGGAACGTAGTTGCTTCCAGTCCGGTCCCTTGCTTGGATTTGTCACTTGCACTCCGTGGATAGCTCCGGTTCAGGTTGCCCGAATCCAATAAGTGCGCTGGTAAGAGAGCCGGGAAATATGTATGCTCAAAATACATGAAACCGTATATGTTTTCAAACAACCGGGAAATCTGACATGACCGCTCACAAAACTGGCGACCAGTGGCTTGGAAAGTTTGTCCCTTATCTTATTTACAGGATTACCGGTCAACTCAACCGGAATCTGCGCAGAAGGCTGAAGCGTTCCGGGATTAATATAGCTCGCTGGCGGGTGCTGGCCGTACTGCAGGACAACGGCCGCATGAATATGAGCCAGATCGTGGAACGTACGATCATTGAGCAACCAACGGTAAGCCGAATCGTTGACCAACTGGAACGCGAAGGCCTTGCGTTCAGGGAAACCTGTGACGAGGATTCACGGTTTGTTCAAGTGATGCTGACCCCGGCAGGCGAAAAGGCCTTCAGAGAAATTTACCCAACGGCCAGCAGAAACCAGGAACAGGCGCTGCAGGGATTTACGCAGCGGGAAATACAAACCCTGATCAGTTTTCTTGAACGAATTCAGAACAATATTGAACCAGATCAATAGGAACCACCCCACCGGATCACGACTTTATTTGCGATTGCATATGATTCAGCATATAGTCACGCTGCGCCATCAAATAATAATCCGGAAACGATATAAGGAGAGTGTCATGACACCAAATCGCGCCCCTAATTTAATTATCTGCGCCGCACTTCTGTCTTTTTGTTCAAACACGTTCGCAGCAGATGTGCTTGAGGAAGTCATCGTAACCGCCACAAAACGCGGTGATCAGGACATCCAAAGCATTCCAGCGTCCATATACGCACTTAGTGGCTCTATTCTGGAAGAAAAGGCGCACTTTGATTTCAGATCCGTCGCAACCAGCATTCCCGGTCTCACGTTTCAGGATCTTGGTCCCGGCGACATGGAGTTCATTATACGCGGCGTGAATGGCAACGGGCCGGCTGTAGTGGGCAGTTACTTCGGTGAATACGTAATCACTGCAAGTGATCAACAAGACGGCGGCGGCAAGAATGCGCCCCTCAAGCTGATTGACATGGAGCGGGTCGAAGTCCTGAACGGCCCCCAGGGCACGCTCTACGGCGCCAATTCCATGGCCGGCAATATTCGCTACATTCCAAACAAGGCTGATACGGCCATGTTTGATGCTTTCGGCGATCTCGATATTTCGACTATCAACTCCGGTGGAGAAGGTTACACGATTTCAGGTGGCGTCAACATGCCATTTATCAAAGACAGCCTGGCCGTCAGGGTGGTCGCCTACAGGACCGATAATGACGGCTGGATCGACCAGCCCCGCCTCGAGCAGACCGTTGGCGGCGTAACCACTTATGACGCCGACGCCAAAGACATTAATGACGAAGAAACCAATGGCGCCCGGATCAGCCTGGTGTGGGAAATTAACGATGACATCACATTTGATATGGTTTATGTCAATCAGCAATCGGATATTGGCGCTTCGTCCCGTTACACTGCCAAAGGTGTGACCGCCTGGCCGGACAACCCGCCTGGTGCTTATGCCCCATTGCCGGGTCTGCCTGAGTTGACCACGGATGATGATTACATCAACAGCGATATCACCACCTCGCCCAGGGAAGATGACGTTGCCTTATGGGGAGCGACATTTACTTTCGATACCAGTGCGGGCAGCTTCGTGCTTTCCGGTAGTGACTACGATCACGATATCGACTTTACGTTTGACAGCACGCCGATCCTGTTGTTTTTCCAGGCGCCCCTTGCGGGTATTACCAACCAACCCCAATCGTATAATATCAAGATGCTTGAGGGGCGGTTTGCCTCCAGTTTTGAAGGGGCCTTTAATTTTGTTGCGGGTGCTTATTACCAGAAAGAAAAGCAGGATTTCGAAGTTCGTGTGACACCCACCGATGGAAACGGCGGTAATGTGCCATGGAATCCGGCGAACTCGAATGATGCGTTTTTATTTGGGGGTACCGCTATTTTTGGACGCTTTCGCGAGGATGAAATCAAGCAGAAAGCCCTCTTCGGTGAGGCAACATACGATATTGGCGAGCGTTGGCAGATCAAGGGTGGCCTGCGCTGGTTCGATGTTGATATCACGTCTATCCAGGCCACCACGCATGGCTTCTTTAATAGTGCCCAAGTCCCCGATGGGGAAATCATCGGCGAAACGCCGAATGGCTTCAAGATCGGACAACTCAAAGGCAGTGAAAGCAACGTCAATCCAATGGCCGCCCTCTCTTTTCATGCAACGGACGAAGTCATGTTATTCGGCCTGTACTCCGAAGGCTTCCGTACGGGCGGTGTCAATAATAATTCGCAACCCTTTGCGCAAGGCATTCCTCCGATCTATGAATCGGATGAGTTGAAAAATTACGAATTGGGTATCAAATCACGATTACTCGACAACCGAATGCAGCTCAATGCAACCCTGTTTCATATAGACTGGAGCGATATTCAGGTGGAACCTCGCGACCCGGCCGCTAATATCCCGTTCACGGTTAACGGCGGAGATGCCGAAATCAACGGCCTGGAATGGGGCTTGACCTCACTTCTGACCGACAGTTTGCGTTTGAATTTTACCGGCACATGGTTCTTCAAACATGAACTGACGACCGATCAGCCGGAATTACCTGACGCCGCACCCTCCGTTATCAGGGGCCTGAAGGGCGATGAAATCCCCAATGTGCCAGATTTCCAGTTTTTCGTGTCTCTTCAATATGACCAGCCCATTGGCGACATGTTGCTTTCACTGATCGGTGATGTGACTTATCGCGGTGATACGAATACCGAATTCCGGACAGACAACCCCTTCAATATCAAGCTTGACTCTTACGCGCAAGTCGATCTTTTTGCGAATCTGAATATAAACGAAAATTTTGTTGTGGGTGCTTACGTTAAGAATCTTGGCAACGAAGTGGGTGTTATTGATGGAATCGGGACATTTCAGGACCCTAAGGCCATCATTGCACTGCGCCCACGGACGTTCGGCCTGCGTTTCATCTGGAGAATGCACTGAGTCCGGCAGCCAAGTAGCATCCAATGGATTGGATGCTGTAATTCTGACCGGGATCTGCAAAATTTTCAGCGAATCAGAATTCGGACTCACCACCGTGATAGACCTTGATCGGTACGCCGGAGAGAGGCTCACCACTCTCTCTGCCGACCCGGTAGGTCTCCTGGAAGTACAGGGCATGGGTGCGTTCCTGATTCATGTAATGCGGGTGCATGGAACAGACCATGTTCTCCGGCAGCACGAAATCGAAACCCTCGCCGATGCGCGGCATTTCGATCATCGTCATGCCAATGGAATGGCCGCACACATGACCGGAGCGGTAGCCGCGATCGAAGATAGGTTTCATGCAGGCCGCATTCACGTCTTCAGCGGTATTGCCAGCTTTCATGTGTTCTTTCGCCAGTTCGTGGAACTCCTCGTAGGCCCGCATCATCTCCTGCATGGTCTCGTCCAGACCGTTGGGAGCCAGTACCCGGGAGAACTCGACCCAGTGGCCGCCTTCGCCTGAAATCTCCAGTCCGTACATAAGGCCATCGCTGGCGCGCACCGGGCGCTGGCTGGGGAAAACCATTTGTGGCTGTAATGAGCCATCGGGACCGGTGAGGATCATATTCATGGTGTTGCGGGCGCAGCCCGTGGAGGAAAAGGTCTGTTCGGCCACCCCCATCAGTTCAGCCTCGGTCTTGCCGTCCTGGTAGGCATTGATGACTGCCAGCACGCCCGCCTTGTTGATATCCATGGAGTGGCGCACCGAGGCCATCTCCTCTTCACTTTTCTGTGCGCGGGCGTAGTCGAAGGGGATCTCGAAGTCAATCAGTTCGAAGCCCTGCTTCGCCAGCGCCGTGTAGTCACGCACGTTGATAATGTACTCCAGGCCGTAGATACCAACCCGCTTTGCGCCCCTGGATTTCAGGAAATCAGCGATCCAGTCACCGCAGTGGGAGGGGAACTCCCGGTGCTCGATGAAAGTGGCGCTGTGGTCTCCTACCCAGGTGGCTTCGCGCGGGAACACGCACACCGGATCACCCTCCAGAGGCACCACGACATAGGCGTAGCGATGCAGGATGTGAAAGCCGCACATGTAACGCACAGCGCCCTCGAAGCCACTGTACTCGCTGCCGCTAATGATCAGGTAGTCGAGGCCATGCGCCTCCATGGCCCGGCGGGTGTTGGCGTAGCGGCGCGTGATTTCTTCAGCACTGGGCCGGAATCGGTTGATGTAGTTGGTCATGGTTTCAGGTTCCTCCACTCGTCTTCTCGCCAGGAGTATTCCAGCCCCTGGATGATGTCTGCCATGGCCTCGTTGAGCGGCGTGGGCACGCCGATTTCTTTGCCGATGCGGGCGATGCCGCCATTGAGGGCGTCAATCTCCGTGGCCCGCTGGTTGAGTACGTCGCTGAGCATGCTCGGGGGATGCTGATAGGCCTTCTCCCGGCCGTAATCGAGCAAGGCATCAGGATCGCTGTCAAGGGTGATGCCGAGGGCCGTGGCTACGGCCTTGCCCTCATCGACCAGGGCGCGCATCAGCCTGCGCACCCCCGGTTGGTCGCAGGCCACGCCGTGGGGCAGGCCGGTGAGCGCCCCCAAGGGATTGGACGCGGAATTGAAGATCAGCTTGGTCCAGAGCGCACCGCTTGCGTCCTCCATTGCTACGATATCGGCGCCACCGCGGATTAGCGTGTCAGCCAGTTGCCTGACTTCTTCCATGGTGGCCGGTTTGGGCGGGAAAGGGCTAATCCAGGTCTTGCCACCAGTGTCGTGGTTGACTACGCCGGGTTCGGTAATGTGCCCGGCAGGGAAGGTAGTACCCAGGATCACTCGTGGCACGTATTCGGCGATGATTTCCTCGCTGCCGATGCCGTTTTGCACCGAGCAAACCGCGCCATCACGGAAGATGTGTGCGGTGGCCTCCATTGCCGCACGAGTGTGCAGAGTCTTGGCGGCGATGATGCCGAATTCACATTCAGGGATATCATGTGGATTGGTACGGGCCTTGACGGGTACTACTATATCGCTGAGCCCGGTCAGGCGCAGACCCCGCTTGTTGATGGCCGTGACGTGGGCCTCGTCGGGGTCGTAGGCCCAGACCTCGACATCGTCGAGGCGGCCCAGGCGGGCTGCGAACAGGCTGCCAATGGCTCCGCAACCGATGATACACACTTTCATACTAGTGCTCCTTCAATGTTATAACTGCGGTTCAGCGAGTTGGGAAGTGGTTGGGCGCCAGGCACGTCTCGCCGGCAATGGCTGGTCCTTGCCCAGAGGCGTAACACCGCGAACGACCGCTTCCCAGCTCGCCCGAAGGGAGGCACCCAGATGCCCCAGTACTGCGTTGCAGCCCTTGAAAAGGACATGCCATTCTCTGCGGTCCGCGTCTTGTTCTGGAACATCTGGGTACCTCTGAATCCGTAGTTATAACATTGAAGGAGCACCAGCCTCCTGCCTTACTTCTTGTGGGGATCGCTAAACGACCAACTGGCCTCTTTGCCTTTCACCAGCCGGTACAGGGTTTCGTTAATGGGCGCGGCAATGCCGGCTTTTTCCGCCTCACGGATAATGGCCCCGGTGATCCAGTCGCTCTCCGTAAGGCGTCTGGCGCGCACGTCCTCAAGCATGGAGGGAGCATGGGCATAGTCTTCATTTCCCGACTGGCCATGACTGGTGGCCTCGACATTCATCTCCCAGGGATCCTCGAACAACTCGACCCCACAGGCTGCCGCTACGCGCTTGCCTTCATCCATGGCAGCGTACACCAGGTGACCCAGATCCGGAAACCCTTCTCGTTGGGCGAACGCCTTGACGTGAGGCAGGTCGGTAAGTGCGGCGACACTGTTGACCACGGCGTTGAAGATCAGCTTCGACCACTGGGCGGGTAGCAGGTCCTCGAAGGCCCTGGCCTTGAGTCCGCAGGCGTTGATCAGCTTTGCTACCTGTTGAGCCAGTCCATAATCGGCCCTGCCCTGGGCCCAGGGGCCCATCCAGGTGGCGGTGTCCAGCTCATATTCCACAAGGGTATCGGAATGCCGGATGCCGCTCATGAAGGTGACTGCGGAGATTAACGGCCAGTCACCGTAGCGGGCCACTACCTCCTCGCAGCCCAGGCCATTCTGCACCGTCATTACGGCGGCGTTGGGGAAGTGGCCGGCCAGTCGTTGGGCGCTTGCCTCAACGGCATTAGCCTTGGTAGCGATGATGATCAGATCGACATTACCCAGGTCTGCAGGATCGGTAGATGCAATGATGTCCGAGTGCAGGCCACTCTTACCGCTGACTCGCAGCCCCTGTGCGTTGAGGTCGCGGGCGTGGTTTTCCCGGCGGGTGAGAACCGTGGATTCAATGACGGTGCCGAGGTGGCCTGCGAACAGGCTGCCTATGGCGCCGGCTCCGACAACGCAGATACGATTGATTTGTGCCATCTGGAATTCGGTGCTCGTGTTGTTGGGCAGACTTTGCAGGCCGCGGTTCCGGGACACGCCGCTCGGCTGAGCAAAAGGCCGGTTTCTGATGCAGAATAGACTAAGGGACAAGGTGGGGACGTGCTTGCTTGGTAACGCCGGTACACTTGACCGGCGGCGCATAAACGTCACTGCGAAGCGGGAACCCTCACGCGTGCCTGTACGAATGCTCTTTTATGAGGCGAGTTGCTCCTGCTGTTCGCGCATCTTGTTGCGCAACGCACTCGGTGAGATGCCGAATTTACTCCTGAAGGCGCGGCTGAAGTGGGCGGAGTCGTTGAAGCCCTTACCGTAGGCAATATCACTGATGGTCTTGTTGTTCATGGACGGATCAATGAGGTCTTCCCGCGCTGATTTCAGCCTTCGATCCCAGATCCATTTGCACACTGTCATGTCGGATTGACGGAAAAGGTTGTGCAGGTGGCGTATCGAAACCGCGTTGGCCGAGGCTACTTTCGCAGGCGTAAGTTCGTGATCGGAGTAGTTTTCTTCCAGAAAAGAGAGGATCTTGCACATGCGTGCGGCCTGGGCGCTGCCCTGGTGTTCGCCCATGAGTCCGTTTTGTGACCTGCACAGGAAACTGATCAGTTCCAGCAGGCTTTCCGCCACCGTATATTGCTCTGTCTCGTTAAGCTTTTCCGCCTCCGCGCTCAGGGATTCGAGCAGGTTGATCACGATCCGGGGCAGTCCGCTACCGGTGTAGACGCGAGCGCCGAATTCACAGATCTGGCGACCGAGGACACGCTCGTGGAAAACCTGGTGGGGTACGCGCAGTATCAACCGGCTCCCCTTCTGCGTGTAATCAATCGAGTAGGGTGTGCCCCCCGCCACAATGGCCAGGGCGCCGGGTTCCAGCGTGAACTCCGCTTCTCCCTGCACGATTTCGGCGGATCCTTCCTGGTGGCTGTGGATGAAGAAATCAAATATCGAATCGTCCGCGATGTGCTCATCGAAGCGGCGCACAATGAAAGGGTCGCTCTCGATCCGGTAGAGAATGAGTTTTGCCAGAGGGATCCGCTGAAGAGAGTGGTGCCTGAATTTTTTATGTGGGAGTGGGGACGTCCGGTAAATACGCCTGGACACCGATTTCAGAAAGTCCCGGTTATCTGAGCTTGTTGAGGTCTCCGACATGTTTAACCGTAGGTTTTGGTCAATAAATGCATCCACGAAAGCAGTTCACAGTGATGGGATATAGTCGAATCTTCCTCCCATTATGGTGCTTCCTAAGCAAAGTATAACATAGGGTTGCCTCCAACCAGAGACCAGGCGAATCCATTCCCAGTCCAGCATTGCTTGATGTGTTTGCGCTTGTACCCGTCATATCCCCGGCTAGGTGGACCCGTTGCCATGCACGCACATACAAAACTCTCTGCTCTGAACGGCAAGATGTTTTCAGATTTCAGCAGTAGTTTAACCTGATATGATGTGCATTAAATTCCGGGGCAAGCAGCTTCGGTGATGTCAGTGGGCCGGCTGTGAGGGCACGCTGGCACTTTTCTCGATTCAAGCATGAGGAGTGCTTATGTATCCTGCGCCTTTTTGTTATCACCGCCCCGGATCGCTGGATGAAGCAGTGGGCCTGCTGTCCGAGTTGGGCGAGGCTGCCAAACCTCTCGCCGGCGGGCAGTCGCTGATTCCGATACTCAAGTTGCGAATGGACGAACCCACGGATCTGGTGGACATTGCCCGGCTACCCGGCCTTCACTTCATGCAAAACGGCGACGAAAACATGCGTATTGGCGCGCTTTCGACGCATGCGCACATCGGCCGTTCGGATCTGGCCAGTGCTGTGCCTATCCTGAGCGATTGCGCGAACGGAATCGCCGATCCTCAGGTCAGGGCGCGCGGCACCATCGGCGGCTCAGTAAGTTCAGCAGACCCGAGCTGCGACTGGCCGACATTGCTGTACACACTGGATGCAGAAATTGTCTGCCACAGCAAGGCCGGGAACCGCACTGTGCCGATCAGGGAATTCATCCGGGATTCCTATACCACGATCCTCGACTATGCGGAGCTGGTGACCGAGATCCGTTTCAAGGCGCCGCCCGCCAACAGTGGAGGCGCCTACATCGGCTTCAAAAAGTCCGCGTCTGCTTATCCTACTGCCGCCGTCGGCGTTCAGCTCACCCTGGCGGACGGCAATGTATGCCAGAACGTACGTCTGGCGCTCGGTGCTGCCGGGCCCCGGCCGGTGACATCAGATGAGGCGGAAAGACTGCTCTGCGGCAAGGTACTCACTTCAGCGTTGCTCAAGCAGGCTGCCGAGGCGATCGTCGAAGCAGCGGATCCGCCAGCGGACGCCCGCGGATCGTCGGACTTCAAGCGCGCAATTCTACGCTCTCTGTTCATGCAGGCCGCGCACCGGGCCATAGAACGGGCAGGAGGCGCACAGATCATGGGGAAACACGAATATGTCTGAGGCAATACAACGAATTCCAGTGGAGATCACCATAAACGGTACTTGCTACAAGCGCGAGATCGAACCGCGCATGCTGCTGGTGGAGTTCTTACGCGAGGAGATCGGGTTAACCGGCACCCACATCGGTTGCGACACCAGCTATTGCGGGGCCTGTACCCTCATACTGGATGGCGATGCGGTGAAGTCCTGCACCCTTTTCGCAGTGCAGGCTGATGGCGGCGAGATTGTCACCGTCGAAGGTCTGGAAAAGGACGGTGAACTGCATCCCCTGCAACAGGCCTTTTCCCAGGAACACGGCCTGCAATGCGGTTATTGCACGCCCGGTATGCTCATGTCATCACTGGTGCTTCTGGCGGACAAACCCGATCCCGGGGAGAAGGATATCCGTAAGTGCCTGAGCGGTAACCTGTGCCGCTGCACCGGGTACCAGAACATCGTCAAGGCGGTACAGGCCGCCGCGAAAGAGCTGCGGGAGGGTCGATAAAATGGAGATGAAATTTAAAGGTGCCTTCGACGTAAGCCTCCCGCGGGAGGAAGTATTCGAGGTCCTCTGCGATCCGCAGAAATTCACGCCCATGCTACCCAATTTCCACAGCATGAAAATGAAGGATGAACATACGACCAACGTACGGATCAAGGTCGGCATCGGCAGAATCCGCGGCACCGCATCGACAGACCTGACCCTGGAAGAGGCCGAGGCCCCGCTGCGCGCAAGCTATATCGGCCGTGGCAAAGTCATGCAGAGCGCGTACCAGGTAAGCTACACCTTCAACCTGGAGGACACATCCGGTGGCGGCACGCGAATTAACTGGGCGAGCGATACCGAGCTGGCAGGCAAGATTCTATCGTTGGCCGGCGGTGGCTTGAAGGGTTATGCGGAGAAAGAGATCAACAATCTGATCCTCAGTGTGCAGCAGGGCCTGACACCCGGTGCGCCGCCGATCACGTTGCCGCCAGAGCGGGTAAGCTGGTGGACGCGTCTACTTGCCTGGCTGCGCGGCGCCAAAGAAGAGCAGGCTGCCGAGCCATCGGTACCGAAAGAAACGATACCGCCCGTTGGCCTGGCGGCACAACCGGACGAAGTGCGGCGGGCGCAGCAGGAGTCCAGGGATCGAATCAGCCGCATCCTGCAGGTTGAACGCAGTGAAAAACCGATGGGCCGCAAGGAAGACAACCGCCTGGTGCGGGGGCGCGGCCTGTTCGTCGACGATTACAAACCAGCAGGTGTGCTGCACATGGCTTTGGTGCGCTCACCTTACGCCCACGCCAGGATTGTCAAAATCGATACGGCGGCCGCTGAAGCGGTACCAGGCGTCTCCTGCACTCTGACGGGAGAGGAACTCGCCGGACAGTGCGAGCCCTTCCTGCAGATCGGGGCGCAGGCCTGCGCGCTCATCAGGGACTACCCGTTGGCGGTGGACACAGTCCGCTACCAGGGTGATCCAGTGGTAGCCGTGATGGCGGAAACCCTGCGCCTGGCGCAGGATGCAGCGCAATTAGTGGATGTGGAGTACGAAACTCTGGATGTGGTGATCAATTGCGAGCAGGCGCTGGAGGGCAAGACCCTGGTGCATGAGCAGATGGGCACCAACGTTGATTGGCAGGGCGTGTACGAGTACGGTGACGTCGACGCAGCCTTCGCTGAGGCGGCCCACGTGGTCAAGATCGACAAGCTGCATTTTCACCGCTTCGGCAGCACCGCCGTGGAAACGAACGCAGTGGTGGCCACCTGGGACGACGCCCTGGGCGGCATCGACTTTCTGGCCAACACCCACATGACGATACCGATCACGATGATCAGCCTGGCCCTGGGGGTCAGCGCCGACCGTATCCGGCTGCGCACCCAGGACATTGGCGGTTCATTCGGTAACAAGATTGGCAACTACCCCTACATGGCGCTGGCGGCCATGGCCTCACGCAAGCTCGACGGCCGCCCGGTGAAGTGGGTTGAGACCCGCAGTGAGCATATGCAAGCGGGTACCCAGGGCAGCGAACGCAGCTACTTCGACACCGAGGTGGCGCTGGACCGGGACGGCGAGATCACCGCCCTTCGCTCTCGCCACGTGGATGACTGCGGCGCTTACACGCGCTACGAACCCCTGGGCGCCGTCATCTGGGCTCAGGTCCTGCCCGCCGCCTACAAACTTCGCAATATGCGCATCGACTTTTCCCAGGTGGTAACCAATAAAGGCCCTGCGGCTCCCAACCGGGGCTATTCCCGCCTGCCGCACCTGTGGTTCATGGAGCGGGTAGTGGACATATGCGCCCACGAATTGGGTATTCCCGCCGACGAGATGCGGGTTCGCAACTACATAAAGGAATTTCCTTACGAGACCCCGAATGGTTGCGTTTACGACTCCGGCGACTTCGTCTTGATGCTGGAGCAGGTCAAGAACCTGGTGGGTTGGGAACATTGGCAGCAGAAAAAAGTGGAAGCGAAGCGGAAGGACCGCCTGATTGGCATCGGCATCGGCACCACCCTGGATTCAGGGACCAATAATTTTGGCCAGTCGATCATAGTCAACCCGGAATCACCCTTTTCCGGAAACGCCGTTCCAGCCATCGCCAAGCTGGACATCGACGGCTCGGTCAGCGTTACCGTTGGCTCCTTTTCACATGGGCAGAGCCATGAAACAGTAGTAGCCCAGGTAGTGGCGGAAGAACTCGGCATCATTCCTGACATGGTCAATGTTGCCGTTGGATTCGACACGGAACGGAACGTCCACACAGGCCAAAGCGGCACTTATGCCAGCCAGTTTGCCGTGACGGGACTTTCAGCCGTCCACGGCGCTGTGGAATTACTCAAGGCAGAGTTGAAGACACTGGCTGCTTTTGCCCTCGATGCCGCCGGGGAAGAACTGGAATTCGGCATCGGTGAGATGGGGCCGGAAGTACGCGTAAAAGGCAGCGACCGGTGTATCAACTTCTGGGCGCTGTCCAACCTGGTCAATGCCAACAGTGCGCAGTTGCCAGAAGAACTTCGTAGCCTCGACCTGAATTGCCGCTATACCTATCGCCCGCCCTTCAGCCCGGTGGACCTGGACAAGAAGTTCGGAAACCTGACCCTGACCTACGCGATGCAGACCCATCTGGCGGTGGTCGAGATCGACCCGGACACCGGCCGGGTCCGGATTCTGGACTACGGTATCGTCGACGACTGCGGCAAGGTAATCAATCCCATGGTAGTGAAAGGCCAGGTGCAAGGTGCTGTCGCCCACAGCCTGGGCGCCGCGCTGCTGGAAAATATGCCCTACGACGAGAACGGCAACGTGCTGGCGGGATCTTTCACGGATTATGCGCCAATCACCATCAATAATATTCCGGACATTAAGTTTGGTAACAGAGAATCGCCTTCCCCTTTCAGCTACAACGGCGCCAAAGGCATGGGCGAAGGTGGAGGCGCGGCACTGCACGCCATCGCCGCAGCGGTGCAGGATGCTTTATTTGACAAAGGTATATTCGTGAGCAATTCGCACTGCTCATCCAATGCCATTTTCGACATGCTACAGCAACCGAACCGTGGCGAGGCAGTGCAGGTGGAAAGTCGTACCTGACCCGGGATCGCCAAAACGCCTTACTGCCATTGGCGGGCGAAGGGGCATGTATGGTTTCTGATGAGTAGAACGCGCCCGGGAATGTTCTACGGCTGGAAGAACGTGATGGCTGCCTTTACCGGCATGGCGTTGAGCTACGCTATGTTCACGGTTTTTGCCTTCGGTACCTTTGTCAAACCCCTTGAAGCCGAATTCGGCTGGCAGCGCGGAGAGATGTCCTTCGCCCTGACCATGACCAACATCGCAGTCGTGATCGCCTCACCTGCCCTGGGGTTCATCGTCGACCGGCTGGGAGTACGCCGGGTGCTGATCCCATCGACCATCCTGATGGCTCTTGCCGTTGCTTCCATGTTTTTCCTCAGCGGCAATATCTGGCACTTTTACGCCATGTTTCTGCTGATCCCAATTGTGGGCGCCGGAACTTTGCCGCAGAGTTATTCCCGGGTAATCATCGCCTGGTTTGCTCGCCGCCGCGGCATTGCCCTGGGGATTTCCCTGGCTGGCTTTGGTGTCGGCGCTGCGCTGGTCCCGGCTTTTGCCCAGTACATGATCGAGCACTACGGCTGGCGTATGGCCTACCTGGGTTTCGCCGCGGCGATTGTGTTTATAGCGCTGCCAATGGCTTTTTTCCTGCTCAGAGAAACACCTGCAGAGATGGGCCTCAGCCCTGACGGAGATGCTCCCGGTCAGCCGCTGGACAAGGGCGGCACCGGCCCAGTGGCCACTGCACCCAACGTTGGCTTGTCGGGGAGAGAGGCAGCCGGAACCCGAAGTTACTGGTTGATATTACTTTCGTTTCTGCTCGTGGGCGTTGGCATTACCAGCATTCTGGCACACCTGGTTCCCATGCTGATTGGCCGTGGCGTCGCTCCCGGCGTGGCCGCACTTGCTATGTCGTCACTGGGCCTGGGTCTGATTTTCGGCCGCGTATTCGCTGGTTACCTGATGGACCGATTTTTCGCACCCTATGTCGCCGCTCTCTTTCTGCTCGGGCTGGTGGCAGGCATAGTCATACTAGCGCTCGGCGTGACCGGCTTCCCGGTCTTTGTCGCCGCCATCCTGGTGGGCCTGGCAACCGGTTCGGAGATCAGCGAGATCGCCTACATCGTCAGCCGCTATTTCGGCCCACGCGCCTTTGCCTTGAACTACGGCATCATGTTCGCTGCTTTTCAGGTCGGCTCGGCGTTCGGACCGCCGATTATGGGCGCCTGGTTCGATCAGGTGGGGAACTATATCGGGGCGCTTTGGATGCTGACGGGTGTTGTTCTGCTGGGTACACTGTTGATCACCTTGCTGGGCAAATACCCTGACTTTGAGCCGGACCGTTCCTGACCCCTCTATACCGCCCTATCGAACCTTTTCTGATATTTATTGGTGTAAGGAAATACAAAAATCGGCCGGAACGACCTCCGTGGCCCAAAATGCGGGATGCACTGAGAATCAATAAGCAAGTCCCCTAGGGGCAAGACCCCAGGGTTGCGCGAAACTACTATCTGCAGGTACGTTCCAGAATCCACATTGCGGGAATATGCCTTTAATGGTTATGATAAATCATTAGAAAATTTGGTTTTTTATCAGATTCGTGGGGAATTTCAAAACCAATTCACAGATTCAGTATATAGTTGCCTCTACATTCGGTCGTTGGAATTGCTATCGGGAGAAGTAATCATGCACAGTCAGTACAAGTGTTTTTTGTTATTCGTATTCAGCATTTTGTTACTTGGTTTGCCGATTCTGGCGAGTGCCCAAAACGTCCTGGAAGAAGTCACGGTAACAGCCCAGAAACGTGAACAAAGTATGCAGGACGTTGGTATTGCCATTAATGCCTTTACCGGTGATCAAATGAGGGCATTGGGTGTAGAGGACAGTTTTGATATCGCTGCATTTACACCCGGCGTCCATATCAGTGGAAACATAGCAGGCCAAAACACGCAATTTACCATTCGTGGCGTAACCCAGAACGACTTTAACGACATCATCGAGGCGCCGACCGCCGTCTACCTCGACGAAGGCTATATTGCTATTGCCCAGGCACAGTCGTTCGCGCTTTTTGATATTGAGCGCGTAGAGATACTGAAAGGCCCGCAGGGAACATTGTATGGTCGAAATGCAACCGGTGGCCTGGTCCATTACGTCAGTAACAAGCCATCCCTGGAGGGGGTCGAAGGTTATCTGGATGTAACCTATGGCATTTTTGATACTTCTGCCGATGTCGATCAAAAACGTATTGAAGGCGCCGTGGGCGGCCCTTTAAGTGATACCGTGGCCGCACGTGTGGCCTTCTTGTACAACCAGCACGATGGTTATCTCGATAACCTCTATCCGCTGGATGCAACGGGTGCGCCCCCGGGAATCGGGGCCGGTGCTGATATGGGTGACGATGACACCTTCGGCTTCCGCGGTTCCTTGCTGTTTGAGCCCAATGAAAAGTGGTCAGTGAACCTGTCCGTTAACGTCATAAATACAGACCTTTCTACCGGGCCTTATCAATCGAAACCGACCATTGGCGTTTATAACGAAGATGGCGAGCTGACAAATTCTCTTGATGTGGGTCCCGATGAAACCCGCCGGACTATTTGTGCTGATGGCTCGGACTGTGGCTCTGATCAGGATGATAACGGTATTCCGGATGATTTCTTCAATAATGAAACGGGTGAATTTGGGCCCGATGGGCTGGTTGATGTCGGACGGCCAGCGGGCGCAGATTTCTGGGGCTATATTGACCCGGACGGCCTGGACTGGAAAACCTCCGGAGATTTTGCCTTTGATGATTCAGCATTTGTGGATACCTGGGGTATCAATCTCAATATCGGTTATGAAGTGAATGATTCCATGGCTCTGACCCTGATTTCAGATTACAAAGACTATGAGAAATTGGTGTTTATCGATGTGGACTCCGGTCCCGCCAACTATCTGACGAACTATGCCGGCGTGGATGGGAACAGCTTTACGCAGGAAATACGCCTGACCGGCGAGACAGACCGCAGCCGCTGGGTACTGGGATTTTATTATCTTAATATCGAATCGGCTTCGGAAAATGGTCTTAAAATATCAAAGGGAGGCGTTGCGGGTCCTGCACAGGATGTGGGCACGGACGCGTTGCTGGAGACGGATTCCTACTCTTTGTTTGGCCAGTATGAATGGGACCTGACTGATCAGGTCACGCTGATTGGTGGCTTGCGTGTTATCAGGGAAGAAAAAGATTATGAGTTGCAATCAGGTCTTTATTTTCTAAGCACCGATCCCCGTACCGTTAATCAGGGTCCAATATTCCTGCCGCCTTTGCCCTTTGGTCTCTCCACCCAATTCGCTGGCAGTTCGTCAGATACCTTATGGGCGGGAAAACTGCAATTGGATTACAGGCCGTCGGATGACCTGCTGCTCTATGCCGGCATTAACCGCGGTGTCAAGGCCGGGAGCTTCAATGCCCCTCTGCTCGGCTCCTATATTTCCTTGTTATTCGCCGAGGGAAATGACGGAATTCCGTATGATGAAGAAATTTTGTGGAACTACGAAGGCGGATTCAAGTACACCATGCTCGATGGCAGAGCCCGTCTGAACGGTTCTGTTTTTTATTACGACTATAAAGACTACCAGGCATTTTTGTTTACCGGTATCGGTGGCGTGGTCATTAATGCAGATGCCGAAAACTACGGCGCCGAGCTGGAATTTCAGATTTCACCATTTGATGGTTTCGATGCCTTGGTGGGCGTGAGTTGGTTTAACGCGACGGTAAAAGATGTCCCGCTTCTCATCGGATCTTCCAACGACCGAAATGTTGATCCAACCTATGCTCCCGAATTTCAGGCTACCGCCATGGCCCGTTATGCGTGGCCCGCGTTTAATGGAATGATGCACATTACCGGCGATGTCAGCTACTCAGATGAGTTTTTCTATAATCTGAGAAACTTCGATGCCGACAAGTTCGACAGCTATGTCATGGTTAACGTGGGGCTGGGCTGGGCTAACGAGGATGGCCGTTGGGAAACACGATTCAAGATCAACAATCTTACGGATGAAAAAGCCGGTATTCAGGGCTTCAATATTGCAACAGGTTGTGGTTGTAATGAAATATCATTTCGTGCGCCACGCTGGTACGGATTTACTGTTCGATATAATTATTAATAAACCAGGCAGTAATCGATGAATAATGACGCCACGTTTACGTGGCGTCAGACTGCTGACAAAGCCCCGACCCGTTTGGCCGGGGCTTTTGTTTAAATATTCGGAAAAACTTGTTCCGCAAACCGCTTCAGGATCTGGTGTGATCCCTCTTCATCCTGAGAGGTGATGAAAATGGAAATTTCATTGATCCCCGCCTCTTTCAGCTCCCTTCCTTTGGCGATGCAATCTTCCGGTGTACCGGCAATGCAGCATTTCATTGCAACTTCGTCAGTGACCAACTCTTTGTGTTTGGCTGTCAGATCCAGATGCTGATAGAACTTGTATGATTCGGTTACTTCCTTAACCACATCGGCGTGCTCCACTCCCAGCGTATCGGGCAACCAGGGTTTATTGGCAATATTGCGGGCTGCGGTGGGTCGGACCTGGTCCAGCGCCCTGGTGCGATCATCATCAATCGCGGCATCGATGGCGGCAATGAAACGTAGTGATGTTGCATCTTTACCGACACTTTTCGCACCTTCAATGGCTGTCTCGACTGTTTTTCTCACACCCTCAGCATTGCCGCCCATATGTCCGTCGACAATCACGCCGTCACAAATTTCACCGGCGGCTCTCACTGATTTCGGGCCCATGCAAGCCAGTTGAATGGGCAATTCGCCCCACTCATCAGCGCCGACAAGACGTATTCTGGTTTCACTGCCCCAGGTGTTTTCTTCGCGATCAACTCCCCATTCCAGTGCATCCACATCCTGGCCTTGCAACAGGGTACGTATAAACTCTATCCGTTCACGGATTTGAGGCAACCGGGCTGGTGACAGGCCTGCTGTACGCACTGCTGAATCACCTGCACCCAAACCAAGGACCGCACGACCATTACTCAACATGTTCAAACTCATTGCGGCATTGGCCGTCACCGCCGGATGCCGTGTTACCAGATTGGTCACACCGGTCCCCAGCCTGACTTTTTTCGTCGCCACCGCACAGGCCGCAAGTGTCACCCAGACATCATTCCAGATCATTTGTGAATCACCGACATAAACAGTTTCAAAATCGCAGGTTTCGGCGGTTTGGGCAAGACGTACTACGGGATCCACAACATTGCCCGAATGGGGCCATATCATGCAGCTGAATTTCATGAGCTTGCTCCTTTGCTGATATTTGAGTCTGACAGTGAATACTTTAAATCAAATTTTTATTGAAAATTAAGGTGACGGATCATCACTCGTTTGTCTTTGCCGTAATGCAAGCTTGTCGACCTTGCCGACACTGGTTTTTGGCAGTGCGTCAACGAATTCATAGCTGCGCGGCACTTTGTAAGGCGCCAGATATTTACGGCAGTATTCATTGAGCCGGGCAGCATCCACCGGGTGCCCGGGCGCTTGCACGATATACGCGCATACGGTCTCGCCACGATATTCGTCCTGTATGCTGATGATGGCTGCCTCGAGCACGCCTCGGTGCCGGTGCAGCACTTCTTCTATCTCGCGAGGATAGACGTTGTAGCCGGAAACCAGAATCATGTCTTTCTTTCGATCGCGGATGTACAAATAGCCGTCTTCGTCCAGTTCGCCAATGTCTCCGGTATAGAGCCAACCATCGCGCAAGGCCTGTGCCGTTTCGTCCGCACGATTACGGTATCCAAGCATTACTTGCGGACCGCGAATGCGAATCTCACCGGGCTGGCCGGAATCAAGCACCGAGGTGCCATCAACCGCATCGACAATCTCCAATTGAGTGTCCGGCAACACGAGTCCAACCGAGCCGGCTTTATGGATGCCATCCAGAGGATTGAAACTGATGACCGGACCGGATTCAGACTGACCATATCCCTCCAGCACCGGGGCGCCTGTCGCATCTTCCCACTTCTGCAACAAAGCAGCCGGTAACGGCGCAGATCCCGAATAACTAAACGACAGGTCCGGAAAATTCTTGGCGGTAAATTGCGCATCGGACATCAGGCCAATGAATACTGTCGGGCTGCCGGCCAGGATCGAAATATGTTCGTCGGCCAGCAATGCAAATGTCGCATCGGGCGTGTAGCGCGGCAGAATCACCAGTGTTGCGCCGGCGTAGACAGCATTGTGCAGGCACATTGCAACGCCGTAGATGTGGAACAGCGGTAATATGCAAAGGATGCGCTCGCCATGGGTCGCAGTGGGCAGCAGCGCTTCCCGCTGACTTATGTTCATCGCTATATTGCGATGACTGAGATTAACACCTTTCGATACGCCGGTCGTACCGCCGGTATATTGCAAGGTCGCCAACCCTTCTGGCCGCGGCAGCGGCTCGGGCAGAACCCCGCCGGTGGCATCGGCCGGTCTCCGTCCGGCGGCGGGTCCGAGTTGGATTATACACGGAAGGTCCAGATTCCTGATGGCATCAGCTACTGTCCGGCAGGTCTGGTCATCATGGAGCAGCACGTGAACTTGCGCGTCAGCGAGTATCGGTTGCAGTTCCGAAGCAGTGTACAGCGGGTTCAGCGGTACGGCCTGGGCGCCAGCGGCATGGGCGGCGAACATCGCGATACAAATATCCACGGAATTTCCCATCAGCAAAGCAACCCGTTCGCCAGACGCACCGAGCTCGCGCAGCTCGGATGCGAACCCGGAAACTGCGGCAAAGTACTCTTTGTAAGTCAGGCGGTCTGTGCTGCAGACCAGTGCTTCCCGATCGGGCCAGCGCTCGGCCGCATCTGCGAGCATATGCACGACAGTTGGGTGGGTATGGGGCAAGGAAGTCATGGTTCGTACTCAGATCTCACTGAACACATCATCAGCGACTGCGTCCAGGTCTTTTACGCCGGCGAGAATCTGTCGTTCCAGCCAGCCGGATTCAGGCATCAGTTGCTGAGCGAAAAATGCGGCAGTGCTGCGTTTGTTCTGATGCAGCGCCGAGTCACCGGTCGCGGCGTTAGCCATCCTAAGCCACATCCAGCCACTGCCGATCAATCCGGCCAGTTTCAGAAACGGCGTCGCGGCGGCCGCGCTGTCACGTGGTTCCAGCGTTGGCTGTAACAGGTGCAGCGCACAACGCTCCAGTGTTTTCAGACCAGCCGTCAAAGCTTGATGTATCGACACGGTATGCGGATGGTCCGCCGTACGCGTCAGGTCCGCGCTGATATGCTCGACGAATAATTGCAATCGCTGCCCGTCATCCCGTATCAGCTTGCGCGATACCAGGTCCAGCGCCTGGATACCGTTCGTGCCTTCGTAGATGGCTCCAACGCGCGCATCGCGCACGTACTGTTCGACTCCTGTCTCGTGCACGTAACCGTAACCGCCGTGCACCTGCATACCCAGGTTACTGACTTCAGTACCCGCCTCGGTTGCGCAAGCCTTGCAGATCGGCAACAGCCAGTCTGCCAATGTGCCGGCTGCCTGGCGCCGGCCAGCGTCAGGATCGTGTTCGGCCAGGTCGAGTTGGCGTGCAGCCTCCAGCGTCAGGGCGCGCAGGCCCTCAGTACGGGCGCGCATTGTCATCAGCATGCGGCGCACGTCGGGGTGGCGGATGATAGCAAGCGGCGGTGCATCGAGCGGCCCGCCCTGGTGACGCTCTTTTGCGTAGTGCAACGCCTGCGCTGTCGCGGCGCCGGCAATCGCAACACCCTGCAGCGCAACCTCAAGGCGCATCGTGTTCACCATCGTAAACAGGCTGACCAGGCCACGACCCTCCGGCCCGATCGGCCAGGCCATTGCATCATCGAATTCGAGCACGCAGGTCGGCGATCCTTTCAGGCCCATTTTGTGCTCGATCGATTGCACGCGGACTCCGTTGTGCCGCGTCGGCGAATCGTTGGGATTCAGTTTCGGCACCAGGAACAGGCTGGTACCGCGTGTGCCCGGTGCCGCGTCAGGTGTGCGGGCAAGTACCATGTGGGCGATTTGCGGCGTGAGTTCGTGATCGCCGTAGCTGATCCAGATTTTACTGCCGCTGAGGCGAAACGTACCGTCGCCGGCCGGTACCGCCCGAGTTTGAATCCGACCCACATCGGACCCGGCCTGCGGTTCCGAAATGCAGATCGTCGCGGCTGTTTCGCCGGCCGCGAGCGCGGGCACAAATTGTTCGATCAGGGCCGGCGTGGCGTGTTTCAGCAGCAGTCGTGCCCCGGCGCGCGACATCAGCGGCAGCATGCAGAAGCTCATGCAGGCGCCGTTGGTCATTTCCGCGAATGCCGCCTGCAGGAGGCGGGGCAGTGCCTGCCCGCCGTATTTCACGGGCAGATCGATTCCCAGCCAGCCGTCCCGGCGCAAAGTGTCCCAGGCCTGGTGAAAGATTTCCGGCAGCAAGACCCGGCCGTCCTGCAGCCGGGCGCCTTCGAGGTCACCGATCGCGTTTGCCGGTGCAAGCTTCTGCTCTGCGAAGCGAGCCCCCTCTTCGAGAACACCGCGCACGATGTCACGATCTGCGTGGGTGAAATCCGGCAGACTGAACAGCTCCTCGATTTGCAGGACATCGTCCAACAGGAATTGCAGGTCCGCCAATGGTGCGCGATAACGGCTCATGGGCACTCACCTTCATGACAGTGTCCGCGGTACCTTTCCATCGCAAATAAGATTTCGCTGTTGTAGTTTGGAGCAGTGGGCAGAATTCAGCCAGACGAGCATATTATATACCGAAAAAGGCACCGGCCCTTTCCCTGCAGCCCTCCCACTTCATCCGTGTGCTACGCGGCACCGGGACATCCTGACCAATGGACGCAACGACTGAATCGCGTATTCAACATCGACATTGTCTACATGTTTAATACGCCTATACACTGACTTTGCGCTATCGCAAACGCGCCTGGCGCGAGTGGTTTTATTATGAAATCGCCCCCGAGGGTTCATTTGAAGATGAGTTTGACTACAAGGCCAACCCGGGTATCCGCCTGCGTGTAGAAATTTTTTATGGAGCTGACAAAGATAGAAAGTTCTGGACACGGGAACATGAATATACCGAAAACTTTCGCTGGTAAAGGCAATGCGCACAGTCGCTGTAGAGTCAAGCCCGGCATCGAGTTAGCAATGAAAAAGGAACACCTAGAATTTTATCATCGTACATTCTGGCCTTTTCATCCCGGCTCACTATGATACCGAAAGAACACTCAAATTCATTAATGAAATCCCTGATTGGCCGCAAGTGTCGTAGATTCAGGCTTTGAGTGTGCTTGATTTCAACCGGGATCAGCCCAAATTTTCCTTCCAGAATCAAATCTACTTCTGCCCCAGCAGAAGTGCGGTAGTAATACGCTGAATATTGGATTCCAGCAGCGTTGAGGGATCTCAAAATTTCTTCCACTACCATGCCTTCCCAACTGTGTCCCATTTGTGGGTGAGATTGAAGACGCCTGTGACTCGGTATCTGCAGAAGATGGTGAAGCAATCCGCTGTCTCTCAAATAGCCACGCGGGTGCCTGGAGACACGTTTACTGATATTTTTGCTATAAGCCGGCAAGGTCCTCCACAGAAAAGAACCATGAGCAATTCGAAAATAATCTTTGGCAGTTGGCTGGGAAACTTCCAGAATTCTGGCGATTTTCGAATAATTTATGACAGAGCCTGAACAAGCCGCCAGCAATTCTATAAAGCGCCTGAACCGGATGACATTGAGGCTGGGGAACAACCGTGCAATATCCCGCTCAATATAGGTTTTCAAGTACTGTTCATACCAGACCTCCTTGAATCTATCCGTATCCCGAAGCCATGGTTCCGGATAGCCACCTTCCATCCAGTACTTGTCAACAGCCTGACTTATTTCATTACAATCTGAAGAGGGGAACAGTGGCAGGATGTCTTCAGGTGAGACATCACTTGCAAATAGTCCAAGCAGTCCGGGGCTGTCGATGGCCTGGGTCTCAGAAAAACTGAAAGGTGCAATTTCTATAATGCCAACCCTGCCTGCCAATGACTCGGAAATGGTGGTGAGAAGCTGCGGTGAACTGGAGCCAGACAACAGGTACTTGCCATAGGCCTTGCGGTCTTTATCAATGGCAACCCTCAGCGCAGGGAACAGCTCCGGTAACAACTGCGCTTCATCAATTGCGATGGGTTTGTTATTCAGGCGAAGGAACAGGTCAGGGTCCTGAGCGATCTGATTGTAATCTGCACGTGCTTCCAGGTCCCAAACCTCACGCCCGTCTTCAAGCATGTCAATCAAGGTGCTTTTCCCGGCTTGTCGTGCTCCAACGAGCACCACACAAGGGAAGTAGCCGAGATATTCGCGAATTAGTTTTTCGTACTGCCTTTTCATATCTTGTATTTTAAAAGTATAACTATGATTTTACAAGATATATGCGATGACACATAAAGACAAGTTACACTTAATCGCTATCCAAATATTTTGTGAAAAGAACCATGAAATTGATAACTGATCCCAAAGAAGTCGCAAGGCTCGCAAAAAAGCAGGAAGACACAAACTGGAAGTTTCGTTCATTCCTCAAAGGAGTCGACCTGGAAATTGATGACCTGGACGCAATCGTCCACAGGCACTATGAAGAAGTATCGGCCCAGATTGACTGCCGCGAATGCGGCAATTGCTGCCGGGAATCTCAGCCCATTCTGCAGGAGGATGATGTATCAATGCTCGCCAGGGGGCTGAATACCTCCAGGGAGGCCCTGACAAAACGCTTGCTGACCACGGATGAAGACGGTGACACTGTTTTCAACAACTTGCCCTGCCCTCTGCTTAAGGGGAACCTCTGCAGCAAATATGAGTACCGGCCAAAAGATTGCCGTTCGTTTCCACATTTGCACAAAGATGAATTTGTCTTCCGCTTGATGGGGGTAATTCATAACTGTTCTGTCTGCCCCATTGTCTTCAACGTGTATGAGCGCCTCAAGGATGAGCTCTGGCATGGAGTCTGCCTGGGAAAATAATCTGAGCCAGGATGGCAAATAACGAACGATCAGCTTGAGTGAGCCGGGCTGCGCGTCGACGAGTGCGTTTCATAACGATGAGTTGCTGTCGCAGAATGAGATTCTCTGCAAATCATAAATGTTGCTTTTTGTAATACTAAATAGTAAATTTATAAATACAATTTATTGAGGTGACTATCACATGATAGATCGACGCCTGGGCAGGCTGGTTCTGGACGCTTTGCAGAGTTTCCCGGTGGTGTACGTAAATGGACCACGCCAGGCTGGCAAAAGCACTCTTGTACAAAGTCTGGCAGCCGGACATTGGCCGGCCGAGTATGTGACTTTTGATGAGGTCACTATGCTCGGCGCCGCCGAAGCCAATCCTGAGCTATTCCTGAGAGCCTTTGATAAGGCACTGATCCTTGATGAAGTACAGTTGGCGCCCGGCCTTTTTCGTGTTCTGAAGATTCTCGTTGATGAAAGCAGGTTTGCCAATGCTTCCAGTGCAAAAGGCCAGTACCTGCTTACCGGTTCAGCCAATGTCCTGGCATTGCCCAGAATATCTGATGCGTTGGTCGGTCGTATGAGTCTACTTACTCTCTACCCTTTGTCTGCCGTTGAAGTAACTTCAGCCAAAGGCACGTTCTTGTCTCAACTGCTGCACAACGATTTCCGGCCGGGGGTTGTGAGCAATACGGATTCATGCCTGGACGTGATGTGCCGGGCAACTTTCCCGGAGATTACGGACCTGGATGAAAACACACGCCGGCACTGGTTTGAAAGTTACATCACGACCATTCTTCAGCGTGACGTCCGGCAAATTGCTGATATTGCGAAAGTGAGCGCATTACCAAATCTATTGAAAATCCTGGCGAGCCGGGCGGGTGGGCTCATCAACGAAGCTGACATCGCCCGCGCCACAGGGCGGAACGCAGTAACTGCCAAGAGCTACCGGGTATTGCTGCAAATGTTGTTCCTCACATTTGATGTAAAGCCCTGGTTCAGGAACGTTGGCAAGCGACTGGTCAAATCGGCAAAGGGCTACCTGACAGATACATCCCTGTTGTGTCATTTGCAGCAAATCGATTTGCTGAAAGTTGCCGGCAATGATCCTCATACATTCGGGCGTATATTCGAGAATTTCGTTGCCACCGAACTACTGAAACAACTTTCATTTTCTGATATCCGGGCGGACCTATTTCACTTTCGAACCAGTGACGGCAAGGAAGTGGACTTCATCATTGAACAAGCTAATGGGTCTCTGGCGGGCATCGAAGTGAAAGGGCGGGACGCCGTGACCGGCAAAGACTTTAACGGCCTGAAAGTATTGCAGCAGCAATCGGGCAAAGATTTTATCTGCGGAATCGTTTTGTACCGGGGAAGGAAGATTGTCCCCTTTTCTGAAGATTTATGGGCGGTGCCTGTTGAGGCACTGTGGGCATAAAGAGGCAAATAAGATTTCGCCGTCGTAGTGTCAAACAGTGAACTGAATTCAGCCAGACGAACCAGCCGGAACTATTATATACTTAAACTAGTTTGACCACGAGCGTCGTAATGTGCACACATTTCGGCGATTTTGATTTCAGCTGCAGCTTACGCACGCCGTGGATATTCAAGCAAATTATCACCTTGAAGGAGTACTAGCGTGGGATTTCGAATAGGTGTCGATGTTGGCGGCACATTTACTGATTTCCTGGTGGCTGCTGACGATGGCAAGGCCCGCATTTACAAGACCTCGACCACCGGAGTGAATCCCGCCGAAGGATTCTTTCGGGGCCTGGAAAAAGCCGCCGCTGACAATTCGATGCGTCTGCCGGAGTTTCTGGTACAGGTGGGCACAATCGTCCACGGCACGACGATAACAACAAATACTGTACTGACCAGTACGGGTGCGACTACCGGTTTTGTGACAACCCATGGATTTCGGGATGTCCTGAACATGCGCCGCGGCCTGAAAGACCGGCAGTTCGAAAAGTACGCGCCCCCCCCACCGCTGGTGCCGCGGCATCTGATCCGGACGGTGAAAGAACGCGTGACCGTTGACGGCACGGTTATGACGCCGTTGGATGAGGATGACGTGCGGGCAGCGGCTGCCTGCTTCCGGCAGCAGAACGTCGAGGCCGTAGCAGTATCGTACTTGTGGTCATTCCGGAATCCAGCGCACGAAGAGCGCACCCGCGAAATTCTGCAGCAGGAATTGCCCGGTATCTACGTGTCAATCTCGACCGAGATTTTGCCACAGATCCGCGTCTATGAACGCCACAGCACAACGGTGCTGAATGCCTACGTCGGTCCGGTATTGACGAATTATCTGTCAAGCCTCGAGCAGGAACTCGCCGAAAAGGGTTTCGCCGGCACCTTGCTGATTATGCAGTCGAACGGCGGCGTCATGTCGCCGCAAGTCGCGCAGCGTTTTGCATCGAATACCTTGTTGTCTGGCCCGGCCGGGGCGCCGCAGGCCGGTATTTTCTACGGCAGTGGCAATCACTTCAGTGACCTGATCACCGTTGACATGGGCGGTACCTCATTCGACATTGCGCTGATAAAAAACGGCACGCCTATCGTCACCCAGGATGGCTCGATTGGAGAGCACCGCCTGGCGTCACCAATTCTGGATATTCACACCATTGGAGCGGGTGGTGGCTCGATCGCGTCGGTCGATGCCGGTGGGCTGCTGGCCGTCGGGCCGGCCAGTGCAGGCGCGCAGCCAGGACCTGCCTGTTACGGCCGGGGTGGTGAACTGCCGACGGTGACGGATGCGGACCTGGTTCTGGGTTATCTGGACGTGGAGTCCTTCGAGGGGGGTGAACTGGAGGTCGATTTCGGCGCGGCACAGGCCGCGATCGAACAGCATGTGGCAAAGCCATTGAACATGGATCTTGTGGCTGCTGCGAAGGGTATCTACGATTTCGTGAATGCCAACATGGCTGCCGCCTTGGGTGTGGTTTCGGTGCAGCGCGGCTATGACCCCCGCGAATTCGTGGTGATCGTTGCCGGTGGCGCCGGTCCGATTCATGCTGTGGCAATCGCCCGTGAACTCGAAATCCCCCTGATACTGGTGCCACGCGAGTCTTCCGTGTTTTGCGCGGCCGGTATGCTCATCTCTGATCTGCAACACGACTATGTGCGCACCCACGCGCGCGATATCGATCAGGTGGACCGCAAGGAAGTGGACCGCCTCTACCGGGAAATGTCCGAGGCTGCAAATCAAACGCTGGCCGAAGAAGGCATTAGCAGTGACCGGGTGGATATCCGTTTCAGCGCCGATCTCCACTACATCGGGCAGTTCCACGAAGTCGAGGTGCCGGTACCGGCTGCGGTGTCGATGTCCGCAGAGGATCTCGAGGCCGTTGTCGAAGCATTTCACCAGCGGCACGACACACTCTATGGCTACGCTATGCGCGGCACACCGGTCGAACTGATCAATCTGCGCGTAACCGCACGCGGCATAACAGAAAAGCCGGATCTCATGCACCGCGCGGCCGCGCATGAACCCCTGAAAAAGGTGTTGCTCAAGCGGCGGCCTGTCTGTTTCGATGGTGAATTCGTCGATACGCCCGTTTACGACGGCTTGCGACTTCACGCTGGTGATCGAATCACCGGTCCAGCGATCATTGCACAGCCAACGACCACCATCGTCGTTCCGCCGGATTTCGAGCTGAGCTGCGACGATTTCGACAATTATCTGATTTATCAACAAGACCAGGACCTCGCAGAACTCCGTGCGCGGTTGTCCAGAGGGTTTGAGCCATGTCAGCAACGGTAGATCGCATCCAGGTATCCGTAATCGGCAACCGCCTCGATGCCATAAGTAAGGAAATTGGACAGACCATGTTGCGCACCTCGCGGTCGCCAATTTTTTCCGAGGCGCGCGATTTCGTAACCGCGATTTTCGACAGCCGGCTGCAGTTGGTTGCGCAGACAGCGTACATCCCGGTCATCATGGGGGCGCTGCCGTACGCGATCCGCAGCATTGCCGAGACCTTCGCCGGCGATATCGACCCTGGTGATGTGTTCATCCTGAACGACCCGTATCGCGGCAATAATCACCCACCGGACATCAACGTCGTCAAGCCCGTGTTCCATGATGGTGAAATCGCATTCTGGGCAGTATCAAAAGGTCATCACGCCGACGTCGGTGGCGGCGGTGTTGCTGGCTACAACCCGGGCGCAACCAGCGTCTGGGATGAATGTATCCGGATTCCTCCCGCCAAGCTATACATCGCGGGCAAGTCGAACCGCGCCCTGTGGGACACAATCCTTCTGAACGTCCATCTGCCGTTCATCGTCGAAGGCGACCTGCAGTGCCAGGTCGGCGCCTGTACGATCGGTGAACGCAGTCTGCACTCACTGCTCAAAAAGTACGACCGCACGATGCTGGAAGCAGCTATTGACCAGATTTTCGATGCCTCCGAGAAACAGATGCGTGCTGCGATCGAGGGTGTGCCGGACGGTGAGTACCATGCAAAACGCCTGATAGACCATGATGGTGTGAATAAAGACCGCATGATTGCGGTACGTTTGAATTTGAAGGTAGATGGTTCCGAAATCACCTTCGATTTTACCGGCAGCGACGAGCAGGCCGCTGGTTACGTCAATAGCACGGTGCCGAACACGGCGTCATCCTGTTATCTGGCGTTGTTTATGTCGATTGGCGGAGGTGTTCGTTTCAACCAGGGCGCGTTACGCACACTGCACGTTATTGCGCCGGAAGGCACGGTCGTGAATTCCCTTGAGCCTGCGCCGGTCAGCGGCTGTACCATCGCATCCGCGCAGGCGATAATCGAAGCGGCCTGGATGGCGCTCGCCCAGGCAATACCCCAGAGTGTGGATGCCGGGTGGTCGCGTTGGTGCGCGCCAGCAACGATGGGCCTCAATCCACGTACCGGACGTCCGTTTGGGGACATTCATTTCATGAGCAAGGGTGGTGGCGGCGCCTCGTACGGGCTGGACGGCTGGGACCATCTCGGCACAGTCATCTGCGCCGGCGGATTGCGGGCGCCCGATCCTGAACTGCACGAACTGGTTGATCCGTACACGGTGCTGCAATATGAGTTCTGGCCCGATAGTGCAGGCGCCGGAAAGTGGCGTGGCGGCATGGGTACGATCTACCGGTGGCGTGTCGATGCCGATAACATCATGGCCGCGAACTTCGGTGGCGGCGTGCACGAGGTGACAGCGCCCTTCGGTCTCGAAGGTGGTGAACCCGCGCCACCGCATGAACTTTTTATTCAGAAATGTGACGGGGAGACGGTTAACGTCGATACCGAAAGCTTCTACGACCTCAATGAGGGAGACCTCTACGAGATTTACCAAAGCGGTGGTGGTGGTTATGGCAATCCGTTGCAACGTCCCCCCGCAGAGGTGCGTCGGGACGTGATCGACGGACTCGTCAGTTCGGCTGCGGCGAAGGCGAAATACGGTGTTGTGATCGATCCCGGCAGTCAGCAAGTGGATGAAGCCGCGACCGCGAAGCTGCGCAACGCGTAGCGTCAACCGGAGACTAATTCCTTCTGTAAGAGCTCGCTTGCGGGCGACCGTTCCAGATAGGCCCCAAGGGGCCTCTTACAATTCCAGCGTATTTCGGCCTCAATCAGCCAATTGAGGGATAACATGCCACTCAGGGCGCCGCTGTGCAGGCGGCCCGAAATACTGGATGCACTGAGAATCAATAAAGCGCTCCCCTAGGGGCAAGACCCTCAACGGGTGCGAATTTATTATCTTTTGTAAGTTTCAGAACCAGCGCTGCGGTATCGGGCGTTGGACAATCATTCGTTCCGCACACAGGAGCCACCCATGAATACATCTGTCAGCCCAAAAGTTGGTGTCATTTTCAAATCTTACGAGCCGCTGTCCGCAATGCAGGCCTATGCCAGGCAGACCGAGGCCTCGAATATGAGCGGCGGTTTCTGGATCGCCGAGGCCTATCACTGGTTCCGGCAGTATGGGCTGGAATCGCGGGGTTGCTTCACCACGCTGGCGGCGGTGGCGATGGCAACGAAAAACATTCCAGTCGGCCTGGGTATCACGTCCCCGTACCTGCGCCACCCGACCATTCAGGCCTCTGAGGCGGCTGCTGTAGACGAGCTTTCCGGCGGGCGCTTCATCATGGGCATCGGCGTCGGCAAGGTGGGTATCGAGTATCTCGAATACGACATTGACCTGATGAAGCCAGTGCCGGTGCACCGTGAGTCCATGGCAATCATGCGCAGGATCTGGCAAGGCGAGCAGTACGATTACGAGGGTAATTTGTACAAGTCATCCATGCCGGCCTATGACCGTGAGGGCGACGGGCTGCGCACCGAAATCCCCATCTACGTAGGCGCCACCGGCCCCTGGATGCAAAAGCTTGCAGGCAAGGAAAGCGATGGCATGCTGCTGGCCGGCCTGACTTCTCCGGCATTCGTGCGCTATGCTCTCGACAACATGAAAAAAGGCGCTGCAACTCAGGGGCGCACCCTGCCGGGCGATTTTCCGGTGGGCGGCGTCATCCTGTGTTCCTGCTCCGAAGATGGCGACAAGGCGCGCGATGCTACCCGCAGTTACACCGGCACTTATATCGTCAACAAGATCCGTAATATCAAGAACGATGTCATCCTGGCCGGATCCGGGCTGCCTGATGAGTCCTGGGAGCCGTTCCGAAAGGCTATCGCCGACGGTACAGACGATAATGTTACGCACCTGGTGACCGACGAGATGATGCGCAGGTTCACCGTCATTTCCGGTACACCCGATGATTGCCTGGAAATTACCCAGGACCTGGTGGACGCGGGCCTTAACCTGCCGTTGCTGGAGGTGGTCGGCGAGTCTGAAGAGTACAATCTGGAGGTCATCCGTTTGATGGGTGAGCACGTCGTGCCGAACCTCAAGCCCGGCCCTGTCCTGGCCTGATAGGGCCTGCGAACACTTGCCAGTTCGCTGCGACGGGAGCCCATTTTGTTCAATACAAGGAACGATAAACGTAATGTATTCTATATGCTTTAGTGAAGAGAGACGCCGTAGTGGGCAAAATGGGACCCGTCCCTCCGGGCTGCTGTCCCAAATGGCCCCATGCTGTGTTGCTCGTCATTCATTTGGAGTGACCAAACCACACTCCTCGCGCCTTGCTTGGAACCATTTGGGCCTGCAACGCAGCGAACTGGCAAGTGGTCACAGGCCCTGGGAGATGAAGCGATGAAACTGGTGAGTTTTCGAATCAAGGCGAGCGGTGCGGCAACAGTGGGCGCAGTAATCGGGGAGGCTTATCTCGATCTGCACGCAGCCAGTGGCGGCGAACTGCCCGCCACCATGATCGAGTTTCTGGAACAGGGCGAGGCCGCCATGGAGCGAGCCCGGGCGTTGTCCGCCGATGGGCATGAAAACCTGTATGGTGAGCATGAGGTAGAGCTGTTGGCGCCCGTGCCCAAGCCCGGCAAGATCATGCACACTTCCTGCAATTTTTCCGCTCACCTTTCCGAGTTGACAACCTGGAATGAGCCGGAGTGGCAGTCCCATAACTGGGGCGATTTCCACTTCGAGCATCCCACCGGTTTCCTGGAGGCGCCTTCCTCAGTGGTGCCCAGTGGCGCCGGAGTGAAAGTGCCTCATTTTACCAAACAACTCGACTACGAAATCGAGGTGGGCATCATCATCGGCAAGGAAGCGTTTCGGGTCAGCAAGGAAGAAGCGCTGGACTATGTTGCCGGGCTTACCATCTTCAACGACCTGTCGGCGCGAGACATTCAGTCCAGGGAGCATTCGAACAAGGTCATTCTGCTGGGCAAGAGTTTCGACGGCTCCTGTCCATTTGGCCCCTGGCTGGTGACAATAGACGAGGTGGGCGAGCTGGACGACTTGAAAATGGTGCTCACCCTCAATGGTGAGGAGCGCCAGAATTCCAACACCGCCAACATGGTGTATAAAGTGGCCGAGCTGGTTTCCTGGTGGTCCAATACAACCCTGCAGCCGGGCGACATCATCACCACAGGCAGTCCGCCGGGTGTGATTGCCGGAATGCCCGATCCTGTCTATCTGAAGCCTGGTGACCGCATCGATGCCCGGGTCGAAAGGCTGGGCACCCTGACCACCTTCATCGTGGACTGATCCCCGGAAAAATGAGAGAACTCTGATTATGGCTAATAAAATTGACCCGAGTGTCGTAGCAAGGGCGGTCGAGGAAATCGACCGGGATCGCCTGGTGCAGTTGGTGATCGATCTGACCAATATTCCCAGCCCCACCGGTTACGAGGGCGACATGGCCCGCGCCGTGCATGAAGTATTTCAGGGAGCCGGCTTCGACTCCGTTCTGCAGCCCATTGGCGACGAGCGTTACAACACCGTCGGCCGCCTGCAGGGGCATGGCGGCGACAAGTCGCTGATGTTCAATGGCCACCTGGATACCTCTTTCGGCCCCGAGCAGGCTCATCGCGGCATCGGTTATGAGTGCAAAGGCACCCTGATCGATGACGAATGGATCTATGGCATGGGCACCTTTAATATGAAAAGCGCCATGGCCACGTACGTGACCGCGGTGGAGGCCGTCAAAAAGGCCGGCATCAAGCTGGGCGGTGATGTTGTGATCGCCGCTGTCGCCGGTGAGATCGAAAAGGCACCGGTCAATGAATTCGAGGGCCGCCAGTACCAGGGTTACGGGGTTGGCACCAAGTTTGCTATCACCCACGGCGCCGTGGCTGATTTTTGCATCCTTGGCGAACCCACCAACATGATGCTGATCCCGCGGCATTGTGGCACAACGTGGATCAAGATTACCGTGCCGGGCCACCTGATCCATACTGCGTGGTCCGACGTGGAGAAAAACGCCATCAACAAGAGCCGGGTGATTCTGGACGCCATACACGAGTGGATTCCAGACTATATAGGACGCAACCAGCTCGGTGACTTCAGACCAACCGTGAACGTGTCCGCCATTGAGGGCGGATGGCCCTGGCGTGGCGCCCGTACTCCGGATGGCTGCTCCATTTACATGGACGTTCGCACCCTGCCTGATGCCTTGCCCAAGGACGCATATGCCGAGGTTCGCGCAATGATCAACTCGGTGGTACGGGACAACCCACAGCTCGAAGGCACCAAGGTGGAAATCTTCGTCTCCGCGCCCGGCACTTCCATTCCGGACGACCACGAATTGGTGCGGACCATCATCGAGGCCCACAGCCAACAACTCGGCGAGCCGCCAAAAATGGGTATTGAGACCTGGTACAGCGACGCCGCGCACATGAACCGCTACGGGATCCCGACGGTGAACTACGGTTCGGCCGGGCGCATACGCAGCGGCGGAGGGGGTTTTTCCACCCACCAGGGCGAGCACGTGCACATCGGTGACATGCTGGACATCGTCAAGGTGTATATCCAGGCAATCGTCAGCCTGTGTGGTGTGGTTGAGTGATACTGGCCGTCAGTCAATTACACACCTGCCCCGCCGCTGGTGATGGCAGCGGCTTGAACCGGCATGGATAAGATCGGAAAAATCATCGACCAGGCGGTCCGGGGCACACGCCCGGATGCGGCAGCAGCGCAGCTGCTGGCCGCCTGTGACGACCTGCCACTGCTCATGCAGGCTGCCGCGGCAGTCCGTGACCAGGGGCATCCTGCCGTTGTCACCTACTCCCCCAAGGTGTTTATCCCGCTGACCCGCCTGTGTCGCGATGTCTGCCACTACTGTACTTTTGCGACCACCCCCCGCCACCTGAAGCAGGCTTACCTGAGGGCCGATGAGGTGCTCGCGATCGCACGCACCGGCGCTGCGGCGGGATGCCATGAAGCCCTGTTCACCCTGGGGGACAAACCCGAGCTCCGCTATTCGGCAGCACGGCGGGAACTGGAGGAAATGGGGCACCCAACGACCCTGTCCTATTTGGCGGAGATGGCGCAGCTGGTACTCGATGAAACTGGCCTGCTGCCGCACCTGAACGCGGGCGTCATGGAGCCTGATGAACTAATGGCACTGCGCCGGGTATCGGTCTCCCAGGGCCTGATGCTGGAAAGCGCCTCGCACCGTTTGTGCGAGAAGGGCGGCCCCCACCACGGCTCGCCCGACAAGGAGCCGGGCGCCCGGCTCAAAACCATCAGCGATGCTGGCAAACGGAAGATTCCGTTCACTTCGGGCATCCTGATCGGCATTGGCGAGACCCGTGGCGAACGCATCGAATCCCTGCTGGCCCTGAGGGACCTGAACGACCAGTACGGCCACCTGCAGGAAATCATCATCCAGAACTTCCGCCGCAAAGCCCATACCCGGATGTCCGATGCGCCCGAACCATCCGTCGAAGACCTGTGCTGGACGATTGCCGTGGCGCGCCTGATATTCGGCTCCCGGGCCAAAATCCAGGCACCACCCAACCTCTCGCCCGGTGCCCTGCCCCCCTTGCTGCAGGCCGGTATCAACGACTGGGGGGGCGTGTCGCCGGTTACCGCTGACCACGTCAACCCGGAGGCGCCCTGGCCGCAGCTGCGGGTACTGGAGCAGGCGGCGACTGATGCGGGCAAGCTGCTGCAGCCTCGCCTGGCGCTCTATCCTGAATATACAATCCGGCCGGAATCCTGGCTTGACCCGGGTCTGCGCACCGCGGTGCTCCGGCGCATCGACGCAGCCGGCTACCCCCGCACCGACAGCTGGGCCCCGGGTTCCCAGGCCAATATTCCGGCTTTCACGGCCCGTCCCGCGTCCCCGCCCAATCTGGGCAGCAAAGTCTACCGGGCCGCCGTTGCGGCCGCCGGCGGCAAACGCCTGGACGAGCGGGAAATCACGACTCTGTTCACTGCCCGTGGGCGCGACCAGGAAATTCTCTGCGCCGCGGCCGACGAACTGCGTGCATCGGTGGTGGGTGACACCGTTAGCTACGTGGTCACTCGCAACATCAATTACACCAATATCTGCGGATTCAAATGCCGCTTCTGTGCCTTTGCCAAAGGTGGATCAGCCGAAGCGCTGCGTGGTCCGGCCTACAACCTTCCGCTGGCGGAAATCCAGGCGCGCACAATCGATGCCCGGCAGCGCGGTGCGGTGGAAGTGTGCCTGCAGGGAGGCATTCATCCCAAGTACACCGGCAGGACCTATATTGAGATTTGCCGGGCCATCAAGGCGGTGCAGCCCGACATCCATATCCATGCCTTCTCGCCGCTGGAAATATGGCAGGGCGCCCATACCCTGGGCATAACGATTAAGGACTTGCTGCGTGAGCTCAAGGCCGCGGGCCTGGGCACGCTGCCTGGTACTGCAGCGGAGATCCTCGATGACGATGTGCGGGACCTCATCTGTCCGGACAAGCTGCGAACGGGGCAGTGGCTGGAGGTCATGCGCACGGCCCACGGCCTTGGTATCAAGAGCACCTCAACCATCATGTTCGGCCACCTGGAACGACCGGTTCACTGGGCCCGGCACCTGTTGCTTTTGCGGGATCTGCAGACAGAGACTGGCGGCTTCACGGAATTCGTTCCCCTGCCTTTTGTGCACATGGAAGCCCCCATGTATCGGCGGGGTAACGCCAGGCCAGGACCCACTTTTCGCGAGGCGGTATTGATGCACTCGGTGGCCCGGCTGGTTCTGCATCCACATATCACTAACATTCAGACCTCCTGGGCCAAGATGGGTCGCCAGGGCGCACTGTTTTGCCTGCAGGCGGGCGCCAACGACCTGGGTGGCACCCTGATGGAAGAAAGCATCAGCCGGGCCGCCGGCGCGGCCCACGGTCAGGAGTTGCTGCCTGCGGATATGGAAGCCCTGATCGGGTCTATCGGCAGAACGGCGCGGCAGCGAACCACCTTGTACCAGCCGGTTGGTACAGGGCATGACTCGGGAACCGGCGTATGGAGCAAGACGGAGCCGCTTCTCGGGCGGGCTCTACCTTGATTTGAATTTCACATTGACCGCTTTACTTTAAAGCGACAGGAAGAGGCACAACAAGATGCGACCCGAAGAGCGTTTCGAGTATTCAGCCATTGTGCAACGTAAGCCCTGGAAACTTCCCGGCGGTGCACGTGTGGCGGTGTATACCGTAGTAAACGTGGAGGAGTGGGACATCGAGAAGCCGATCGCCCGCGAGTATGTCACCTCGCCGGCGGGTGTCGTTACCATCCCCAATGTCCCCAACTGGGCGTGGCACGAGTATGGCATGCGGGTGGGTATCTGGCGGTTGATGGATGCATTGTCGGCCCGCAATCTGAAAGCCAGCGCTGCGATCAATGCCCGCGTATGTGAAGGGGCGGGTGAGCCCGTGGCCCGTGCGATGCGCGAGGCCGGTTGGGGATTCATGGGGCACGGGTACGAACAGGCGGCGTTACACACCGTCAACGATCAACGCGAGTTTATTCGCAAATCCTTCGAGGTACTGAAAAATTACACAGGCAAGGCGCCCAAAGGCTGGCTCGGCCCGGGTCTGCATGAGACGCTCGACAGCCTCGATTACCTAGCCGAAGTAGGGTTCAAATTTGTCTGTGACTGGCCCATGGATGAACAGCCCGTAGAAATGCACACCAGCAGCGATCCTGTCGTGGCGATGCCGTACACCATGGAGCTGAGCGATTTGCCGATGATGGTAGTGCACCAGCATGAATCCCGGGTGTGGCTCGACCGCGTCGTTGCCCAGTTCGACCGTCTCCATGCAGAAGGAGCCGCGCAGCCACGGGTTATGTCCATGAGTGTTCATCCGTACATCATGGGCGCCCCGCACCGGATTGGGTATTTCGAAGCGGCATACGATCACATGCGTAAGCGCAAGGATGTGTGGTTCACCACTGCAGAAGAAATCTATGACTGGTTCCGGGAAAATCCTATTCTTAATTGACATTGACAAGGTGAAAAAGCAATGAGTTCTTCAATACCCCAGGACAAAATCTGGATCAGTGAATTGAATCGGCGTGACGAAGTGCAGGACGGTTTCGATCGAAGCAAGACCATCCGTTTCTATGACACTACTTTGCGTGATGGCGAGCAGGCCATCGGCGTGGTGTTCACCGCCGAGGAGAAATACCAGATCGCCTGCCAGCTGGCGGAGTTGGGTGTAGGTCGCATTGAATCGGGTTTTCCACGCGTCTCTGAAGAGGATACCGAGGCGGTCAGGCGTATCCTCAATGCCGGTCTTTCATCGGAGATCTGGGGCTTTGCCCGTTGCGTGATCGGCGATCTGGATGCCCATATCGAGCTGGGAACCCGGCAGGTCCTGATCGAAATCTCCACCAGCGAAGTCAAGATGAGGGCCTATGGCTTTGACCGAAAAAAGGTTATGGAGCGCATGACCAGTGCGGTCAGGCATTCAAGGGATAACGGGATGCGGGTAAATTTTTTCGCCGTGGATGCGACCCGTTCTGACATGAATTTTCTGAAGGACGTCTACTCTGCGGCCATCGAAGCGGGCGCTGAGGAGATTTCAGTAGTGGATACGATCGGCGCCTGCGCCCCCGAAGCAGTAGAGCACCTGATCCGCGACATTGCCCGCCATGTGGGACCGGATATCCCGATTCACTGGCATGGCCACAACGACTTCGGCCTGGCAACCGCGTCTGCTATTGCCGCGGTTCGTGGCGGCGCCAGCTGGATCCAGGGCACCATCAATGGCATGGGAGAACGAGCCGGTAACGTGGATATCTGCGAGGCGGCCCTGGCCCTTCAGTGTCTCTACAACGTGCAGGTTGAACTGGACCTGGGCAAGGCGCGCCAGGTGTCCAGGCTGGTCAGGCAGGCGGGAGGATACCAGGTGGACGGCTGGAAACCGGTGGTGGGGGAAAACCTGTTTGTGCGTGAAAGCGGCGCCGTTGCCAACCAGTTCCACATTCCGGAGGCTATCGAACCCTATTCGGCCGAGATCGTGAACGCGGAACGCAAGATCGTGTTAGGAAAAAAGAGCGGCTTGGTCAGCATCGGGATCAAGGCGAAGGAGTTGGGGTTGAATCTATTGAAGGATGATTACGCCGCCGTATTGTCCGAGGTCAAGTCGCGCGCCACCGCAGCGCAGAGATTGCTCGACGATGATGAATTCCAGACGATTGTTCAGTCAGTGGGCAACAAGGTTTGAAAGAGTGGATTAAAACGGCTCTGGATCCCCCGGTACTGTTGCGTGGCATCGGAGTGGCGGCGGTCGTGGGGCCTATCCTGATAGCGATCAACCATTGGGACATATTGCTATCCGGTCTGGTGACAGGCATGGTGATCGCGAAAATGGTGCTGACTGTGTGTGTACCTTTTTGCGTTTCTGTTTATTCCAGTGTGTGCACGGTAATCCGCCGGCGCAGAACAGAGGGATGGTCACCAAGCACTGGAAAATGATGCTCAGCCGGGACCTCTGTGCCGGGTGAACGTTTTTAGGTCATTGTCCGGCGCTATCAGCGCTTGCATTAAGGGGCTGATTAGGCGTAACTTTACACAGCTGTCCGGCAATCAAAACAAGCCGGCAACGAAAGCCCGGATTCCGGGAAGGGCGCGAATGCCCAGGAAACAGTTAGAAGAACCGCAAGGAGATTATAGTGAGCAGTCAAGCCCAGATTAGCCAGAACTCCCTGAAACCGGGGCGTTGGGTGAGATCCACCTGCAAGATGTGCCTGCATTCCTGCACCAACCTCATTCATGTAACTGATGGCGGTATCGTCAACAAGATCGAAGGTGACCCGACCAATTTTTCAAACATGGGCAAGCTGTGCCCGAAGGGTAATTCGGCCATCCTGCGCCACTACGATCCCCAACGCTTTAAAGGACCGATGCGGCGCACCAATCCCGAGAAGGGTCCCGGGATCGACCCCAAGTGGGAACCCATCAGCTGGGAAGAGGCGCTGGATATCACCGCTGAGGAAATCGGCAAGTCCCTGAAAGAGGATCCGCGCAAGATTCTGCCTTCGATTGAAGACTTCCAGAAATTTAATGTTTGGCTGTGGCCTCTGTCATTTGGCAATTTCAATTGTTTCCAGTCCGCCGGCACCATGTGCGGCGGGGCCTACCACCCGGCCAATGGGTATATCCACGCGGCATTTGCGTCGATCAACGACGCCAAGTACTGCAATTACTGGATCAACTGCGGTACCGGTGACGGTTTCTCCTCCCACTTGCATGCCGCCGGTTCCGCCTACCACGTGGCCAACGCCCGCGCGAACCGGAACATGAGAGTGGTGACCGTGGAACCACGGATGTCGACTTCCGCGGCAAAGTCCGAAGAGTGGGTGCCCATCAGACCGGCCACTGACCGCCAGTTTGCCCTGAGCCTGTGCGCCGTCATGGTCGAAGAGGGGCTGTGCGATTACAACTTCCTGAAAAAGGACACCAACGCGCCGTACCTGGTAGGTGAGGACGGTTATTTTGTGCGCAACGCAGACGGTGATGTTTATATCTGGGACGCTGATGTCAATCAGGCCAAGCTATGGAACGACAACAGCATCGGTGATTTCGCACTTGAAGGCGAGTACGACGTCAATGGCAAGAAATGCAAACCTGCGTTTCGGAAATTCAGGGACATTCTGGACCGCTGCAGCCCCGAGGAGATGGAAAAGATCACCACGGTACCTGCGGAAAACACCCGGCGTATCGCTCGTGAATTCGCCGAAGCTGCCCAGATCGGCGCCACCATTGAGATCGACGGGCGCACTCTGCCGCTGCGGCCCGCGGCGTTCAACTACTACCGCGGCGCCCAGGGGCGCAAGAAAGGCATGCAGGCCAACCATGCATTCAAGATGGTGAATTTCATGGTTGGTAGTATCGATGCCCCGGGCGGGCACCTTGGTGTGAACCTGGATGAAAAAATGATTGACTGGATCCGCTGTCAACCGGGTGATTCGGGCCAGATGCTGGGCGAGCCTCATCAGTTGGGCATGGTTCCGCCGATGAGTTACCCGCCCAATGAGTACCATCTGCTCAGTTACTTCCCGGTGGGCGTCAATCCACCGCACCTGAACCTGGCGGTCTTTGAAGACCCGGAGAAGTTCGGTGTGGACTTCAAGCCGGATGTGATGGTGATCTGCCACTCCAACCCACTGTGGGCCATGCAGGGTCCGCAGCATAAGTGGATCGACTTTATGAAGTCCATGCGCTTTATCGTCGTGTCGGATCTTATACCGACCGAAACAACGGATTTCGCCGACATCATCCTGCCCAGTCATGACGTACTGGAATCATGGAACATGACCATGATCGAGCCGCCGTTCAGCGAGGGCATGTGCATGCGCCAACCGGCGGTGGAGCCGCTGCACGACACCAGGAGCGAGGAGGATATCTTTGCTGGGCTCTCCACGCGCCTCGGGCTGGTGGAGGCCTGGAACGGTCTCCTCAACATGGCGATGGGCTTCGATCAGAAACCCGAGCTGATGTTGCAGGGAGACAAGACCTATACGGACAAGGAGTTCGCTGAACTCAAAGGCAAACTCTGGAACGACAAGGACCTTGACTGGTATATCGAACACGGCCACTCCTCGACCGAGCGCCAGTCCCGGAAGGCATACCGACCCTGGGATGGTCTGCGTTTGAATTTCTACATCGAGGACTTGCTCCTGCAGCGCGATAATCTGAAGAAGGCGATGGAAGATAAAAACGTACCCTTCAGGCATGAGTGGTGCTGGGAAGATTACCAGCCACTGCCAACGCCGGACCTGGATCCCATTCATGAGGAGCCGGCAGAGTACGACCTGTACGGTTTCTTTTTCAAGGACATCGCGCTGAACTTCGGCGAAGGTCTGAGCAACCCCTGGATCCAGGACATCGTCTTCCGTGACCCGGTGCATACCGCCATCCTTATGAATGCCCAAACCATTGAAAACAAGGGGCTGGTGAGCGGCGACATCGTGCGGCTGGAGTCGCCCCATGGCGGGCCGATTTTCGGACGCGTCGCCGGTGTGCAAACCATGCACCCGGATGGGATCGGTATTTCCAACTCGCTGACACGTATACGCACCGAGAACAGGAGCGTCAAGCATGCCGGCGGGCATTTCAATAGCTTGCTGCCCTACGACCTGGCCAATACGGACGCGGTCACCGGTCAGCCGGAGGGCGCCTGCCGTATCAAGCTGACCAAACTGGATGCCTGGCCGGAATCCCTTTATCTGGATCAAGGCGAGGGCAACACGGTATATGAACTCATCGATGACATTGCAAAGGGCAAGGGAGCACACTGATGGCACGCATGGGAATGGTTTTCGATCTGAAGCGTTGTATCGGCTGCAACGCCTGTGTGGTTGGTTGTAAACAGGAAAACAGCCTTCCCGATGGGGTGTTTTTCACCCGTACACTGAGTGAAGAATATGGCGTATACCCGTCAGTGAAGCGGGTCTATATCCCCACGTTGTGCAATCACTGCGAGGATGCCCCCTGCGAAAAAGTCTGCCCCAGCGGCGCGACTTACACCCGCGAAGACGGCATCGTCATGGTGGACGGCGAACAGTGTATCGGCTGCAGCGCCTGCGCCGTGGCCTGCCCTTACGACCAGCGGACACAAGTGACCAAGGAGTCACTGACGCGAGGGGTCTACGGCACCGGCGAACTGACACCCTTCGAGGAAGACGGCTACAAGCGTTTCTCTCCAGGCACGATGATCAAGTGCGACTTCTGCAGCGAGCGCGTGGATGCCGGGCTGGATCCCGCCTGCGTGGTGACCTGCCCCACGGACGCGCGTATCTTTGGCGACCTGGACGACCCCAACAGTAAGCCCAGCCGCCTGATCCGCGAAAAGAATGGCAGACCACCGCTGGCGGACAAGAATACCAAGCCCAAGGTTTACTATGTCGATTGAGCGTCGATGGCAATAAACCTGCTTGCAACAAACATTAACGGAGCGTGAATTAAAATGTCCAATCAGACAGTATTTGCCGGAGACAGCTTCAGGCTGGGTTACCGTTTCCAGAGCTACTGGGATTTTCACATGGCCACCGCGTTTTTCTTCGGAGAATTGGGGGCCGGGCTTTTCCTGGTCTCATTTTACTTCGGTTTTGTGCCCGGGATGGTTGCCGGACTGCTTTGCACCGGCGTTGGCAAACCCTATTACCACATGAGTCACATGGGCGTACCGGCGAAGTCCTGGCGGGCTATCCTGCGTCCGGACCGTGCATGGATCAGCCGTGGCCTGATCAGCATCGTGGTATTCGTGCCCTGCGCGGGACTGGTTGTGCTGGATGCCTGGTTTGGCTGGAGCGGCGGCGGCGTGCTTGGCAAAGCGGTGCAAGTAGCCGCGGTGCTTTCATCGCTGCTGGTCATGTCCTACCAGGGTTTTGCCATGTCGCATTCCTCGGCCTTTGCGCTCTGGAATACCGGCCTGATGCCGGTGTCCAGCGTGGTGTATGCACTGACCAGCGGCGCGGCCGGTACCCTGGCGCTGGGTGTGTTTTTCGACGGGATCGACCCACTGTTACTCGGTAAGGTCGTGATGGCATTCGTGGTTTTGTCCCTGATCGTGCTGCTCAGCCTGTTGCATGAGGCCTATCACGGCACGACCGGCGGGCGTCAATCCCTGGACCTGTTGATCAAAGGCAAGTTTGCCGGAAAATTCCTGCCCCTGGTCTTCGGCGCCGGTGTGGCGCTGCCGTTACTGGTCCTCTGGCTCATCCCCGGCTCCGCACTGAGCGCTCTGCTCGCGGCGGCCGGCGTACTGGCCGGATTTTATACCTTCCGCTTGTTGATTTTCAGGGCGGCCGTGTACGAACCGCAGATGAGTTTTGCGGCGCGCATCGGACTGTCTTAAAGTCAGCAAAGACAACGGAGTACGTGCTGTGAAGCCAGGCATACGTCTGGTTCAAAGCCGTAGTCATCCGGGCCCCGGGCGTCCCGCGGAAGACGTCGACACCCAGGTCATCCAGGAAGACGCTCTGACCATCGATGTGGAGGACGTCGGCACCTACACCCTGATGTGGACGCCGACGGACCTGGTGGAAGCAGACGGTTATGCCGATGGCGACGGACCTGTCGGCGAAGAAAATTCAGCCGCCCTGGCGCTCGCCACGGGTTTCATGTTCACGGAAGGCATTATCCAGGCGATGGACGACATCCACACCATGGCATCCTGCGATAAAATCCCCGGCGTCGTGCGTGTACAACTCAAAAAGCCCGATGATGTGGTCACCCGCCGGCGCAACGTCGTCATGACCAGTTCTTGTGGCATATGCGGCAGCCGCGAGGTGATCGAGAACAACGCGTTTGGCCTGACCGAAGTGCCGAACCGGATGCGGCTCGATGCGCGCGGGTTCTCCCAACTGATGCAGGAGATGCGCTCGCACCAAGCCATTTTTGCCGAGACCGGTGGCGCCCACGCGGCCGCCATCTTCACCGCCGACGGACGCCTTCATGCCGTGGCCGAGGATCTTGGCCGGCACAACGCGCTGGACAAGGTGATCGGCGCCATGCTGCTGGCCGGCGACGGGTTCGACAGCAAGGGTGCCTTGCTGTCCAGCCGGCTCAGCCTCGAAATGGTCACCAAGGCAGTACGCGCCGGGCTGGAAATCGTGGCGGCAGTGAGCGCCCCCACTTCGCTGGCGATAGAAGTGGCGGAACGCTTTGGCGTGACTTTGTGTGGATTTGTGCGTGGCCAGCGTGCGACCGTGTTTACCCACTCCCACCGCATTGATCAGGTGGATTGACCCGGGAACCGTAGCCATCCGAAGCTCTGCTTCTTCGCTGGCAGTCAATTGCTCCGCCTTCATGTGCAAGACGCCTTTAGACATGCTTATTATGCTTAAACCGAATGACAACGCCCGCGGGCGTGTATAAAAGACACCGGATTTCGGAGAACAGCATGACAGGATCACTTCCCAGAATTACCATCATCGGAGCAACCGGAGACCTTGGTTCCGGTATCGCCTATAAACTGGCCAGGGCCGGCTATTCCGTGATGATAGGCTCGCGTTCCGCGGAGAAGGCGGAGAAAGCCGCTGCCGCCATGACGGAGCGGGCCGGGCATCCCGTTGAAGGAATGGAGAACGATGCTGCCGCGGCGGCGGGCGACATCGTCATCCTGACCGTGCCTTTTGCCAGCCACCGGACCATGCTGGAAGCGATCCGGGATGGCGCGCAGGGAAAAATATTCGTTGACGCCACCGTGCCCCTGGTGCCGCCAAGGGTCGCGCGCGTGCAGTTGCCGGAGGACGGGCCGGTAGCCAAGCAGGCGCAGGAATTTCTCGGTGAGAACGTGCGTGTGGTTTCGGCGTTCCAGAACGTCGCTGCCGCCCACTTGCAGGACGACGAGCAGCACGCAGCCGACAGTGACGTGCTGGTCAGCGGCAATGATCCCAAAGCGCGCGCGGCCGTCGTGCAGTTGGCCGAAGCCATGGGTATGCGTGCCTGGCACGCCGGGGCCATCGACAACTCGGCCGTGGCAGAGGCTCTGACTTCAGTACTGATCTTCCTCAACAAACGCTACAAAATCGACGGTGCAGGTATTCGTATCACCGGCGTTCCCGGCTCCGCCGGGGGCGCCTGAAAAAAGCCCAAAGGCCTGTTTCGGTGAATGCAAATGAATCTGCTGTCCCGGGGCCTGGGACGGAGCATCCCCCGGCCGTAGCCTACCTTTTCCTGACTCTTACCGCCCTGTTTCTGGCCATCAATTATGTCATCGGTCGAGGCGTCCACCAGGAGATTCCCCCGGTGGGCCTCTCTTTCTGGCGCTGGGTCGTCGGCGCCCTCATTTTAGCGCCCTTCGTCCTGAGCCGGCCGGGGGCCTTTTCCCGGATTTTCGGCCACCACGGCAGAGTCATGCTGCTGTTGGGCTCCATGCTGGTGGGAAGCACGACCCTGGTATTGGTTGCGCTCAATTCCACCACAGCCATCAATGTCTCAGTTATCAATGCGGTCCAGCCTGGTCTGACCGTGCTCTTCGCCTGGATGTTCCTGAGTGAACCGATGAGCCGCCGGCAGTTACTGGGTATTGGGGCGGCTTGCGCGGGCGTCCTGGTCATGTTGTCCGCGGGACGCTGGGAGACCCTCGCCGGATTCGAGTTGAGCGGAGGCGGCTTGATCGCGCTGCTGGCCATGAGCGGTTTTGCGGGTTACGCCGTCAACCTGTACCGGCTTCCGCCCGAGCTAAACTTCGCCGAATCTTTGTTTGGGATTATCGTATTGGGCAGCCTCGCTCTGCTGCCCTTCTATCTGATCGAATCCCTTTTCGTCGCCGCCGTGCCGCTGAACATGAAAGCTCTGGGTGCCGTATTCACACTGGCACTGCTGGTATCCGTGCTGGCTATGCTGATGTGGAACTTCGGCAACCGCCGCATCGGTCCGGGCCGGGCATCGGTCTTCATCAACCTGGTTCCTGTGTTCGGCATGATTCTGGCCACAGCTTTTCTGGGCGAGAGCATCCAGGGATTTCACGTTGCAGGGACTGCGTGCATCGTAGCGGGCATCCGGCTGGCGGTGAACAAAACGCCCGGCAGGCCAAATCACCAAAAACCGTCAGGTGCTGGAGACCTGTGAATGCCGTGGAAATCAAAAGTTATGCACTCATAACCAAGATACGGTATCCGCTGCCCCTTATAGTCAGGAAGTACCGTGAGATGGCTGAAGAGCTTCGTATCCACCGGAATCCCATGCGGCACGCTACACCTGTTCTTCAATCCAATCAGCATAAACCCGCATATTGCACGAAGGCGGACGAATAATTGTCTAATTATGAATATTTTGAAAGTTTATGGCTAGAATGATTGTCATGCGAAAAATACAGTTTGTCCTATCCGGTTTTGCAGCGCATCTGGCTTCACATTTCGGCCGATCCTTCGAAAACCATAGCTATGGCTATGCTTGTTC
>Ga0209013_10000052_pt1 | contig 76972 bp, 63 predicted proteins | sample Cruoilmetagenom2_FD_187291 | JGI IMG/M metagenome (GOLD analysis project Ga0209013, IMG submission 187291) | Oil polluted marine microbial communities from Coal Oil Point, Santa Barbara, California, USA - Sample 2 (SPAdes) (version 2) | ecosystem: Environmental > Aquatic > Marine > Oil seeps ... | reverse complement strand
ATACCATTTGCATTCCTGGTTATTGCACTGGCGTTAAACATCTTCTACAGCAGCGCAGATCAGCACACAGATACGCTCCGAATACACATAAACCAGCGCACCTTAGCCTGGATTCTGGTAATTGTGTTGTTCGTCAGCCTTGCACTGCTGATAAATAGCTTACTGGTGTTGAGCATCGGCTCTGTCGCTATCGGCTTGATGGGTTTGGTTTTCACAATAGCCGGTTTCTGGTATTTGAGCCCTAACATCGCTCAAACTGGCGTGCGAATCTTTACTGCGGGTGATTTAGACAGCATCATTTTCGACTCAACCCTTAAGATAACCCTGCCCACTCTTTTGTTGGCAGGCATTATCGTTGGGGGAATGGCCTTCTTAAATATTTGGGACATCTTGGTTGCGGTGGCCCTGGTCGCGGGTGCCTACGCGTTGGGCAGAATTTACAAAGACCGGGCTCCAAAAATTTCGCATTTTATCAAAGATTTTATCCTGATGAGCCTGATGCTCGGGATCATCAGTTTTATCCTTTACCTACCGTTTTTCCTTGGGTTCTCATCACAGGCTGGAGGACCCTTACCAAACTTGATCTTTCCAACACGTGGTGCCCATCTGTGGGTAATGTTTGCTCCACTGTTTTTACCACTATTTGCTTTCTTGATTTACCTGTGGCGAATAAAACCGGCTGCTTCAGAATTTAAAAAAGCCTTCCTCATATCGACCGGTTTTATCCTGGGCCTTTGGGTGATATCATTCATCCTGGGCTTTATTATCGTCAACCTGCCAGAAATCGGTGGAATCGAAGTGGGGAATTTCTATCTCAATTTCCTTGGCGCACCTGATAGCGCATCGCTGTTTAGCGAGGCAATCCTGCGCCGATTTACCAGTCCAGGGGGATGGATTACGCTGGTCTTATTACTCATCGCCACAATTGGGTTGCTGCTGCGACTGCTGACCAGGAACAGTGAAGCAAACAATCACCATCCAGCTTCCAACGACTCTCCCTTCCCTAAAGCAGACTCCTTTGTATTACTGCTTATCCTTGTTGGCACAGTACTCTTGCTAGGAGTTGAGTTTATCTACCTGCGCGATCAATTCGGCTGGCGCTTGAACACAATCTTCAAGTTTTACTATGAAGTGTGGCTGGTATTGAGCATTGCCGCCGCATACGGGGTGGCTGTTCTATTACAAAAATTGCATACTCCCTGGTCAATATTATTTCGTCTGGGTGTGGTCTGTATTCTGGCGATGAGCATCTTTTACCCCGTAATGAGCTTGTGGAACAAGACGTACGGCTTTCAACCAGCCAATGGCTGGACACTGGATGGAACGGCATTCTTAGACAGCAGGTCACCAGAAGAGATGCAAGCCATAAAATGGCTGCAATCGGCTTCCCCAGGAGTGCTTGCCGAAGCCGTCAGCCCCACTGGGGGCAGCTACCAATGGCCCCCCGGTTATGCGCGTGTCTCTACGCTGTCCGGAATGCCGGCCGTCCTTGGTTGGATGGGTCATGAAAGCCAGTGGCGTGGTGGAGATGAAGAGATGGGCAGCCGCCAACCCGATATTGAAAGATTGTATTGTTCCAGGAACTTCGACGAAGTCTCAGAGATCCTCGAAAGGTATAATATCCGCTATGTGTATGTTGGCCCACTGGAACTCTCCACGTATCGACCAAACGAAGGTGCCTGCCCTACAGGTATCATCGAAGTAAAATTTGAGACAGCACTCGAACTAGTATACCGTAACGGTCAGGTGAGAATCTATGAAGTTCCTGGGTATGAGAATTAGAATCAGAAGATGACTTTACAGCGTCGCCTCAACTTCGAGGCTTTACTATATTTGGCTGCCTTCGCTCTGGCAATCGGGATACGTTTATATAACCTGGGAAATGCTCCTCTCTCAGATTCAGAGGCCGAATGGGCTTTACAGGCATTGAATACAGCGAGGGGGGGCTCAGATAATGGTACAGTAATGATTGGTCCCAACCCCGGATATGTGCTCCTCACCAGTGTACTGTTCACCATCTTCGGAAGCACAAATTTTCTGGCCCGGTTTTGGCCTGCTCTGGCGGGATCATTAGTGGTGTTCTTCCCTTATCTGATATCGCGACCCACAGAGCCCGATGACAGCTCGAGATGGAACATCGAAAGATGGGCAGCTCTCATCCTAGCCTTTGGACTTGCCCTGACACCCGGGTTGGTGACCGTTTCCAGGCAAGCGGGTGGCCCGATGATGGGGTTGGCTTTTGGAGTGCTGGCGCTCGGGCTTTGGAATGTACGCAGACCGATTTTAGCAGGAATATCAGCCGGACTGGCTCTGATCTCCGGCCCAGCGCTGTTCCTGGGAGCATTGGGACTGCTGCTGGCCTGGGTTGTGGTCAAAGTTGCGTTCAGACAGGATTCATTGTCTTCCTCATCCACAACGGAGGAACATGGACAAACAACCGACCCGGATATCACCACCGAAGAAAGCAAAACGATCGGATTTGCCCGGCTGGACGAGGATTGGCGGCAATTCCTAATCTCCACAGGGGTGGCGATCCTTGTGATCGGCACTTTGTTTTTAATTTATCCACATGGGTTAGCCGCGTGGTTTGGCAGCCTGACAGCGTTCTTCGAAGGGTGGATCAAACCTTCGGGTGTGGCTGCCTCGCGTGTGCTTGCAGCACTTCTTGTTTATGAGCTGCTGGTGATCATTTTCAGCCTGCTGTTTATAATTCGCACGCTCTTACGTCGCGATAAGGTCGCCAGTCAAAACAGAAATAGAATGTACACGCTCTTCATTTTATGGGCGGTTTTTGGGCTGATCCTGATCCTGTTGTACCCCGATCGACAGGTTCACGATCTGATATGGGTATTGGTACCGTTATGGGTATTGGCTGCTTCAGAACTTTCGGAACACGTCTTGAAGAAACCCCTCAACGCGATCTCCATAATCCAGGCATTATTTTTACTCGTCCTGTCAAGTCTCCTCTGGTATACAATCGCCTCGACGACACGCACACCATCTGGCCTCCCTGAAGCGAGCATGCAGTATGCAATCATCATCGGAATCCTGGCCCTGGGAGCGTTGACCACCGCGCTGGTTTCCCTGGGCTGGTCATGGGACATCAGTCGAAGCGGCTTGATTTTGGGCGTTAGTGCAGCGCTGGTGATTTATTCAATATCCGTGCTATGGGGCTCCGCACAAACCCGTCATAACCAGCCGCAGGAGCTGTGGAGTCCTCTGCCTGCTCCCGGCCAATCCCAATTAATGAAAAAAGTCCTCCATGAGGTGTCTACTTGGAATACAGGCTTCCCAGAACATATCGACATTATTTCAACAATTGACTCCCCCTCTCTACGCTGGGTGTTGCGTGAATTTCCACAGACCAAGTATATCCCTCTACCAGGCAGTGATGAGTTACCGTCGATAGTGATCACGCGTGGGGGAGAAGATATCCCACCATTCGCCGCTTCATATCGGGGTGAGGATTTTGTTTGGTGGTCAAATCCAGGCTGGAGCGGTGGAATTCCACCGGACCCTGCAAAATGGTTCGCCTTCCGAGAAGCTCCGCTGGTAAGTGAAAAAATCATCATGTGGACTCGAAGCGATCTATTCCTGGACACGTCGATGGAAGCAGACACTTTCATACCCGCATCCAATGATCCAGCGGATGAGGGTGCACAAATCGAATTCGAAGAGCCTGTTGAGCAGGGAAAATGAGGCTCACAAAGAGTGACAGGAATAATAATGTCAATCGCTAACATAATCGCCATTGATGGACCAGCAGCTTCGGGCAAATCCACACTGGGTAAAAAACTGGCTGACGAGCTTGGATACTTGTTCTTTGATACCGGGGTCATGTACCGGGCAGTGACCTGGGTTGCCCTGGAAAATCACATCAGCCTCGATGATGAGAGCGCAATAACCAGCCTGGCGGAGATTACGGACATCGATGTACGCCCATCATCACAGGCGGATGGTCGTAATTGCGATATTATGGCTGATGGAAGGGATATCACCTGGAAAATTCGCCGTCCTGAGGTTGATGCAAATGTATCTCAAGTATCCGCATATCCCGGCGTAAGAAAGGCATTGACAGCCCAACAGCGTCGGATTGGCTTACGGGGAGAAGTCGTCATGGTCGGCCGCGATATCGGTACTGTGGTGCTGCCGGATGCGGATGTAAAAATATATCTGGACGCATCGACCGAAGAACGCGCCAGGAGACGCTATGAAGAATCGCTTACACGCGGAGAAGATGTCCAATTTGAGGACATTCTTGATACAATGAGGAAACGCGATCGGATTGATTCCACCCGGGAGGTTGCCCCGCTTCGTAAGGCCGAAGACGCCGTAGTTCTCGATTCAGATAATATGAGTGCCGAGCAAGTGCTTAGAGCAGTTTTACAAATTTTGAAGTGATGTGCCTTTAATCCGTAGTATAAATGAAGCATAATATTCATGGATCTAATCGAAGACCATCACTATGGCTCTCCTGCCTGCCTTGTTTTTTAATAATAAGGTGAATTATGGGGTCTTCATCAAATAAATCAACCGATTCATCGACAGCGCCAGGTAAACCGCGTGCAGAAACAATTCGTCCTGAGATTACTCGACTGCCGCGGCACAGCACTATTCGTCGGATTTTCCGCAGGGTAGTTGCTGCGATCGTTCATCTGTTCGTTTGGTTCTCTCTCGATTACGAGGTGTCGGGTTTAAGTAATATTCCCAGACATGGACCGGCAATTATTGTTTCGAACCATTTAGGAGATATTGATGTACTGCTGGGATGGGCATACTCACCAAGATCAGACATCGAAGTGATCATAAAATCCGAGATTCGTGCCATCCCTGTTCTAGGTCAACTATTGGATGCCTACGGTGTCATCTGGGTCCATCGAGGGCAGCCCGACCGGCGAGCGATTCGCGCTGCAATCCAGGGACTTGCAGAAGGACGTATGATCGGAATCGCCCCCGAAGGCCGCGAATCCCTGATCAGTGGTTTAGAAGAAGGTACTCATGGCGCCTCCTATCTGGCGTTAAAAGCAGATGTTCCGCTGCTGCCGACCACATTTACAGGCACCGAGAATACAATCTTTTACAATAATTTGAAGAAATTGCGCCGTACGAAGGTAACAATGACGGTTGGTCCAACGTTCCGCCTTCAAGCTGGACCGGATCAACGAACATCTATGGAAGCCGGCACCCAGAGAATCATGTTAACGCTTGCCGGTCAGCTTCCTCCAGAATACCGCGGTGTCTATACTAATCAGATGGAGCAAACTAATGGTGGTTGAAAGTCTTGAGAACACATTCAAGGTGAAAATACCTTATAACCATGCCCATTATGAGCGTCGACGGGCCTTCCTGCGATTCTTGCTCAAGTATCTCGGTTTTCCTCTCCTTGCAAAGATCGACCGTGTGGAGGGACTAGAAAACATTCCCGAACAGGGACCCGCCATCCTGATGATGAACCATATTGCATTAATCGACTCTATCGTACTCGTGCATGCCGTTCCACGGAATATCGTACCCCTGGCAAAAATTGAAGTCTATAATTATCCAGTCGCAGGGATTTTTCCAAGAATTTGGGGGGTAATTCCTGTACGAAGAGAAGAAGTGGATAAGCGGGCTGTTAAACAAATCCTGGAGGTCTTGAAGGCAGATGAAATTGTACTCATCGCCCCAGAAGGTACGCGTGGTTCCCAGCTCCAACCTGGCAAGGAAGGAGTGGCTTACCTGGCTAGCCGGAGCGGCGTTCCAATTGTTCCCGTAGCAGTCGAGGGCACGAAAAACTTTCCCGCACTGCGCTTCACAAGCCCCTGGAAAGGACCTGGCGCCTCGATAAAATTCGGACGCCCTTTTCGATTCCGTTCAGATTACCGGAGAGCCAGACGCGATCAGCTCCACAAGATGATGGACGAGGCGATGTACATACTTGCATCGATGCTTTCATCCGGGCTGCGTGGGGTCTACGCAGATAACACAAACGCCACACAGGACACAATCGAGTGGATTTAATCCATCGATCAGGAATTTGCATCAAGGTCTGTAAATCCATTGTAAAATAACAATAATAATGGTGTTTTCCGCAAAATGTAGCCACCAGTAGCATTATGGAAATCATTACCACCTTACTTTCACCGGATGTTTACATTGAACCTCTTCGAAACGCGCTCGGATGGGTTTTTTGGATGGGTCTGTTTGTTCTTTTACTGGTTGCGTTGCGGAGATGGCGTAGTTTTAACAAACCTATGAACAATCAGCGCTGGGGGATTTTGATCGTGCTGTCACTATTAGTGCCGCTCACAAGCCTGTTCATCGGTTTTCGTTTACCTGCTGGTGTAATCTCACCTCCCCCAGGGGTTCCAGTCGACCCTCAAGGTCCAGCAGTGATGGTATTTTCAATGATACCTTGGATGCTGGCTGCGGGTATGCTGGGTCCAACATCTGCCGTTGGATTAGCCCTTTTTTCAGGCTTCATCCAGGCCCTGTGGGGCACACACAATCTGTTCACTCCCTTAGTTCTAGCCGTATTGGCCGTCCTTTTCGCTTTTGCTGTCAACCAAAGATATAGAACTGCTTTATACGGAGTGATCAGACATCCACTCGCTGCGGCATTAACGCTGGCGATTTTGTATCCATTCCTATACCTGGCAATCACACCATTCTCCATCCTACTCCCATCCAAGTATATTTTAGAATATATCCTCAACAACATTGGAATTTTCACCCTGGTCATGGGTATCGAATTATTCATGAGCGGCCTTTTTACAGAGATCATCACTACGGCAATTCCTGAAACCTGGGGAGGAGAAGGCCAGCTGCTGCCGTCTCCAGTCGAGAGAACTTTACAAGCACGTTTGGTGTATATCCTGGCACCACTGGTCCTTCTGCTGGTTGTGACACTCATGGTGGGGGATTGGTATTTTGCTGGAAAAGCCGCTCGCGATATGCTGAGCAAGAGCATGACCAACTCTGCTGAAGTTGCTGCACAAAACGTGCCCTACTTTTTTGAAATGGGTCAAATTATTGTACAAGATATAGCCGCCAATCAAGATTTAATTCAATCGCTAAAAACAAACCAACTATACGACACGCTGGCAGAGAGTATCATCGATATGCCATTTTTTGATCAATTATTGGTTTACGATCAGAATGCAGTTCTCTTATCCGCTTATCCAGACGACGATTTTACCGGAACACGCATGCCTCTTAATGAAAAGTTTGGGATAGCCTCAGCCTTGGGCGGTTTTCCTTACCAAACATTTTCACTTCCGCCTGATCGCGGAAATACATCCGCACAAATTTCGTTCGTTGTACCTATCGTGGATGATGCCCAGGAGGTGCAAGGTGTATTGGTAGGTCGAACTAACCTAAGCAATAATTTAGTATCAAAACCCATCATTACAAGTCTCTCAAGTATGAGGGACGTGGATGGGAATGGATACTTGTTAGATGAGGAAAAGAACATTCTGTTCCACCCCAATTCAGACCTGGTAATGACTGAATACACTGGCATCACGTTGAACGAAGCTGGTCAACTGGAGGGATTTTCCCATGATGGCACTCGCAGCCTGATCTACTACCAACCAGTCGAAGGATATCCATGGGCTATCGTCTTTATGGTCCCTGAAATACAGGCCGACCAATTATCAGTGATGATTGCCATCCCACTGCTTGCTATGCTGGTGTTTTTATCCATCATAGGAATTATTATTTTACGCGTGGGCTTACAGAATGTGACCGGCTCCCTAAAAAAGCTCGCCACTGGGGTAGGTCGCATTTCTGAAGGTGACCTGAACAAACCCTTGTCTGTAGCTGGGGAAGACGAAGTGGGGCAATTGGGACAATCATTTGAAGAGATGCGCATCAGCATCAAATCGCGCCTCGAAGAATTAAACAATTTGGTTGATGTTAGTCAAGGTGTGGCCTCCAGCCTGAATTTAGAAGAAGCGTTGCAGTCCGTTCTTAAGGCCGCCCTGGTAACTGGAGCCAGCTCAGCGCGTATCGTTCTGCCCCCAGATGTTGTCCCAGAATTGAATGGGGATCAATCTTCACCCTTAGCTCTTGGTGCAGAACCGTCGGAGTTCGATTACGGATACCTGGACGAACAAATGCTGGCTTATGCACGGCGTCACAATAGATTGGTTTTGTCCAGCCTATCACGACCGCGCCTCTTCAATCTTCCCGCAGAAGTCGCTCACCCGGCCTCTCTGATAGCCCTTGCCCTATCCGAAGAAAGCACATACCTGGGCGTGCTGTGGATCGCCTACGACAACGCGCATACCTTTTCAAATGAAGAAGTAAGCTACATGACCAACTTAGCCAGACAGGCTTCTGCTGCTGCTTCTAATACCCGCCTATATTTAAATGCTGAAGTAGAACGGCAGCAGTTATCTGCCATCTTCTCCTCCAGCCCAGATCCAATCATTGTGGTAGATCAAAAAGACCGCTTAGTGGTGGCCAATCCTGCTGCATGGCAAATCCTTGATATGAATATGGATTACGTTGACGAAAATTCTATCGAAGATATCATCTCGCAGAAGGAACTGGTAAATCTGATGCGCTCTCCTTCAGAAGAGCCCCAAACCATAGAAGTTTCCTTGCCAGATAGGCAGGTTTACCTTGCAACCGCGACGCCGGTAATTTCAAAAGGTGAACGTGTTGGCCGCGTATGTATACTTACCGATGTTACCCGCTTGAAAGAACTGAACGCCTTAAAATCGGAATTCGTTTCTACTGTGAGCCACGACATGCGTTATCCACTAACACTTATTCACGGGTACGCCAGCATGGTGGAGATGGTAGGTCAATTAAACGATCAGCAAACCAATTACCTGAATAAAATTATCGAAAACGTGGAGGCTATGTCCCACCTGGTAAACAATTTGCTGGATTTAAGACGCATAGAAGCCGGTATTGGGCTCCATATCGAGATGATCCCGGTGCGCGATGTTGTTGATGAAGTAATCAACTCCTTGAACCCACAAGCTGCCCAGAAGAGAATTCAACTGGATACCAAAATTCCGGTTGAGACCGTACCATTAATCGAAGCTGATCAGGCTTTATTACAGAAAGCGATCTACAATCTTGTTGAAAATGCCATCAAATATACTCCGAAAGACGGTGAAGTTGCTATATTTGTTCATGGAAAAGATGATCGCATAAATTTTGAAATTAGCGACACAGGGGTTGGCATTTCTCCCGTAGATCAGGCACAATTATTCGAAAAATTTTATCACAGACCAAAAAAAGAAGGCCTGTTCGAACCAAGCGGCAGCGGTATGGGACTGGCTATCGTAAAATCTATTGCTGACCGACACGGTGGTCAGGTTTGGGTAAAGAGTCAATTGGGTAAAGGGAGCACATTTTACCTGGCGATACCGCTTCGCCAGCCAGGAATGAATGAAATATAAAAGTAAGACTTTTGTTAACATTTTAAATTCAACCTTGACCGAATAAGATACCTATTGTTATAATTCTGGCACGTTGAAACATACGATAAATAACAACCCGGGAAGCGCTTGAGAGAGAATTCTCCAGCGCTTATCTTTGTTTGTCTGGCTATCAGCACATTTGTTCTGTTTATACTGTTCCCAACATTGATTATTTCTTTAAACTCCGCTCACGATATTCGAACGGCGGCGCTGGCTGCTGCTGTGATGGGAATGGTTTGTCTCTTATCAGATTTTATTCAGGGTCCCTACCCAATCTATTGAAAATAGCAATCATACCAGTATCTTCTCTTCAAATAAACCTAGGAGGCAATTGGTGGAAACCAAAGGATTAACTGCTTTACGTATCAGTCTTGCATCGCCAGAAACTATTCGAAGCTGGTCCTATGGTGAGGTACTCAAGCCAGAAACGATCAACTACCGACGTCTACGACCTGAGAAAGATGGCTTGTTTTGCGAAGCCATTTTTGGACCAACCCGTGACTGGCAATGCTACTGCGGAAAATACAAAAACATACGTTATAAAGGTATAGTTTGCGATAAGTGTGGTGTCGAAGTAACTCGCTCTTCTGTCAGGCGCGAACGAATGGGGCATATAGAACTTTCTGCTCCGGTTGCGCACGTATGGTACACACGCCGGATACCTTCTTATTTGGGTCTGCTGTTGGATATTTCGCGCCGCAACTTAGACCGGGTGCTCTACTTCGCCCAGTATGTAGTTACACATGTGGACGAGGAGAGCCGCGAGAAAGCTCTCATACGTCTTGAAGAAAAAATGGCGACGGAAGATCGTGAACAGGCCACAAAAATTAACGCCAAAATTGCGGAGCTGAAGGCAAAGAGTGACAGCGATCTTAAAGAATTAAATGATAAGAAGAATAGCATCGACCAACAATACGATGAAATGATCGCAGAAAAATTGGATCCCATCATCAAAGCCGGTCAGCGTTCTGAAAATAACCTGACGGAACGTATGGGAAAATCAACTCGCAAGCCCGTTCTCTTCCCTGATACGGATATTGTAATTGTTGAGAAAGGGGAGACAATTAGCAACCAGCATCTGTCAAACATTCAGAATATCGTTAAACAACGCCTTGAAGAACTTGAAAACGAGTTGAAAGAACAAAAACAACAAGAAATTGAAGGCGTACAAACGGAGATCGAGGTTAAGCGAGCCGAAACTGATCTGGCTATGGAGCAATTGCGAAACTTGCTGGAGGATCAATCCGATTCAGTGCGTGAAGAAAATAAAAACTTGCGCAAAGAACTGCTGGAGATCCAACCATTAAGTTTCATGAGCGAATCACGCTACCGCGAATTAAGATCACGCTGGGGACAGGTCTTCCGATCGGACATGGGCGCAGAAGCGTTCTATGATATTTTAAAACGCCTGGACCTGGATAAGTTGGCGAAAGAATTATGGAATGAGGTGCGAACATCCCGCAGCAAGCAGAAACGCAAGAAAGCCACCAAGCGTTTGAAAGTGGTAGAAGCCTTTCGCCGTTCCGGTAACCTCCCGGAATGGATGATCCTCACCATGCTCCCGGTCATTCCACCGGACCTGCGCCCGATGGTTCAACTGGACGGTGGTCGTTTTGCTACCTCAGATTTAAACGATCTCTACCGGCGCGTGATTAACCGCAACAATCGTCTGAAGCGTCTGTTGGAGCTTGGCGCGCCCGACGTAATTGTGCGTAATGAAAAGCGCATGCTCCAAGAGGCCGTTGACTCACTTATCGATAATTCTCAGCGCGGCAAAGCACTTTCTAGACGCGGTCGCCGTGAATTGAAATCACTTAGTGATATGTTGAAGGGCAAGAAAGGGCGCTTCCGTCGCAACCTGCTGGGTAAGCGTGTGGATTATTCCGGAAGATCAGTGATTGTTGTCGGTCCAAAATTAAAGCTATACCAGTGCGGTTTGCCAAAGACTATGGCACTGGAGCTTTTCAGGCCGTTTGTGATATCCCGCCTGGTGGCGCTCAACTACGCCGCCAACGTCAAAGGTGCTAAGCGTTTCATCGAACGAAATCGACCAGAGGTATGGGAAGTTCTGGAAGAAGTGATCAAAGATAGACCCGTCTTGCTGAACCGGGCTCCGACCCTCCACAGATTGGGTATTCAAGCTTTTGAACCGGTGCTGATCGAAGGTAGTGCCATCCAGCTCCACCCCCTGGTTACTACAGCTTTCAACGCCGATTTCGATGGCGATCAAATGGCCGTGCATGTCCCGCTTTCACAGAAAGCAGTATGGGAAGCCCGTCAGCTTATGCTGTCATCCAGGAATCTGCTCAAGCCAGCAGATGGTGAGCCTATCATCAGTCCGGGGAAGGATATGGTATTGGGTGTATATTACCTGACCAAGTCTGACGATAAATCGCATAAAGGTGATGGTCGAATTTTCTCCGACATAAACGAAGTTGAACTTGCTTATGAATTGGAGCAGGTTGAGATTCACTCTTCAATTAAGTTGTTGACAACCACCTGGTACGATGATCTGGGCAGCCATATGTCACAACCTGAAGAAAAAATCGTTGAAACCACAGTTGGGCGTGCCATCTTCAACCGGGTTCTTCCACCTGAGGTTCAATTTGTAAACCAAATATTGGATAAAGGTGGACTGAAAGATCTGGTAGCTGATCTGTACGAAACGATTGGGGAAGAACAAACCCCAGAAATCGCAGATAAAATCAAAGATATCGGCTTTGAATTTGCAACCCGTTCAGGATATTCTCTGGCTGTGTCTGACATTTCAGTACCCGAAGATAAACCGATGATCATCAGCGAGGCATTAAAAAATGCTGAAATTGTCGCCCGCGATTTCAGCCGCGGGCTGCTCACCGAACAGGAGCGAGACGAGCGCCAGATCGAAATCTGGCAGGAAACCACAAGTAATGTGGCATCGGCAGTCAGGGATTCGATGGACCCCGATGGCAACCTAGCTGCACAAGCAATTTCAGGTGCCACGAAAGGTGGCTTCGGGCCCATCTCCCAACTGGCTGGTATGCGCGGCTTAATGGCAGATCCATCCGGTCGCATCATCCCTCTACCTATCCGCTCAAACTTCCGCGAGGGCCTGACCGCCCTTGAGTACTTCATTTCGACGCACGGCGCTCGTAAGGGTCTGGCTGATACCGCCCTCAGGACCGCCGACGCAGGTTATTTGACGCGACGTCTGGTTGATGTCGCTCAAGACGTAATAATCAACGACGATGATTGCGAAACTATGAATAGTGTAATCATTGACCGGGACGATGACGTGGCAGGACAGTCCATGGGTAACCGTTTATATGGACGTCTAGCAGCAGAACATATAGTCGACCCGGATACAGGTGAGGTACTCGTCGAGCGGAACGGGATGCTGAGGCACGAAGCTGTCAGGCGTATTACTAACTCTAATGTTCAACGAGTCAAGGTCCGTTCACCCCTCACCTGCGAAATGACGCACGGCATTTGCGCCATGTGCTATGGACTCGATCTTGGCCGCGGAAAGATGGTCGAGATCGGTTCGGCGGTTGGAATCGTTGCCGCCCAGTCGATCGGTGAACCAGGCACACAGCTCACCTTAAGGACCTTCCATACAGGTGGCGTGGCTGCCGGCGGCGATATTACAACAGGTCTTCCGCGTGTAGAAGAATTGTTCGAATCCCGTAAGCAACCCAAAGGTGAGGCAGTCGTTTCAGAAATTGGTGGTACGGTTGAGGTCGGTCAATCCGATCGGTACAGTGATCTTCGAACCGCGAGAGTCACCGACAGCGAAATGATCGAGGATGAGTATGAGCTACCAGATGGCTGGACAGTTGTCGTCGAAGACGGAGGCCAGGTCGCTGCGGCAGACGTTTTAGCAAACCTTTCTAACGATGAAGACGAAAATGCAGCGACGATCACTGCTCAAAACGCTGGTCGAGTTCGAATAGAAAACGTTTCTGGAGAAGACTCAAACACAGGCACGAGGGTCATCGTTTCCCACGAGCTGCACCAGGAAGCAGAGTACGATCTCTCATCCACCGCGCGCCTGGTTGTGGAAAATGGTGAACGTGTCGAAGCGGGTCAGCCATTGACGGAAGGCTCGCTCAATCCGCATCAAATATTACGCATCCAGGGTCGTCTGGAGTGCCAGAAATACCTACTGACAGAAGTACAGAAGGTTTATCGGTCCCAGGGCCAAAACATTAATGATAAGCACTTCGAGACCATCATCCGCAAGATGATGTCCAGAGTCCAAGTCACAAGACCAGGAGACACAGATTACCTGCCCGGAGATTTGGTTGATTTCCTGGAATTAAAAAAATGGAATGATCAGCTATTAGCCGAAGAGAAACGCCCAGCAAAGTTTTTCGAAGTTTTGCTGGGGATCACAAAGGCTTCATTAAGCACTGATTCGTTCCTGTCTGCATCCTCTTTCCAACATACCATAAAAGTCCTTGCTCAAGCTGCCATTGCCGGCACTGAAGATCCCCTATACGGATTGAAAGAAAATGTGATCATCGGTAAGCTGATCCCAGCCGGCACCGGCTTTCAAAGAGGTCGTTTTGTAGAGCATGAAGAAATCGAGGACGCCGAAGTAGATGTAGATGTGGAGGTAGAAATCCCCGCAGAGGCGGCAGGCGACGAAGAAGATGTTACTGACCTTGAGTTGAGTGCGGCAGATTAGAACACCAAAAATTCTTGAACACTTACCGCCGAACATTCTAACAACCCTGCTAACAAATGGTATGGGGTTTTTGACGGGAAAATCACTCGTCAAAAACCCCTTTTGTGCTAAAAATTGAACTACGCTGCCCTTAATTCAAGAATAAGGTTATATTAAGGTTATCGAAATTCTTATGTGGTCTAATTTACGGAACGAAAATTACGTAAATTTCGTCTAACCAGTGTCCCGTCAAACAGCATTGTTTAAATTAATTAGATTGTTCACGGAACACTTAAGCTTTGCAAAGCAGCTTGGCACCGGATTATCATCTACTGATCCTTGAATTGAAGGCTAAACCCAATCAGCGATCAAATAACGCAAGAGACGTTTAGTAACTTATACAACGATCAGTAATACATCCATGCCTGACATAGCATTGGTGCTTTGTCTGCGATCAATCTTTTCTAAATTAAGAGATTTGACAGAGCACGAGATCAGAACTAACATGAAATGGAACCATCCTATTGAAGGTTTATTAAGCTATGCAACACCGCGAGCCAGATGAGACAAAACCGATCACGGTAAACAACCAGCATCCAGCACCGCAAAACTCGACCAAACGCCAGGAGAGTACCAAAACGGTGGATCGTACACCGACGTCTAAAATTATCAGGGTGCTTCAACGTAATAAAACGCTCCTGATCATCCTGGTGCTGGCTATTTTGCTGTTCACATTTACCATCATAACGGGTTCTTTTGCGGGATATTTCTCTGGAAAGCAAGCCTTACTCACAATGGAAAGCGCACAGGTTGAATCCACAATTTATGAACAATTTGATCTAGGCGTTCAAAATTTATTGGGAGGGGACCTTGAGATTGCCCGCCAGCGTTTCGAATACGTTCTCTCACAAGACCCTTCTTACCCTGGTGCTGCAGACAGAATGGCCGAAGTGCTTACTATTCTTTATGCAACAGCCACACCCACGCTCATACCGCCCACCGGAACACCGTCCCCGACAGCAGATCCGCGCCCCGCACAAGATTTGTTCGCCAAGGCTGAAGGCCTGCTGGCTAACTGGGAATGGAATGCTGCGATTGACACTCTCGTAGGACTGCGAAAGGAAAACCCATCCTACCAAACTGCACGCGTCGACGGAATGTTATACCTGGCTCTACGTTATCGTGGTATAGAGAAGATCCTGAAAGAACATAACCTGGAAGGTGGTATCTACGATCTGGCATTAGCAGAAAATTTCGCGCCACTTGACGTTGAAGCAGGTAATGCCCGTAATTGGGCGCGACTCTATATCATCGGCTCAAGTTTCTGGGAAGCTTACCCCGAACAGGCGGCGTATTATTTTGGCCAGGTTGCCTCCGCGGCTCCATATTTGCGGGACGCGTCCGGTTGGACGGCTAAAGATCGATACCGGGCATCACTCATTCAATACGGAGATCAACTAGCGAGAAATGAAGACTGGTGCACTGCCCAAGTACAGTATGAGATTGCGTACTCCATTCGTGCGGACGATAATATATTAAAGAAGATAGAAGAGGTATCGCTGGAATGCTCACCACCCACGGCTACCATTCCATCTGTAACGATTACGTTCACACCGACGATTACCGGGAGCATAACCGTAAGCCCAACACTCACCGGCACCATTTTCCCTCCACAACTTACCCTATCACCAACACCTGGTTCACCGACCGGCACACAAGTAGTACCAACTCCTACCCCTACAGATCCACCACCGACTACGGAGCCTTCACCAACCACGGAAATTCCGCCTACCCCAGAACCAAGCGAAACGCCTTCCCCAACTGAGGAACCAACAGCGACACCAACGCCCTGACCGCTTCGCTTAGGATTTAGCGTTGGCAAACCCTCGACGGGCTTGCCCAACGCCGTAAGCAAATTTACCGGAACAGAGATGGAAAAAACTCTACAAAAAACAAAGTCTCATCGCATCAGCCAGCAAAAACGTTCTTTTATCGAACGTTTTGTACTGATCACGGCTATTATCTGCCTGGCTATCCTCACCGGGTTGGCGTCATTTTTCGTGTTCAAGCAACTGTCTCAATTTGGTGTTGGCTCTCTGGCTATCTCAGCGCCCTCGTTTTTCAGTAATCCAGCCAAGTCGGAAGCCGCTCCTGGTTCCGATCCTGTGACCGATCTGCCCACAGGCAATCAATCGAACTCACAAGTTACGATGCCAACTTTAACTCCATGGGACGGGGCCGGACGCGTGACCATTTTAATCATGGGTGTTGATGCACGAGATTGGGAAGCCGGTGGAAAATACGCACGCAGCGATACAATGATATTGTTCACCCTGGACCCGCTAACAAAAACTGCGGGGCTGCTTTCCATCCCTAGAGACATGTGGGTGGCTATACCCGGCTTCGAACATGGAAAAATCAATACAGCCTACTACCTGGGCGATGCATACAAACTTCCTGGCGGCGGACCTGGATTGGCAGTAAAAACTGTTGAGCAGTTCCTGGGTGTGCCAATCAACTATTATGCCCAGATCGATTTTGGGGCTTTTATCAGAATCATCGATGAAATCGGTGGAGTTAAGATCGACGTTCCAGAAAAGATAACCATCGATCTATTAGGCGACGGCGCCGAGACCAAAAAGACACTAAAATCCGGTGTTCAAGTATTACCGGGTGAATGGGCACTCGCATATGCTCGCAACCGTAAAACCGAAGGTGGCGATTTTGATCGCGCCGCCCGACAACAGCAAGTCATCCTGGCAATCAGAGATCGCATCCTTAGATTTGATATGCTTCCAACTTTGATCGCTAAGGCGCCGATACTTTACAACGAACTTGCATCCGGCATCAATACGAATCTTGACCTGGATGAAGCCATAAAACTGGCTCTATTTGCACAAAGTGTGAAAGAAGAAGACATACAAAAGGGAGTTATCGGAAAAGAGTCCACGATTTTCGGTCGATCACCCGACAACTTGAGCATACTAATCCCCATCCCTGATAAGATTCACCTCATTCGTGACCAGATCTTCGCCTCATCCAGTGGTTTAAGCCCCGAGACACCTGGGAATGACCATCAGCGAATGCAGGCCGAGAATGCCAGCCTAGCAATCTACAACGGCACTCAAAGTGCCAATTTAGCGACACACACGGGGGAGTATTTAGGCGGTTTAGGTGTAAACGTGCTCCAGACCGATGAAAATGGAGACGCCCAGACAACCACGAAGATCATTGACCACACAGGGAATCCCTTCCTGCTCAAATATCTGGTAGACTTAATGAAAATTTCCCCTAAAAATATCCACAGCGATTTTAATCCTTCCAGTCCAGTGGGCGTGGAAATCTACCTGGGGAAAGATTGGGAAACGGACATCCCAATCCCGTAAACTGTGCTTATACTTCACATAGGGATTGTGTACTGAAATGTGTGTAATACGAAAGGCAGGTCAAAATGTGTGGTAGATTTACCCTCACAGTGGATGCGCACCAGATACGCGAAGCCTTTCCTTGGATTTCTGTACCTGAAAATGTCCAACCTCGATACAACATCGCACCCAGTCAACCGATCGCCGTTGTCCCAAATGATCGAAATAATGAATTGGACTACTTTGTATGGGGGCTGGTCCCGTCATGGGCAAAAGATCCTAATATCGGGAATCGCATGATCAACGCGCGTGGTGAGACAGTAGAAGAAAAACCCTCCTTCAGAGCTGCCTTCCGACGCCGGCGCTGCTTGATACTGGCGGATGGATTTTACGAATGGAAAAAAGAAGAAGGACAAAAAGCAAAAACCCCCTTCTACATCAGAATGAAAAACAATAAGCCGTTTGCGTTTGCCGGGTTGTGGGAAAATTGGCATGCTCCAGATGGTTCCCATATACTGTCATGTACAATTATTACTACCCAACCGAACGAACTGCTCCAGGAAATCCATAATCGTATGCCGATTATCCTTCCCGAAAGAGAATATAAAAACTGGCTCCAACCAGACGAAGCGCTGGTAACGGAACTTAAACCATTATTAATTCCTTATCCATCCGAAGAAATGACAGCTTATCCGGTTTCCAGGTTAGTGAATAATCCCGCTAATGAATCACCATCCTGCATCCAACCTCAATAGGGCATATCTCAAAGAATTTAGCCGTTGAACTAAACACACATTTACACATGAAGATCGATACCAGGACATTCAGAGAGGAATTTCAAACCAGGCTTTCCCGTATCTACGATCGGGCAAACAAATTTACCGGTGGAGTTTTAGACATCATCACGGATGCACTCAAGAGCTTCAGCGAGGCATACGGTTCGGAGGGCGCAGCATCCGTTTCCTACTTCGTATTTTTTTCGCTGATCCCCTTATTACTTCTCCTGGTTTCTCTCGCAGGATTTTTTTTGGTGGACGTCGACACAATCGACCAGATATTAGACGTCATCACCCAGGAAATCCCGCTTCCCAGAGATTTAATCGAGAGTAACATGCGTCAATTGTACAATGCTCGCAGCATCGGAAGTATCATTGGCCTCCTGGGACTGGCGTGGTCTGCTTCAGGAAGTTTCCTGTCATTAGCCCGCAACATTAACCGCGCCTGGGCAAATGCAAATTTTTTGAACGTAATCCAGGGGCGCCTGATCGCTCTGGCGATTATTGCCATTCTGACGATCTTAATCATCCTGTGGAATTCAACCATTACCGTGTTCAACTATATTTCTACAATCGAAGTACCCATCATCGACATGATTCCATTACAACAGACTCTTTTCTGGAGATTATCATCAGGAGCCATCCCCTGGATTGGAGTCTTCCTTGCCTTCATATCCCTGTATCGCTGGGTGCCTAACACCAAAGTTAGGTGGATGGAGGCCTTTTGGGGAGCCGTTACTACAACGCTGGCAATCTTTATTGCCACACGAGGGTTTACCTGGATTCTCAGTGCTGGATTTGTAAACTTCCAATTGATCTACGGTTCGCTGGGGACTCTGCTTGCCTTCTTAACCTGGGTCTACATCACCGCATTTTCCGCCATCTTTGGGGCACATATCAGCTCCTCAGTCGCGGCTAATAAACGAAAAGATACCCAACCACCCTTTAGCCAAGAAAAATAACCGGAACCAGTATAAGACAATGGATCCCGGCCACCTGATGACACGCTCGCTGCAAAATTCCCCATGGGGAACGCGCATCGCACGTATCATGTCAGCTGCTTTGGCGGCTGTTGATCCAGAAAAAGCCGTCGAACGACATATGAAACGTTTCGGGGGGGAGCTGATCTGTGCTGGTCGTTCATACGATCTGGGACGTATCAAGCGCGTTCTGATTATCGGCGGAGGGAAAGCCGGTTATCCCATGGCAACCGCTGCCGCCCGTATACTTGGAGAACATCTGACTGAAGGTGTGGTCATCGTCAAGGAAGGGTATGCTGTCTCCCAATCTGGATCCGAATTCAAGCCTGCTCCTTATTTAACGATTGTGAAAGCTGGTCATCCGCTTCCCGATAAACGCGGTGTACGTGGGACAAATCGCATCATTGACATTCTCAGCCGAACAACACCTGATGACCTTGTTGTCTGCCTTATCTCCGGAGGCGGGTCAGCACTGATGCTCTCACCCTGCCCCGGTCTGAAATTGAGCGATCTACAGCGTTTGACCGAGAAACTGCTGGCATCCGGAGCCACGATCGTTGAAATCAACCGTCTGCGGAAGCACCTGGATCGGGTGAAAGGCGGCAGGTTGGCTCGCTTAGCCGCACCTGCTCAGCTGATAACACTAGTGCTCTCTGACGTAATCGGCGACCCATTAGATGCCATCGCATCCGGCCCGACGGTCCCAGACCCGTCCACCTACAGCGATGCTTACCAGGTTTTGGAGAAATATCAATTACTTGATCAAGTCCCCATGTCGATTGCTAACCATTTAGAACGTGGGGTGAATGGCGAACTTAGTGAATCTCCAAAACCAGGTGATCCAATATTCAACAGTGTACAGAATGAGTTGATCGGCAACAATTTACTGGCAGGAGAAGCCGCCCTAAAACAGGCCAAGATTGAAGGACTGGAGATGTACCTCCTGACAACCTATTTGCAAGGAGAAGCACGCCACGTTGGACCAATCCTGGCGGCCATCGCCCGTCAGGTCATAGCATCTGGACATCCTTCTCCAAGGCCGGTTTGCCTGATCGCTGGAGGTGAAACCACGGTGACACTCAGAGGCAGCGGAAAAGGAGGTCGCAACCAGGAGCTGGCACTCAGCGCTGTTGAAGATCTGGCCGAGTTACCTGGCACCACCCTGGTGACACTGGCGACAGACGGCGGAGATGGACCTACGGATGCAGCCGGAGCCGTTGTAACAGGCGATACTCTCAAAAGGGCAAAGAGGGCTGGCATGGAGCCGATTGATTTTCTCAATCGAAACGATGCTTATCACTTCTTCGAAACCCTGGGTGACCTGATAAAATGCGGACCAACGGGAACGAATGTTAACGACCTGAATTTTTTATTCGTACTTTAATACTGGAATTTGCCCATCACGAGAAGAGGATCATCCATGCCGCTCAAACACACCCGCTCCTTCCGCGTACGCCAGTACGAATGTGATGTAAACGGTCACGTTCGTTATGCAAACTACTTACGTTACATGCAGGAGACTGCGTTTGACGCCTCAGCCACAGCGGGTTATGACCACTATAGATACAAGAGCATGAGCCAGATCTGGTTGATCCGCGAGACAGAGATTGAATTCATACGCCCGCTGCAATACGGAGACCGTTTTAAAATTGACACCTGGGTCCAGGATTTTCGCCGGGTAAGCTCTCGACGTCGATACGAATTCTACAACTCCAAAACAAATGCTCAAGCAGCGGTCGCACATACGGATTGGGCATATATTGACACACAAACCAACCGACCGACTTTTATACCAGATGAGATTGCAGGCGCATTCTTCCCCGAAGGATTACCAGAATCCTTCGCCGCCAGGCAACCCTTTCCGTCCCCGCCAGCCCCGCCTCAACTGGTCTTCAAGATGCGCTTGAAAGTGGGCTGGCAGGACATCGATCTTTTGAGGCATGTAAACAATGCTGTTTACATTGATTACATGACCGAATGTATTATGCAACTAATGGCTGCTTTTGGTTGGACGTGGAAACGGCAAACGGAGGCCGGCTTTGGCATAAACGCCCGCCGTATACGGATAAAATACAGCCAACAGGCCTTATTCGACGACGAATTGGAAATTTCCACCTGGGCTTATGATATGAAGCGCTCCACATGGATACGCTATTACGAGATACGGCGCGTAGAAAACGATGCATTAATCGCGCAGATAAACACACAGGACGTGTGCAGAGATCTGGCCACTGGTAAAACCACCCGAATTCCACCAGACTTTCTGGAATCTTTTAAAGCCAACATCGCATAACAACCCTCAGTGATATGAAGCAGTTTATGATTGTGTATTAAAATGTGTGTAATTTTTTGTGTGCTTCTGCGACGCACACAAAAAATTACACAAGAAAATCTACACAATCCAGTTTATCATTATCTGGGCGTGTATCCTGCGGAGCAGATGGGAAGCGATATAATGAACTGGTGCATTCATGAACGATTTTGAACCCGCCTATGTGAAATTATTACAGAGCGGCGAGCTTCGATCAAGAGTGATTGAGGCTTATCGAAGATTGGGTGAATGCAGCGGCTGCGCCCATTTGTGCGGTGTAAATCGTTTGGAAGGTGCTCTGGGAATATGCCGGACTGGTGAACGGGCTATGGTTAGCAGTTTTGGACCTCATCTGGGTGAAGAGAATCCACTGCGCGGCTGGCGTGGCTCCGGGACTATTTTCTTCTCGCGATGCAACTTACGCTGCCAGTTCTGTCAGAACTACGACATCAGCCAATCCGATAGTGGACAGGAGTTCGAACCTAAAGAATTAGCCGCCACCATGCTGGAACTCCAGGCACGCGGCTGCCACAATATTAATTTTGTATCACCCAGCCATGTGGTGTCTCAAATCCTGGCCGGTGTTCTGATTGCTGCCCAGGCTGGTTTACGATTACCGCTGGTTTACAATACAGGTGGTTACGATTCCCTGGAGAGTTTAGAATTGTTGGACGGGGTGATCGATATATACATGCCCGATATGAAATACGCCAGCCATCAAATCGCGCGCCATTATTCAAAAATCCGCAATTATCCCCAGGTAAACCAGGCTGCTGTAAAAGAAATGCACCGCCAGGTGGGAGACCTGGAGATTGACAAACGGGGCATCGCCACCAGAGGTCTTCTGGTCCGCCATTTGGTGCTGCCGTTCAGGTTGGCCGGAACAGGCAAGATCGTGCAATTCCTGGCGGAAGAAATCTCTACCAATACATACTTGAACCTGATGGATCAATACCGTCCGGCACACAAAGCAAGACAATACCCAAAATTGAACCGCCCGATCACCATCCAGGAATACGCTGAGGCGGTAAAATTAGCCCACGCGGCCGGGCTGCACCGGCTGGACGACCGCATGACACGATACATGGTCACCCCCTGAAAATTAATGACTTTACTGAAAAAAGGTGCCAACCAAGGCGGTAGAGGGTAATTGTGGGAATAGTTTTTTCAGCGGACCCTTTAATATCTTGACAATGACTTATCTGATGGTACACTTTGTGTCGTTATGATGGCCCTATTCTTCCCTGCCCCGGTCCCTAGCACTCGCAAGCCATATCAGGCTTCCGGCTTCTTTGGGTTAAGATGGTAGGTAAATATTTACTCACTCTCAGCGCCCTCTGGTATTAGAGCCGGAGGGCGATTTTTATTCAACAGCGTTATCCGACATGAAGACCACAATTTTTTTCTTGGTGTTCTTCGTGGATAAATTTCATAGTCAACAGAGGTGCATGATGAAAATGTCGAAGTTGTTCAGCCAGACCCTCAGGGATGTCCCATCGGAGGCAGAGGTTCCCAGCCATAAATTACTGCTGCGCGCTGGCTATATTCGACAGCTGGCGGCCGGCATCTTCAGTTATCTCCCTCTTGCTAGGCGTTCACTGACAAAAATCGAGAACATGATGCGCCAGGAAATGGATGCCATCGGCGGGCAAGAGATCACCATGCCTGTTGTCCACCCCGCTGAACTTTGGCAGGAGACCGGTCGCTGGTACCAGATCGGTGATGAGATGGGGCGCTTTAAAGATCGCTCAGCCCGCGAGATGGTGCTTGCCATGACCCACGAGGAAGTTATTGCTGACCTGGTGCGGAAAGAAATCCGCTCCTACCGTCAGCTTCCGCTCCTGCTTTATCACATTCAGACCAAATGGCGGGACGATCCACGACCTCGCGCCGGCCTGATCCGTGTGCGTGAATTCACCATGAAGGATAGTTACAGCCTGGATGCTGACATGCATGGTCTTGATCAACAGTACCGCGCTCATTATCAGGCCTATTTTAATATCTTCCACCGCTGCGGCTTGGACGTGATCGCCGTCAAATCGGATGTGGGAATGATGGGCGGTCAATTGGCACACGAGTTCATGTACTTGAATCCGGTTGGCGAGGATACACTCATGATATGCGACTCTTGCGGTTACTCGGTCAATCGACAGATCGCACGCTTTCATAAAACTCTTTCACCCAATGAAAACCAACTGCCCATTGAACGGGTTGCCACTCCGGAATGTAAAACGATCGAAGAGCTTGCAGAATTTTTGAACGTTCCAAATTCGAAGACGGCCAAGGCTATCTTCATAATGGCCACCATCCCAGACCAGGTAAACGTAACGGCACATCAAGAAGAGCAGAGCATCACCCATTCTGAGAGATTCGTATTCGCTATCGTGCGCGGTGACATGGATCTAAATGAGACAAAACTTGCTAATGCAATCAAAGCCATTGACCTGCGTCCCGCTTTGGAAGAGGAAATACGGGCGGGCGGCGCTGTGCCAGGGTATGCATCGCCGGTTGGATTGGACAGCGTACTTATCGTGGTGGATGATCTTATTCCAGAGTCCCCGAACCTGGTCGCCGGTGCCAACGAAGAAGGTTTTCACCTGCGCAATGTCAATTATGGCCGCGATTACGACGCCCAGATCATCACCGACATCGTCGCTGCACAAGAAGGCGACATGTGCCCTGAATGTGATTTTCCAATGAAAGCCGTGCGAGGAGTCGAGGTAGGCAATATATTCAAGTTGGGTACGCGCTACAGCCAGGCCCTGGGAGCCAACTTCCAGGATAAAGATGGTGCTTCAAATCCCGTTGTTATGGGATCTTACGGTATTGGTAGTGGACGCTTGCTGGCCTGCATCGCCGAAGAGCACAACGATGAATACGGCTTGATGCTGCCTATCAGCGTGGCACCATACCAGGTCCACATGGTACTCCTGGTTGGGAAGAAAAAAGTAAGTCAAAGCGGAGTGAATAAAGGACAAGGGCGGGGTGAAATTGTCGAGGGCTCAACGGCTTTCAGTGAAGAAATCGCAGAGCAACTTTATTATGATTTGCAATCGGCAGGCATTGAGGTGCTGTATGACGACCGGGAGGAGAGCCCGGGTGTTAAGTTCAACGATGCTGACTTGATTGGCTTACCTATTCGTCTTACCGTCTCCCAGCGAGCGTTCAATCAGGGCGGCGTCGAATATAAGCGCCGTGACCAGGCGGATCGGCGGGTGATCCCCATGGATGATGTCATCTCTACTGTCCAGGCTGAGATTAAGGCATTGCAGGAGCTAATTGACCAGAATGTTGTGCCCGTCGAATACAAAGACGATTAACCCCAGTTCAACTGTATCGAACCTACCTTAGATGAACTGAACGAGATTTTTTAGTGAAATGTGTGTACTACTGTTGATTATGCCCCAAAAACAGTACAGCTTGCAGGATTCAGTAACATGCAGGTTCATGAATACATGACCCTAGGTTGAGTTATCGGATTCGATAACCTGCAAAATTTAGATGAATTGTAGTTCATCTCCAGTTCGATCCAGCGATGGTTGCGTAAAAAAGAACACAAAAACAAAGATCATGCAGAGTGCGAGGTTTTGAACCTCGCACTCATTTTTATATTTTTTATCCTGACATCTTGAAGAAGCTGGTCAGCTTCATTGCCAGGTTTAGATCCCCCGAGAGTTTGAGTTTACCTTGCATGAAGTACTGCATTCCGTTCGCCTCACCGAGCAGGACATCTTTTAAGTCCTGAGCATCCGCTGTGAGGGTCATAGTGGGATTCTCAGCCTCCCCCATGGCGGTCGTGCACTTCCCATCTTTGATCGTAATGATATAGTCACCGGCCTCATCCCCCGTCAGCTTATATTGTATAACGGCATCAACACCCTCGGCCGCATCGGATTTGAACACTTTTTCGTGGTTCTTTACCAATTCTTCCATTGTGTAGTCAGTCATGGTGCATACTCCTTGGTTATATTTTTGTGATAAGGTAAACCGATTCCGCATTACGAAATATGAGGTCAGTTTACCCTGATTATTTTAGCGCAAATTCTCAAAAATTCCCGCCGCTCCCATACCACCACCAATGCACATGGAAACCATGCCATATTGGACATCACGGCGTTTCATTTCGTGTATCAACTGCACGGTCAGCTTTGTACCTGTGCAGCCAAGTGGGTGACCAAGCGCGATTGCGCCACCGTTGACATTGGTGATCTCCTCGTTCAAACCCAACTCACGAACAACCGCCAGGCTCTGCGCGGCGAAAGCCTCATTGAGCTCGATCAGTTCAATGTCGTCCAAAGACAGACCCGCCAGCTCAAGTGTTTTTGGAATCGCCTTGACCGGTCCGATACCCATGATCTCTGGCGGTACACCACGCACTCCAAAGGATACAAAGCGCACCAGTGGTTTGAGACCCAATGCATCAGCTTTGGCGCGAGACATGATGATCACTCCTCCTGCACCATCCGACATCTGTGACGAATTCCCAGCCGTTACTGTACCTCCCTGCTTGAAGGCAGGTCGTAATCGCGCCAATGCCTCCAAGGTGCTGTCCGCGCGCGGTCCTTCATCTCGTTTAAAGGTGAAAGACCGCTCTTTTGGCCATCCATTTCCATCGGTTTCTATGATTTTGACTTCTAAAGGCACGATCTGGTCGTCGTAAAGCCCCGCCTCAATCGCCGCCAAAGCGCGCTGGTGACTGCGTAGAGAGAAAGCGTCCTGATCTTCACGACTGATGCCGTATTTTTCCGCCACGTTCTCCGCAGTAAGGCCCATACTGGTGAACGCCTCGGGATACTCACTGGCCATAGTTGGGTCAGGCGCAAATTTATAGCCAGTCATTGGAACCATGCTCATCGACTCAATGCCACCAGCAATCGCGACCTCCATTTGTCCAGCCATGATTGCAAAAGCCGCATGAGCGATACTCTGCAAGCCCGAGGTACAGAAGCGATTGATCGTCTCAGCGGGTACTGAGACGGGTAACCCCGCCCGTAAAGCGACCTGCCGAGCCACATTCATGCCCTGTGGTCCCTCAGGAAAAGCACATCCGAGGATCACGTCATCGATATCTGCCGGGTCTAGCCCTTCAGCCCGGCGCAATAATTCCTGTATCACATCCGCTGCCATCTGGTCAGGCCGGTATGTTGCCAGGCTGCCTCGCTTAGCTTTCCCAATTGCAGTCCTAGCTGCAGCTACAATTACAGGTTCGTATGTAGGATCAAGTTGTTTCATCATCAACCTCTCTTTTTATTTAGTACGCGAATGTACACGGATTCTAGGGGCTTAAATTTCAATTTTAATAATCCTGACTTCCTTCGACAGATGAGATATTTCCTCTACGTTGGTAATAATATCCATTTCGAATATATTGATGTCCATAGATCAACAATCGCTCTGCCTTTATCCGGGAGTTAATCAGATTATTAATTATGCGTGATATTCAACCGGGTTCCGCCGTCCTGTTTTTCAAATTTTAGACCCAGATTTGACTGTTCGATCACCAAATAATCCGTTTTGTTCCGCGTTATCCTTGAAAATATCATTAATTTCGCAACGGTTTTCCTGTCTGCAATGTGTGCCACAAGCGTTCTTGGGTTTTCTTCTCACCACAAAGTGAGACGAACGCCTCGCGCTCCAGGTCGAGTATGTACTGCTCGTCGACCCAGCTAGGCTTACTCAGATCACTTGCAGTGATCACGCCACCAATTTTCTCGGCGACCAACCTATCATGATCAGATATGAATTTTGCTTCATTCATCATGTATACCGAAACCTTCAGTGCCGCGAATGCGTCACGTCCGGCCGCGTAGATCTTTTCCGGTATGGGTGGGTGATAGCCTGTTTTTACCATGTGCAGCACTTCCCGTTTGGCTTCGGAGATAAGCAAGTCACGATTCATGACAATCCTGTCCGCCTCAGTCAGAATGCCAAATTGACGGGCTTCCCCTGCGCTCGTAGCTACCTTTGCAAAACCAATCTGTTCGAAAATTCGTTGTAAGAAAGGCAAAGCTTCAGCGTTTTGGGTGCGCAGGGGTGGATTAAGAATGCGCCGCATCATTTCTTTAGTACCTCCCCACGCTGGAAGCAGGCCAAGAGCAAACTCTGTGAGGCCAATATATAACTCCGAGGCTGCAACAACCCTGCTGGCGTGCATGGGAAACTCGGCACCACCACCCAAAGCGAGCCCCGCCGGAGCCACCACTACCGGCTTGGGGAAATAACGCAAACGTTGGCTTAAACCTTGCCCTTGCTTGACCAGAGAATTCACAAGCTCCCAATCTTCATTCTGGGCAGCCATCACCAGGAGGAAGATATTCGCTCCGGCACTGAAATTATCCGCCTGGTTGCCGATCACCAGACCCACGAATTCTCCAGCTTCAGTGCGGTCGAGTCCCTCGATGATTATATTGAGGATATCTTCATCCAATACATTCATCTTGGTATGAAACTCAACACAGCCGACTCCGTCACCCAGGTCAACCAATGAAGCGCCGATGTTCCTGGCAACCTCCTTCCCGTTGGCTTTTAATTCTTTCAGTACAATAAGGTCTGGGGATCGGGTAATTGGTTCATACACGCTGGCTTCTGGGTTATACACCCCGACGACTGATCCATTCTTGTACTCATAGAACGTTGATTTACCGGATGCGAGCATATCATCCACCCATGGTGCGGGTGGGAATTCATCTTCCTTCATCGCTTCTGCGATCTCAGCTACACCGAGCATGTCCCAAATCTCGAACGGACCCGCCTCGTGCCCGAAACCCCAACGCATGGCATCATCTATAGGTTTTGGCGTATCTGCAATTTCGGGTATTCGCTCGGATGCATACGCCAGGCTCTGGTAGGTAAATGCTCGAACTAGCTCACCGGCACGATCTTCAGCCGCCATCAGCGTTTGCATTCGCTTGCCCACGTCTTTCTCATCCTTGACCGCCCCTATGGATTCAAAGCGAGGTTTGGTTGGCTCTTCGTGTTCAAGGGTTTGCAAGTTTAGCGGCCAGAACGCTTTCTTACCCTCCACCCTCACTTGTTTATAGAAACCCTGTTTCGTTTTGTTCCCCAACCAACCATTTTCCACCATGGTCGTCATCAAGTTGATAACACGCTCGGATCTCATGTAGCGTAATGCGTGTTCATCATCAGAAATCGCCGGAGCCAGGTTTTTTGAAACATGAGCCCACACATCCAGCCCGATCAGGTCGAAAAGGCGAAATGTGGCTGTCTTTGGATGCCCGATCGGCGGACCGGTGATTAAATCCACCTCAGGCACGCTATAGCCATGCTCCAGGATGTAATCCATCTGGTAGGCGACCCAACCAGCAAAAATACGGTTACCGATGAAGTTGGGCGTATCTTTCGCCGGGACGATGCCTTTTCCCAAACGGTATTCACCGAAATGTGAAATAAACTGCAGCACTTCGGGCAAAGTGTCTGCCGTCGGAATGATCTCCAATAACTTGAGGTAGCGCGGCGGATTGAAAAAGTGAGTCCCCAGAAAGTGCTGACGGAACCCTTCGGAGCGCCCCTCCGCTATTGACGCAATTGGGATACCAGATGTATTGGAGCTGATTATCGTGTGGGGAGAACGGATTTCATCGATGCGCGCCATCAATGAGCGCTTAATCTCAAGGTTTTCGATGATGACTTCTATCACCCAGTCCGTATCAGCCACAACATCGAAATCGTCTTCCAAGTTGCCAACTTTTACAAGGCTGGCACCCTCAGAGGTGCAAAAACTGGCCGGACGCGATTTGATCGCTTGTTGTAATCCCTGGTTTACGATACGATTACGGACAACAGCATCATCCAGGGACAACCCCTTTTTCTCCTCCTTTGGGGTCAGTTTATCAGGCACGATGTCCAACAGGGTCACAGGGACGCCTGCGTTCGCCAGGTGAGCGGCTAGCGCTGCTCCCATTGTTCCCGCACCCACCACCACAGCATGGTTTACTTTGTAATTCATTTGACCTCCTTTCAATTTACTATTGATCAACCAATGTCCTTCTCGTCCTCATTTTGAGCCAAAAGCTTAATGACCCATCTCAGTCGAAGGATGTACGATAACTTTATCAACACGGAAACCATCCATATCTACCACCTCGATCAGGTACCCTTGCCACTCGAACGTGTCGCCCGCAGCCGGGATTCGACCGAGACAGGACATTACAAAACCACTAGTGGTTTGAAAACTTCCCCGATCCTCTCCTGGAAGCTCACCGAGGTTTAATAATGACTTAAATTCATCAACCGGCAGCATTCCATCCAGGAGATAGGAGCCATCTTCGCGCTGGATTATTTCCGGTTGGTCCATAATACCCGGAATAGGTATCTCACCCACAATCCCTTCTAAAATGTCTATCAGCGTTACCAGACCCTGCGTTCCCCCAAATTCATCAATCACTATCGCCAGATGCTCTCTATTCTCGCGCAAGGAATCCAATGCCATCATTGCCGAGGCATTTTCAGGGATAAAAACAGGTTCAATCATGACCTGTTCAATATTTATCGACTGACCTAAAAGTTCTTTAGTCAATATGTCCCTGACCTTGACCACCCCGACCAGGTTATCCAATCTGCCATCCACCACAGGCAAACTGCTGTAAACTGAATCCAGGCATATCTGGCGATTCTCTTCCAGGGTGTTCTCTAAATTCAGATGCTGGATATCAGTCCGGGGTATCATCATCGCTTCGACCCTCCGGTCACCTAATCGTAGAACGCCTTCCATCATTTCCTGCTCTGCTTCCAACAACACACCACTGCGCGTACCCAGTTCGATCAGCAGAAGAATTTCGCTCTCCGTTACGTGTGGTTTCGAGGAAGGTTTTACCCGAAGTAGAGCCAAGACAAGCTTGGTTGAACGGCTCAATACTCGCACCAGCGGGGAGGCAATTTTTGACATGGATAGCATCGGGATCCCTACCTGGGCAGCGATCTCTTCCGGGCGAGTCAGCGCCAGGGTTTTCGGTGCCAGCTCTCCAAGTACCAGTGTGAGATATGTGATTAACACCACAACCACACCAACCGCTATCGCCCCGCTGTAAGGTGACAGGATGGGTATCAGCGCAATCTGTGCAGCCAGATGATCCGCCAGGGTTGCGCCACCAAAAACACCCACCAATATTCCGACCGTGGTGATACCGATCTGTACCGTGGAAAGAAATTCTGTCGGATGATTTGCCAATTCAAGGGCTGCTTCCGCGCCTCTGCTGCCATCCCCAGCTGCCTGCTGCAATCTGGTCTTCCGGGCAGCAATAATGGCGATCTCGGCCAACGCAAGAGAACCGTTCAAGAGAATTAGCACGAAGATAATTACTGCTTCCAACAATATGGATGTTTCCAAATCATTTACCTCTCTGGAATCCAGTACATTCCTTATGTTCTACGCGTTACGCCCAATACGTCAATCTTCACGTAACACCCGGTCAAAAAATTCAATCATTCGTGACATGAATAATGCATCGCTGTCTCCATAAAATGTATGCGGTTGGTTTTCATAGGCGTAGCATTCAACCTGTACATCCAGATCACGTAATCGCCGGCAGGTTTCAAGCGACCAGGCAAGCGGCACATCCACATCCGCTTTTCCGTGGTGAATGCTCACTGCAGCCTGGACCCGGTCCAAATAATTGACCGGCGATATTTGCTGAATGGATTCCGGTGGCACAGCCAGTTCTTCCAAGCCGCGTTCACCATTGGAAAAGTAACTAAAAATACGCTCGAAGTTCTTTTGCTCATCGCCGCTCATTGATCCATAAAGCAGGACTGCGCGCACATCCGGACTTACAGTCATCACTCTTGTAGAGACACCGCCGCCCATACTGTGGCCCCATAAACCAATGGCATCCGGATCGGCCAGCTCCAATGGGCCAGGTTTACCAGCTTGTTCCCTAACTAGAGAGATCAGGTTGAGTACATCGATGGCCATACCCACACGAAAAAAATTGTCACCTTCATCAGATGGTGGGTAATTACGCAAGTTTGGATGTAAGACCAGGAATCCCTTCCTCGCCAGGGCATCGGCGTATCGAGTCGTGTAATCGATCGTGTCGTAAATCAAAGGGTCGATGTACCCATGCAGCACAATGACGAGCGGCATGTTACCAATGCTCATCTCCTGCGTATTTCCTGCAGGTGATCTGCTGGAAGATCCATCTTCCTTCGGCGTATTTAAGAAACCATAGATAGTCAGTCCGTCGCTCGGATAGGTGAACAAATAGCGAGTGAAATAACTGTTCTCCGCTAAGGTCTCCTCGATCTTCAATTTTCCACCCCCACCGTAAGCTCGATTTGCCAGATGCTCAATGGTGTATAACTCGTACGGATCCGCTGGATCCGGCGTCAAAGATATGGTTGGCGTAGCTGACGGTAGAGGCGTTGAGGTCTCTGTCGCTATCGGTGTTGCTGTCGGAGAACTCGTAACCGGTGGAGAAGGTGTATCGGTTGAGATTGCTTGTCCGGTGAATGTTTCAGCAACACCTGGTACCTGAGTGCTGGCTGTCTCTTTCTCGGGTGGGAATTCACTCCCAGGGATTGCGCATGCCGACGTAATTAGAGTGATGATAATTAAGGCTAGCGCCCAGGTATATCTCATTCGAGGCGACCATTCTGGGTAATGATCGATATTATCAATATTAATACCGTTGTTAAGGTTAGATTTCTTGTTTTTTCCACTTCAATGTTTACCAATAAAAGCCCTTCAATCCGTTCAGCGATATTTAATTTGCCATATTCCGTTGACAGCCTCAGCGTAATTCACGCCCACTGTAACCCAGGATATTGCGTGCCACGATCAATCGATTGATCTGCCCGGTCCCTTCATAGATGTCCGTGATCTTGGCATCCCGGAACCACTTTTCAAGCAAGTGATCACGGCTATATCCAATGGGACCCATCAACTCGACCCCTTTTTGGGTGATCTTGGTCACCACATCACCGGCGCGAACCTTGCTCATGGAGGCTTCCATCGAATTGGGTTTACGGTTATCCGCCATCCATACCGCCTTGATCACCAGCAGCCACGCTGAGCGCAGCATGACCTCCATATCAATCACCTCTCGCTCGATATTGCTCAGCTTCTGGCGCGGTAGACCGTACCGGATCGGGGTGCCCTGTTGAGACAGCATTTCCTTCACCAGATCCAACGTGGCGCGGGCTACACCGATTCCTGTAGCCGCTACGAGTGGGCGAGTTTCATCAAAGGTCTGCATGGCTCCCTTGAAACCGGTCTTTGTGCGCGATACACTGGCGACTTCCGGGCTGCCTAGGATATTTTCAAAAGGCACGCGGCAATCCTGCATAACAATGGAAGCAGTATCGCTGGCGCGGATGCCCATTTTGTGCTCCAATTTGGTGACCATCACGCCCGCCGTGCCGGCCTCGACAACAAACGGGCGCATCCCAGCTCTGCCCGCTTCCGGATCAATGGTGGCCCATATAACTACCAGACCATCGCTTTCACTAAGCGCTTTGTGCCCTGCGGTCACGAAGATCTTCTCACCATTCAAAATCCATTCGTCAGTCTCCTTATCTAACACAGCTGTCGTGCGGATCGCAGAAGTATCAGAACCAGCCTGTGATTCGGTCATCGCCATGGCACCGAAGGTCGGCTTGTTGGTGGAGAATCGCGCCAGGAACTTCTGTTTTTGCTCCTCGGTACCGGTAGCCTCTACAGCCGCAGCCCCGAGACCACCTCCCGGAGTAACCAGGTACATGCCGACGTCTCCCCAGGAAAGTGTCTCTAGCAGGAACGCCAAGGACTGGTAACCGATTGGTGGATGTTTCTTCTTCTTCTCATCGCCATTCTTTACTTTACGCTTTTTTGGCGCCAAAGAACCCGCTCCTGTGGCGCGCATCGCCATGTGCATAAAGTTGATGTAATCCCATGGGATCTCGTGCTCGTTCTCATCAAAATAGCGCGAAACAGGTCGCATCATGTTTTCTGCAACGGTTTTCAGAGCAACACTCTGTTGCGCTATTGGCTTGGGTTCTTCAAATTCAATCATTGTTCACTCCTTCGGAATTTGGTCATGGATTAATCAGGGAATTTAGCAATTTACTACCCAGGGTGCCGAGCATAAGACCGCCCACGGAGCAAAATCTGGGATTTCCCTGATCCCTAAATGACCAGTTACTAATTTCCTTCATCCAATTAATGAATATCATGCAGCTTGCAGTTGCTCAGTAACAAAAACTACACGATAACCAAACCATTCAACATAGCGATTCCACGTCCGTTTCGCATCCACAGCTCCACCGGGTGTTCGCGTATATAACCGTGCCCACCGAGGACCTGCACAGCCCGGTCTGTGACCATCATGACCATATCGGAAGCACCTGTGAGGGCCAGGTAGGCGTGCTTGCTGGCTCCTTCTTTGCCCACATCCAGCATCCATGCCGCCTCCCAATTCAACAAACGAATAGCCTCGACTTCAGTCGCCATTTCAGCCAGCATAAAGGCCACGGCTTGCTTCTGGGCAACCTTCACACCAAAAACATCGCGATCTTTCGCATAATCGATGGCGTATTCCAGAGCCGCGCGCGCCACACCGACTGCTACAGCGGATAGTGCAACCCGCGCAGCGTCCAATATCGGTGCAAATTCATGTCCCTCGGGACCACCCAAACGATCGGCTGCCGGAACGCGCACATCGTTAAATACGACTTCGTAAACCGGAAGTGCATCGATACCCATCAATTTCTGGCGTTCACCCACCTCCACCCCGGCACTGCCTTTGTTAAAGATAAAACCCTGGGTTTTTCCATCCAGGTTTGCATACACAATCATCTTTTTGGCGTCGGTCGCGTAAGGGACAAAGCTCTTCACCCCACTGATCACATACCCGGCTCCATCTTCAATCGCCATTGTTCGCAGATCGTTAGCATCGAAATCGAAGTAGGATTCGATCAGCGCCGCGGTGTAGGGCACCCACTCAGATTCACAGATCTCAGGCAGGTGTGCCATCCTCTGCTCTTCGTTTCCGACCAGTAAAATTGGGATTGCAAAAAGTGCCGGTGCCATCACTGCCAGCGTGCCTGCCATGTCTCCCCATGCCATCTCCTCCAGGGCGAGAATACCAGTCACCGCCGATCGATCACCGAACCCACCGCAGCTCTCAGGAATGGACGCCTGCAGCACACCCATCTCCCATCCTTTCTCAACCAGTTCGAGTGGAAGCTGGCCTTCTTCATCTGCATCGTGAGCCTTGGCGCGCAGATCACTCGATGCGTAGCGGTTGATGGCATCAACGAGCATTTGTTGTTCATCTGATGGTTCGAAAGAAAACATGTTTTTCTCCTTGGAAATCAGTGGTTAGTGATCAGGACAATGAAAACTTTCCGTCATGAGCACTGGATCGCTAATTGACTGAAGGCCTGATTACCTACTTCCTATCAATCACCATCACGAGTAAGCAGCCCCTGCAAAAAATAGTCCGCGAACTGGTCCGCTATTTGCTCAGGGGAGTATATGCCTTCCGGTCGATACCAGGTGATGGTCCAGTTCAGGGTACCTAAGAGCGCTTTGGCTGCTGTTCCCGTACCAGAGCTGTGAAAACACCCAGCGTCCACCCCCTCCTGAATCAAAACCCGCCATAAATTCTCGAACCTATCGCGTCGAGAGATATGGCGGGCCCGCAGTTCAGGCTCCAGGGAGCGGTGTTCGAGCAGCAGTACCGAAGCCAATTCGCGATGCTCCAGCATGTTAGTCAAGTAGGTGCGCATCCCCAGGCGAAGTTTTTCATCCGGTGGGATCGGACGACGCATGACTTCCTGCATATTCTCGATCAGCAGGTCCAATGCTTTGTCGAGCAAGGCTAATAAAATTTCTTGTTTACTATTTACGTGGTGATACAGGCTGGCTTTTTGCAGCATGACAGCCTGGGCAATATCCTGCATGGAAGCGGCGTGGTAGCCCTTCTGGCTGAAGATCGAAGCGGCCGCTTCCAGAATGTCATCTCTTCTCATCATGCCTCCCTAGTTTGTGTAGATTTTCTTGTGTAATTTTTTGTGTGCGTCTGCGACGCACACAAAAAATTACACAAAATTCAGTACACAATCCATCCCTACCGACCGTTCGGTAGTTATAAGATACCAAATATCGAGCCAAAAATCAATAGCTACAACCTTAAAAAATGACGCACTGCATAATATCTTCTCCCCCCCATCTTCATAAACAATGCCAGATGAGCAAAGAATTGCAGTTGCACACACAAAAATCAAGGATGCAAGCATGAAAATCTTCCTCGGGTTACCCAAATTAAAATCCCTTTCACCGCCCTGAAAATCGGGTCTTAACGAACTGAATCCAGGCGCCTAAGTGCAGACACAAAAGTTCTGATGAATATCACATCCTGAGCCTGTCGAAGGACTCAGGATGATGCTGTAGAATATTTATGACCGTACTTAGAACACATCAACGATGATATACTCGGGGAAATTTATAATCTCATGACTGAAATGAATGGCATAAACACAAAACGAACTGAATTATCTATGCGGCGCATTTTCAACACCTGGTGGCCGTTGGCCGCCAGCTGGCTGTTGATGGGCCTGGAGCTCCCCGCACTCAGCGCCGTGATCGCCCGAATGGAGAACCCCGAGATCAACCTGGCCGCCTACGGGGGCGTGGTCTTCCCGCTCGCCCTGCTCATCGAAGCGCCCATCATCATGCTTCTGGCGGCTTCAACGGCGCTCAGCAAAGACGAGGCTTCCTACCGCCTGGTGCGGCGATTCATGATGATCGCCGGAGCAAGCCTGACCGCCCTACACATCCTGATAGCCTTCACACCCCTCTACTATGTGGTTGTAGAATTAATCATGGGCGTTCCGCAGGAAATAGTTGAACCAGCCCGCCTCGGGCTGAAAATCATGACCCCCTGGACTTGGTCCATCGCTTACCGTCGTTTCAACCAGGGGGTGTTGATACGTTTTGGCTATTCTAGAAACGTTACGGTCGGCACGGTGATCCGACTGACCTCCGACGTTCTTATACTGGTGGCGGGATACCTGATCGGAAGCATCCCGGGCATCGTGGTCGCCACCAGCGCCGTGGCCGCCGGAGTGGTTTTTGAAGCCATCTACTCAGGGATCGTTGTGCGACCCGTTAGAAGAAATGATTTGGTGCTTGCTGAACCGGTCCTTCCCCCACTCACCTGGAAGGGTTTCTTCAACTTTTACATCCCACTGGCCATGACCTCACTCATATTGTTGATCGTTAACCCGCTCGGCAGCGCAGCCATGAGCCGCATGCCGGAAAATATCCCCTCCCTAGCCGTCTGGCCGGTCTTAGGTGGCTTTCTCTTTATGCTGCGCAGTTTAGGGGTAGCCTACAACGAGGTCGTCGTTGCCCTGCTGGATAAACCTCGCTCCTCCCGCAACTTGCGCCGTTTTGCAGTCATCCTGGCGGGGAGTGTGACAGTCGTACTGCTGGTCCTGGCTGCTACACCACTTTCTACACTCTGGTTCGAGAAGATTTCAGCACTCTCGCCTCAGCTGAGCTCGCTGTCGAAAAACGCCATCTGGCTGGCACTCCCCATACCCGCATTGAATGTGATGCAGAGCTGGTACCAGGGAGCGATCGTGCACGGGAAGCGAACTCGTGGCATAACTGAAGCAGTCTTCGTCTATTTAGTCGTAAGCGTGGGCGTACTGCTTACCGGCGTCTTCTGGGGGGGTACAGCCGGAATATATGTATCCATTCTGGCTATGACAATCGGAATGCTCGCGCAATTAGCCTGGTTGTGGTTCCGCAGCCAGCCGGTGATGCGCGAGGTCAAACAGCGCGATGCAAGCGATCAAGGACCCGTGATCGCCGAGGCAGCCGCGAACTGAGGGAACTTGGTCCTGCTTTTCTGTTATATATGCAAGGATGCGCGGCTGCAGCTGCCCTGCTTAGGTTCCAGGATTACACACGTTTCAGTACACAATCCATGTTCGAGCTTCTAACGTGATAGAATCGATCCTACTAACCGTATCATTTCAAGAGCCTGATCATGGTAGCTGACGTATACAATTTCCACAGGTCTTCCAAGGGAAAGCGACATGAATGGATCCACATCCGCCGGCAGCGATGGACCGCAACGATTGTATTCTATGGCTGAGGAGATCATCAACAGTATCACCCACGGGATCGGTGCTGCATTCAGCCTCGCTGGTCTGATTATATTAGTCGTCCTGGGTGTGATGTACGGAGATACCTGGCAGGTTATCAGTTTCAGTATCTATGGAAGCACGCTCTTCCTCCTGTATCTGGCATCCACGCTCTACCATTCGTTCCAGAACCCGCGCTTGAAGAAGGTATTCCAAAAACTCGATCATTCGGCCATATTCCTGCTGATCGCCGGGACTTATACGCCATTCCTGCTCATCAGTCTGCGGGGCGCCTGGGGTTGGACTCTCCTGGCGCTTGTTTGGGGCATAGCCATCCTGGGAATCGGTTTCAAAACTCTTTATCTCGAACGTTTCGCTAAGCTCTCAATTTTAGGTTACATACTGATGGGATGGTTGGGTTTGATCGCCGGCAAGCAAATACTGGGAAATATACCCCAGCAAGCCCTGCTCTGGCTGGCGATCGGCGGTGTCATCTATACAAGCGGGATCGTGTTCCTCGCCTGGCGCAGGATTCCCTTCAACCACGCTATCTGGCATTTGTTCGTATTGGGTGGGAGCTTCTGCCATTATGTCGCCGTTTACCAATTGCGACCCGTTGTTTAACCAAGTTTTACCAGGTTTATTAGCTCAATATCAAAATCAGTTTCATATCAACGAACCCGTAACTGGTTTTATGAGTATTAAATATGTAAGGCTGGACTGCCGATAACTACTGATCCTTGCATTGAAGGCTAAACCCAATCAGCGATCAAACAACGCAAGAGACGTTTAGCAACTTATGCAATGATCAGTAATGTAGAAATCACATATCGATCATTCTTATAAGGAGAAGACCTATGTCGAACGATTTCCTAAAATTTGAACAAACTATCAAAGCACCCCCCTCTCAGGTCTATCAAGCATTCACCAATGCTACCGCGCTGCGGGAATGGTGCTGTGATGTCGCCACCATCGATCCAATTCCCGGTGGACGCCTGTACATGGCCTGGAATGCCGGTTTTTACACCAGCGGTGAATATACTGCACTCGAGAAGGATAAAACCATCAACTTTACCTGGCACGGGCGCGGTGAACCCGGCCCTACGAACGTCGAGGTCGCGCTGGAAAAATCAGCCAGTGGCACACAGGTTACATTGATCCACAGCGGGATTGGTTCCAGTTCAGAATCGGAGCAGCCCAGAGTTGAGTTCCAGAAAGGATGGACCAACGGATTGAAGAACCTGGCTTCTGTTCTGGAGACCGGCGAGGATATTCGCTTCATTTCACGACCGATGATGGGTATCACACTCACCGATTTTAATGAAGAAATCGCCGCACAATTCGAAATACCCATCACGAAAGGTATCCGTCTGGATGGTACGGTGGAGAGCATGGGAGCAGAAGCAGCCGGACTTCAAAAAGACGACGTCATTGTTGGGCTGAATGGGAAGGATGCCGTCGACTTTTCATCACTGACCAACGCATTGAACGGTCTGCAAGCGGGAGACACCACCGAAGTGGTATTCTATCGCGGCGCAGAGAAGAAGAGCGTGATGATGGAGCTATCACGTCGTCCGATCCCAGATATCCCGGATTCGATCGTCGAATTGTCCATAGCACTTGAGAAAAAGTACCTCGAAATCGAACCCCAATTGAACGAGTTTCTGGGTGGAATAACAGAAGAAGAGGCTGGCTTCAAACCTTCTTCTGACGAATGGAGCGTGAAAGAAGTTCTCGCCCACCTGATCCAGGGGGAGCGTTTCTACCAATTCTACGTTGCTGAATTAGTGGGCAGCCAGGAACGCTGGTCTGATGATTACGCCGGAAATTTACAGGCATCAATCACTGCCATTGTAGAAATTTACCCGACTCTCGCTGATATCCAGGCAGAATTAAAACGTTGCCGCCAAGAGACTGTAAAACTTTTCTCCAAACTACCGGCAGAGTTCGTCGAACGAAAAGGCAGTTACTGGCGGCTTGCCTACGGCGCACTGGAAGGCAACTTCCATGACCTGGCACACTTGGAACAGATGCAAACTTCCGTGCAGGCTGCACGAGCTCAATAGAAGGATCCTCTTCATTATGCCCCCCTTCATCGACAGGTTGGGGGGCACTTTTTTTTACCCGTAGAGTAAAATTAAGCCAGATGGCCGTTCAAGTGCGTGTTAAACTCAAAAACCGCCTGTTACCGATTTTAGTCGCTATACTATTCGTGTTGACCATTATCGATTCATATCCGGGCTGGCGTTTACTGCTATCCGGATTGGGCGGCGCCTGGCTGATCAGCTATATTTGGGCGCGCTCAATGGCTCAAAATGTACGCATCAGGCGCGAAATGCGCTTCGGATGGGCGCAAGTAGGGGATCAGCTAGAGGAGAGGTTCACGCTCACGAATAGCCACTGGATTCCGTGCTTGTGGTGTGAGGTCATCGATCACTCCGACATGCCGGGATACAAGTCCAGCCGCGTAACTGCTGTAGGGGGAGGTGAAAGAAATCGCTGGCGTTCTTTAGGCTTGTGTACTCACAGGGGTATATTCACACTTGGCCCGACCAGCCTGCGTATGTCAGACCCACTTCACGTGTATGGCGTTGAAATAAGCGAGTCACATTCTATGAGCCTGATGGTTACCCCACCGGTCGTGCCTCTGGGGACGATCGAAGTCGCCCCCGGCGGAAGAGTTGGAATGGGGCGACCGCTCGCCAACGCACCTGAACGGACCGTGAGTGCTGCAGGTGTGCGAGAGTATATACCCGGGGATAGTATGCGTTGGGTCCACTGGCGCACAACGGCGCGTCGCGATGACTTTTACGTTCGCCTGTTCGAAAGCACACCCGCGGGTGACTGGTGGATCATCCTGGACGTCGACAATAAAGTACAGACCGGAGCCGAGCCAGATTCAACCGAGGAACATGCTGTGATCCTGGCTGCATCGCTCGCTGATCGCGGGCTTCGACTTGGTCGCGCTGTTGGCCTGGTAGCGCACGGCGACCCACTGATCTGGTTACCACCCAAAGATGGTGATGGACAGCGCTGGGAAATCCTGCGCTCCCTTGCACAACTCACGCCAGCAGACCAGCCTTTGGTTAATCTAATAACCGGAATCCGTCCCACGCTTGGCAGAAATACCAGCGTGGTGATCATCACACCTAACGTGGATGGTGATTGGGTTCGAGGACTGCTGCCCTTAATTTGGGCTGGTGCCGCTCCAACCGTCATGCTGCTTGACCCCCAATCCTATGGCGCCACGAAGAGTTCGTTGGCCATCCTTGCCCTGCTGGCACGCTGGAGCATTCATCGATACATGATCACACCCGATACACTTAATCGCTCCGAAGCGCGTCCAGGACGCCAGGGTCACCTGGATTGGAGGGTCTCTCCATCCGGAAGAGTGGTCCTTGCCGGTCAGCAAAGCGATCTGGCCTGGAAGGAGCTCTCATGACGACCAACGTACCGCTGCACGCACTATCCTGGAGCGTAAGGGGCATTGGAGCTCGAACCCTGCTGGTATGGTGCCTGTTATTCGTGATCTTTGGCAGCGTCATTATCGGATTGGATGATATCGTTCGAGGCCTAGAATCAACCACACTCGTCTATGTTTTTCTGATCGGCACATCAGTGGGTTGGGGGATGGCTAAATCGCGCCTTAATGGCAGATGGGCACTGATCCTGAGTGCTTTCCTGGGGTTGGTCGTCAGCATACTTTTAGCCGGTCGTTTGAGCGGTAAATTTCAACTGCTATTACGCTTTGGGATACAACTCGGCTGGGAACACCTGGGAGAGCAACTTTTTGCTGGCAAGCAAGCTGATACCAGCCTGATTTCTCCTATCCTCGGAGATCTGGCGCGTAGTCTGGATTTATTACTCGGACAGGTAAAAAATTGGATTTTGGCAACGATCCAACACAGAGCGGCTTACGATCTGGTTGTAACAACCCTTTTGTGGAACCTGGCTCTGTGGGGAAGCTGTGTGTGGGCAGGCTGGGCAATTCGGCGTTATGCGCGACCTCTCGTTGGGATCGCCCCAGCAGTAATATTATTCGCCTCCACTTCCGCCTTTGTGGGAGCCAGCTCTTTATTATTGCTCCCAGTGCTCGGAGGTTCGCTTTTTCTGATCGCCGTTATTACTTTCCAGGCCGTAGAAAATAATTGGATATCTAAGCATATCGATTTTCCCGAAGACATCCGACTGGATATCGTGATGATCTCCCTGGTGCTTATTGCTGGACTGTTGTTCCTGGCGTGGGGCGTATCCATCTTACCCACATAAAAAATCCTCGCCCATGTTGGACGGTTGATAAACAGGTACGCAGTTGAGGAAAGCCCACTGAGTGAATCTTTAGGTCTGGAACGGCAGCAACAGGATCAAGGCGCTTTCAGTGGGGTGGGTTCAGGTGGAAAATTGCCGCGAGGGCACCTGATCGGCTCGGGCCCGGAACTATCTCAACAACTGGTTATGCTCGTGAGCATCCAGGATGAATTTTACCGGGCTGCGGACCTATACAACGGTACTTCAACCAATCGATATTACTGGAAATCGTTGACCTATGATGTTTACACAGGAAATGGATGGACCACCAGCCCCACTGTATCAGAGAAATATAAATCCGGGGAGCTGTTTAGCAAGGCATTAAAGCCCAACCATCGTCTAGCAGTGCAGGAGATTCAGATGTTCGAAGACCAGGGGGACTTGCTCTATACCTCCGGGGACCTTGTCACATCTGACAGGGATTTTGAGGTCGCCAATCGAACATCCAGGGATGGAATAGAAGACATTTTTGGAGCATCCATCATTCAAAAGCAATTCGAAGATAGTTTACGTTATTCAACCACCTCGCAAATACCCACCGTTGGAGAAGATAAATTGCACCAGGCTGGTGAAAACTACCCGCAATGGGTAATCGAACGTTACATCAGCCTGCCTGAAAGCGTGCCTGGGCGGGTTTTAGAACTCGCAGCGCAGGTAACCGATGCTGCAAATACGCCTTACGAACGGGCGCTGGCAATTGAGGAATACCTGCACGGATATCCATACACGCTGGACCTGCCTCAACCACCCCAGGAGGTAGACATCGCCGATTATTTTCTATTCGACCTGGGTACTGGCTTTTGCGATTACTACGCCACAGCGATGGTAGTGCTTTTACGTGCCACTGGCGTACCCGCCCGGCTTGCGATCGGGTACGCCAGTGGCACTCACGATGAAACACACGATAGATTCATCGTTACAGAAGCAGACGCACATTCCTGGGTGGAGGTTTTCTTTCCCGATATTGGCTGGGTGGCTTTTGAGCCGACTGCCGGACGCCCGGCCATCCAGCGACCAGAGATGGTAGAGCTGTCAGATATCCCCCTGGGGGATATTTTCGGCGCCGAGTCCAACTTACTTGTTCAACTATGGGGGCTTCAATTATGGGGGCTTCAATGGATAGGGCTCATTGGGATATCGCTAGCCATATTCGTTACCGTGCTTCTAACCTGGTCATTCGGCGACCGCTGGAAGCTGGGCCGTATGACGCCACAAATTACTGTCAGGAAGATCTATCAAAGATTATACCGTCGCGGACATCGATTGTCCGTATCCCTCAAACCAGGAAATACACCCAACGAGTTCGCTGACGCACTGGGGAAAATGGTCAGCGAGCGATCTCGAGGAAGCCGTTTTCAGAAATCACTGTCTCCAGCCGCTGCAGAGATCAGCCACATAACTTACCTTTACACACAATCCGTGTACAGTCACCACCCTGTGAGCGAAAGCGATCAAGCACAAGTGATCCACGGATGGCAGCGCCTGCGTTGGAAGCTCTGGTTGGTTAGATATATGAAGAGAAGACGAAAATTGGCGGGTAAGGAAAAAAGTAATACAATTGTCTAGTAAACAGGTTGATTATGAATTCAAAAACCAGGCTACTGTCCAGTGAGATAATATTTGACCATCCGTACGTAAAGATCTTAGTAGATACACTGCTGCATCATGGCAGAGAGAAAGAATATCTTTACCTGGTGAGCCCGGTAGATGCAGTTGCCATCATAGGTTTAAACTCAGACGGAGAGATTCTCCTGACCCGACAGTACCGGCATCCCATTCGTAAAGTAATTTACGATTTACCTGCCGGTAGTTTGCTGCCAGGAGAGCAGCCATTGCATGGCGCGCGTCGTGAATTCGAAGAGGAAACGGGCTATTACCCCACCCATATCCACCAGATCGGATATTATAATCAGTTTCCCGGCATGCTACGCGCGGCGACTAATTTATTCTTCGCCACCGATTTAACACCTACAGCCCAAAACCTCGACGAAGGAGAAGTATTGGAAGTTGTTTGTATGCCCGTTGAACAAGTCCTGGATATGATAAAACAAGGCGAATTTATTGATGGGTCGCTCCAGTTAGTTCCTAACCAGTTAAATTCTTGTACAATGAGCAAGAAAATGTAAAGTATATTGCTTTTTGGTTCCGGTTTATCCGGGTTAGGGGTATTGCTGGCTAAACAAAAAGGGCTTATCATCTGATCAGGGACAGCTTTCGACAGAAGGGGTTTCATAGGGTCACCCATACCCGTTTTTCATCCCTTATTGTCCCTCAGCCCTGAAAATTTTTTAACTTTTGGAGGAATAGAATCATGGAGTTTCGCAATCTGGGTCGCACGGGTCTTAAAGTTTCCGAATTATGCATGGGAAGCATGCAATTCGGGTGGACTGCAGACGAAGCATTATCGCATCAAATCCTCGACGCCGCTTACGACGCCGGGATCAACTTTATAGACACTGCTGACGTATACTCGCGCTGGATCGACGGGAATCCAGGCGGCGTCGCTGAGTCGATTATCGGCAGCTGGCTAAAAAAATCCGCCATTCCGAGAGAAAGCGTGGTCATCGCTACGAAAGTACGTGCCCGAACCGGTGATGGACCAAACGATCAGGGATTATCCAGGGTGCATATCATGAACGCTGTTGAGGGTTCGCTGCATCGCCTGGGCACAGATTATATCGACCTGTACCAGACTCACTGGATCGACGAAGGCACACCCATTGAAGAAACACTGCGCGCACTAGATGATCTCGTTCATCAGGGTAAGGTACGCTATCTCGGTTGCTCGAATTTTCCGGCCTGGCGTTTGATGGAAGCTCTGTGGAGCTCCGACAAGCTCGGTCTGGTGCGTTTCGACTCCCTCCAACCTCACTACAGCCTGGTACACCGTGCGGAATTTGAACGCGAACTGGCCGATGTTTGCCGGTCTTATGGACTGGGTGTCATCCCCTATAGCCCACTCGGTGGTGGATTCCTGACCGGAAAATATCGCCAAGACCAAATACCCGAAAGCGCGCGCGCCAACAACGTCAGCCGATATTTCACCGAAAAAAATTGGCGGCTGCTTGAAAAGATGGAAGAGCTGGGAGAAGCTGAAGGGATTACAATCTCACAAATCGCACTGGCATGGCAGCTCTCAAACCCTGTCATCACCAGCCCCATCATCGGTCCGCGAACGCTGAAACAGCTGCACGATAACCTTGGTGCGGCTGGTTTACGTTTGCCGGAAGAGGAAATGGAAGCCCTGGATACAGCCAGCGAGTGGAAGAACCAATCATAAGAAGACAATGTCTCATGCTGAATGCCAAGAAAAAATCCGTCTACACCCTCGATTTGAATTTTATGGGGATTGATGGCGCAATCGCCTCATACTTAATACCCCATTCAAACGGTGCCATCCTAGTGGAGTGCGGCCCGGGATCGACCATCCCGGCACTCGAAGCAGAGTTACACAAATTCGGATATGCGGTTGGCGATATCACCGATGTCCTGCTAACCCATATCCATCTGGACCACGCGGGTGCGGCAGGATGGTTTGCTCAGAAGGGAGCCAACATCTACGTGCATCCGGTTGGTGCGCCTCACCTGCTCGACCCGGGTAAATTACTCTCCAGCGCTGCTCGAATCTACGGTGACATGATGGAAACGCTCTGGGGAGAATTCTTACCCGTTCCACCAGAACGCATACAAATTCCTGAAGATAATGAAGTAATCGAGATCAATGACCTTCAATTCCGGACACTGGATACACCCGGGCATGCGAATCACCATTACGCCTATGTCTATGAAAACGTATGTTTCTCCGGAGACATCGGTGGCGTACGGATAAGCGGCACACACCATCTGCGCTTACCTATGCCGCCGCCGGAGTTAATATTAGAAAAATGGGGTGAGAGTTATGCTCGCTTGAAACACGAGTTCTCCTTGGGCAGGTTTACACGTATTGCTCCTACCCACTTTGGGATATATCCGGACCCGGCCTGGCATCTGGAGGCCCTATCCGCAGCGCTGGATGCCGTTAAACAATGGTTGGAGACCGTAATGCCAGCCGACCCGTCGATTGATTCGCTCAACAGGCAATATTCCGAATGGTCGCACCAGCGAGCGCTGAACGATGGTTTGCCAGATGAAACAATTGACGCCTACGAAACAGCCAATCCAACCTGGATGTCCGCCTACGGCTTACAGCGCTACTGGCGAAAATATCGCATGCAGGATTAAAACTCTATCCTTAGGCATTGACTGAATTATGATACCGGATGATTCAATTATTAGCATCCCCCCGGATCTGGCAGCAACCCTTCGCAAAGCTAAAAAGATCGTTGTGCTGACGGGATCTGGCATTTCAGCCGAGAGCGGTGTACCCACATTCCGTGATGCCCAGGCCGGCTTATGGGCTCAGTATCGACCCGAGGAACTTGCTACACCCCAGGCTTTTCTCAGGAATCCAGCGCTGGTGTGGGAGTGGTACGAATGGCGACGGGATCTGGTAGTAAAAGCCAAACCGAACCTTGGGCACGATTATTTAGTAATTATGGAAAAGCAAGCGCCAGAATTCGTCTTGATCACACAAAATGTGGATGGGCTGCACCAACAGGCGGGCAGCCAGAATGTAATTGAGCTTCACGGTAACATACACCGCAATAAATGTTCCCGGGAAGGAACGATTATGGAGATCTCTCCACCGGCGGGTGAAATTCCTCCGCGCTGTAAAAATTGTGGCGCTTACTTGCGACCAGATGTGGTGTGGTTCAATGAGAGCCTGCCTCCATATGCCATCCAGTTTGCATGGGAGGCTGCACAAAATTGTGACATCTTCTTCTCAATCGGGACATCTTCACTCGTCCAACCAGCGGCCTCGCTGCCAATGATCGCACATGAACGCGGCGCTGCTGTAGTCGAAATTAATATAGCTGAGACTCCTCTTTCCACTTACGCCACCTTCGCTTTGACCGGATCCGCTGGCCAGATATTACAAAATTTAGTAAAAAGGACATGGCAGGACCCGTTGCAACCTGTGTTCGATCCTGATTACAATTTCTAACACTGATATTGGTGACCTTAGAGAATGACTGATGGCAAGACGCGAAAAAATACTACTCATCGCTGCGATCTTCATCGCCATCCTGGCGCTTATTCTCCTGGCTGCGAGTTTCCCCAAATTGGAGCTTCGACCTGGTACCGTCTACTTCACAGAGGGGAGCGTTGATCAAGGGAATTTTTACAGTTCCGAAGTACTGGAGAAGGGAGAAGACATGCAGGCAAATTACAACCTGCTGCTCGTTTTGGCGCTTCTGGGACCTATCATACTGCTGGTGCTGATATTAATATTCATGCCGCGAGCCAGAAAACTGGTCTTGCGCAATCTTATCATTCTCCTGGGATGGACAGTAGCGATTTATTATGTGTTCACTCGCGAAGCGACCGCACCGGTTTTTGAGGGAGAAACTGAGTTCGAACCATTGGTGCAAGACCTCCCGGAAGTACCCCAGTCTCCTCTCCCGGAATTCGTCAGCGATTCCCCAAACTGGGTCGTCTATATCATTGGATTTATCTTCATCCTTTTGTTATTGAGCGCCGTCTACTTCCTCTATGTACGCTCTCAGAAGCAGGAAGACGGGCTGGAATTACTCGCCGAAGAGGCGCAGGTTGCCCTGAACGAAATTCAATCTGGTCTCGACCTGCGCAACGCCATTCTACGCTGTTATGTTGAGATGAGTAAAATTCTGCAAAGGGAACGGGGTATTCAACGCAAAAAATGGATGACGCCTCGTGAATTCGAACGGCGTCTCCTCAGTTCAGGTTTGCCAGAAGGACCGGTGCAAAATCTCACTTATCTATTCGAGTTTGTGCGTTATGGCGGGGCAGATCCAAGTGAAGATCAGGAGAATCTTGCCATTCAATGCCTGGCATCAATTGCCCAATCCAGTGGAGAGGGATCATGAACAGGATGCTCACTGACCTGGTAAATTCGAGAAAACGAACCCTGATCATTGGATCCATCGTTGTAGCAGCGGGCCTGGCGTTTATCGGGAGAGATATTGTACGCTCATTTATCTTACCTCCCATACTATACATCATCTGGATCTTGCGCATTGTGCATGGTACCTTACCACAAATCTTTTGGTGGGGGCTGTTTCTGTTCTTGCTCCTGATTATCGCTGCAAGAAGCCTGACGCGCAGGCCCGATCCTAAACTTCAAAATGATATCAAGAACGTAGAGCGCGAAAGCAGGCTAGAGAAGTGGACCAAATGGATCGAGCAAACAAAGAAAGTCGGATATTTTAAGTGGTTCCTTGCCCACGAGTTGAGTATTCTTACAATAAATGTTCTGACCAGTCAAGATCGTCTGACAAAAGAACAGGTACTCTCGCGCCTTAAGCATAACAAATATGATCTACCACCAGATATGCTGGAATACATACAGAATGGGTTAGATGTACGCAAGTCGTTCACGTATGGTGAGTTCGAGAAGCGATTATTTGTTATCAAAAAAACTTCTCCCCTGGATATCGATCCAGAAACCATTATTGAATTCTTGGAACGTGAAATAGATGGGTAGAGATAACGAAGAAGTTGGCCAAAGTCCATACTTGTAATATTACTGAAACTGTACTAAGAACATCGAGGAGAGTTATGAAAATTCAAATAACAGAAGTGTCCACTTTTTGTGAGCAAATCATCACAGAGGTTGAACGAGCCATCGTCGGCAAAGAACAATTGTTACGCCGGATCATGGCCGCTATTCTGGCCGGAGGCCATATCCTGATCGAAGATTATCCTGGTTTAGGAAAAACAATTCTCTCAAAAAGCCTGGCGACCGCGCTCGGGTTGGATTTTAAACGCATCCAGTTTACCCCTGATTTATTACCGAGCGATATCACCGGGAGCTATGTTTTCGATCGCACAAAAAATCAATTCGAACTACGCCAGGGACCGATTTTCGCCAATATCATCCTGGCCGACGAAATAAACAGGGCTTCGCCAAAGACACAATCCGCATTGTTAGAAGCGATGCAAGAAGTGCAGGTCACCCTGGAGGGAGAGACAATGCAGCTCCAGGAACCATTTATTGTTATCGCAACTCAAAACCCAATTGAATACGAAGGGACTTTCCCACTTCCGGAAGCCCAACTGGATCGCTTTCTGGTGAAGTTGAAGGTGGGGTACCCATCGCCGAGGGACGAGCAAGAAATCTTGAAACGCAGAAGGGAACGTAAGCAGGACGAGGTAGTGATAAATCAGGTCACAGATGCTGATACATTACTCGCTCTCAGGCAGGCAGTCGAAATGGTGCACATCGAAACGGATTTGGAACGCTACATCGTAGGACTGGTTTCAGTCACGCGAAATGATAAGCGGGTGGCTGTAGGCGCCAGTCCACGCGGTTCTCTGGCATTGCTCAAGTTATCTCGCGCACAAGCTGCCTTGGCTGGTCGAGATTACGTAATTCCAGATGATATTAAGGCCTTCTTTATTCCCGCGCTCGTCCATCGATTGATTCTGGAACCCGAATTCTGGATGAAACTGCGCGCTGCTGAAGATATCCTGGAAGATATGATGAAGGAAGTACCCGTACCGGTAATAGAATGAGACACAACCTCCTGTTAGGTATCCTGATATTCGGCCTGATTCTTATCGGAATGGCGACCTTCAATGCCGGCTTAATAGCAATCGCCATCCTGCTCATCGTATATATCACCTCCGGGTTGCTTTATGGACCCGGTCAAATTGCCCTGGAAATCACGCGTAATATTTCTCCAGAGCGTGCTTCGCCAGGTGCGCTTGTTGAAGTCAGATTGCAGATAACCAATAATGGATCCCGCCTGGAAGAAGTATTGCTGGAAGACAGAATTCCGTCCCAATTAGAAGTCGTGGGCGGTTTTACCAGCCTGATGACCGAATTCGAGGAGAACGAAACTAAAGAGATCAGCTACACTGTACGCGGTAAGCGCGGGATTTATTACTTTGAAGGAGTCACCGCAACAGCGAACGACCGCTTTGATCTTTTCCGCCGGGTAAAACTCACACCGATATTGGGTTCGATTTTCATCATGCCCCAGGTTCCGAAAATAAAGAGGGTGGCCATACGACCGAGGCAGACACGCGTATATTCAGGCAGTGTACCTGCACGTATAGGAGGGCCGGGAGTTGAATTCTTCGGTGTACGCCAATACAACTCGGGAGATCCCCTGAGAAGGATCAACTGGAAGGTCAGCGCCCGTTATGAAGAAGCATTATTCAGTAATGAATTCTTGCAAGAACGGGTGGCGGATGTCGGTTTGATACTGGATGCCAGGCTACGGTGTGACATCCGCACCAACCAGGGAACCCTTTTCGAACACCAGATTACCGCGACCGCCGCCCTCACAGAAAGCCTCATCAAGGACGGCAACCGGGTTGGTTTGTTGGTTTATGGACAATTTTTGGATTGGACTTTTCCCAGGTACGGGAAAGTACAGCGCGAACGAATATTCCAGGTATTGGCTCGCGCTCAGACTGGCGCCAGCCTGGTCTTCGAAAATCTGGAAAACATGCCCACGAAGATGTTCCCGACCAACTCCCAGTTGATATTATTCAGCCCACTGCTCGATGAGGATGCACCTATCCTGATAAAATTACGCGCACGCGGCTATCAGATCATGATTATCAGTCCTGATCCGATCACTTTCCAGCAAAGCTCATTGCCGAAGAACAGAAACACCGAACTGGGGACTCGCCTGGCTCAAATCGAGCGTAAGCTGTTGTTTAAAAAACTCAGGCACTCAGGCATCGCAGTTTTGAATTGGGAAGTATCTACACCGTTTGACCAAGCAATGCATGTTGCTCTGGGTCGTAGTTCATTGTGGTCTCACCCTTTTAGAGGCAGGCGCTAATGCTATCTGATCTATCGATAAGTTCCTCCTCCTGGTTCTCCCCCAGAAAATTGGCCTGGATGAATTTGATCCTGGCAAGCGCTGCTTTCGGGATCGGATATACAATCCAGGAGCTCTGGTACGTAATACCCGTAGTACTACTGCTGGCGATAATCTGGATATGGGGTAACCTGCGTGCCGTGGGTTGGACAGCCTCAACCATCTTCGTCCTGCACACTATTATCGCTGCAGCCGGATTTTATTACTCAGGAGAACCCTTACCGCTAATTATTGGCATGCTCTTTGCGTTATCTGCGTGGGATCTCAGTTCGTTATCTCGTCGTTTCCTTATCGCAGGAAAAACAGAGCATAAACTAGCCCAAAGCTACCGCCATCTTCGCCGGTTGATCCTGGTTGAGGCCTTGGGGATAATTCTGGCTGGGATTACGCTCTTTTTTCATATCGATATCAACTTTAACTGGTTGTTCCTGTTTGGTTTGATTGCTGTTGTGGGATTGAGCTACGGGATCAGCTATCTGCTCAAAAGGGTTGATTAGAAACCCATATCGTCCAGGCAAGGGGGTCTACTCAATCAGTTCGAATATTGGGAGATCATAAATTGATGCTGAGTCGTGTTCCGGCTTGTGCTGCACTCGGAATCCTACCGCGCCTGTCCGCCTGGAAGGACAAACGCGCCAATCTGCGCCAGGTTTTATCCTAAAGAGAAAGCACAATACCGTAAACCGCGCGTATCCAAAGCCTGCCTGGCGGATTGAACTACCCGTACCCCTAACAGCTCTTCAAGTAACACATTTTCCACCTGGCACATCTCCGGATGGTCCGCTATGATCAACGCATAAGGGCACTGCCCCAGGATTACCTGCGGTGCATCGGCGTGCGCCTCCCAGCGTGCCATATAATTGAGCTCATTCAGAACCGCTATCGAACTGGATAAACGCTGCGTAAGGGTAGCGCTGGCTTTCTGATTTTCTACCCCTGAAAAAGCTCCACTTTCTAATACACCCTTAATCAAACGCCGGACTAATTTATGGATAGCCGTAATCCGGTCCGCATCATTTACACCGACGACAAATTCATCCAGAAAGGCGCTCACCAGCACGCCCAGGTTATCCCACTTATTTTTGCTGGAGACTCTATAAAGCTTAGCTGGGCGCCCCCTACCCTGTGCCGGTCTTAATCCAATCACCTCTACTGACCCCTGAGTTTCCAAAATAGCCAGATGATGTCTCGCGTTGGCCCCGGTCATTTGCAGAGCGCGTGACACATCCGGGGCTGTCACCGCGGGTTGGGAACTGATATAGTCCAGGACGTGCTGCCGAGAGGTGCTCATATACCAATTATACCCGCGGCTTTGAATTATGCAAATATTTGTTTTCTTATTAATTTATTGACCCTCACCGGATAAGCGGTATAATTAGCGTTGCTATTCATCTGTCACCTTGATCGTGCAGACCAATTCCCAGCCGATGGTAGATTTAAATCCAGATACCCACCCCCAAGACATCACCGAGCAGGACACACTCACATGGGAAGATTCATACGCGATTGCCCTGCACCTGCGAGCGCACCACCCTGATGAAAACCTTGATGATGTGTCTCTTGGTAAGATATACCGCTGGACGATCGAATTGCCCGAATTTCAGGACGATCTTGCGCTGGCAAATGATGGCATTTTGCTGGCCATATATCAGGAATGGATTGAGGAGGAATTATCTATATGAGCGACAAATGGCATGATCCTAACAATGAATTCAACTCCACCAAATACGACATCCCACCAGGATTACAGAATAATGTCAGCATCACTACTCTGGATAAAATCTACAATTGGGGACGGCGCTCCTCCATCTGGCCGTTGATGTTCGGTTTGGCATGTTGTGCGATTGAAATGATCTGCACTGCTGCCAGTCGTTACGACTTTTCTCGCTTTGGTATGGAAGTCATGCGTCCCAGCCCGCGCCAGGCTGACATGATGATCGTCTCTGGAACAGTGACCAAGAAGATGATCCCTGTGATCGTGCGTCTGTACAACCAGATGCCCGAGCCAAAATACGTGGTCGCGATGGGAGCCTGTGCCTCGGGTGGAGGACCATTCAAAGAAGGCTACAATGTCGTATCCGGGGTCGACAAATACATTCCGGTAGACGTATACATCCCTGGTTGTCCCCCTACTCCCCAGGCTCTATTGCATGGTCTGATCACGCTCCAGAAGAAGATCGACGCACAGCATTGGAAGGATACTCGCTGGTACAGCAAAGAAACGCTTCCAGAGGTCCCCATTCCCGTGCTCGGTCCGGATATCATGGATCCGCGCCAGTTTGAGGAGATAAAAGCACGCTCGCATGAAGCACTGATCCAATCAGAGACGGAACTCGATGTAGCCATCGGTGAGGATCACCAAGGGTAGCGAACGAATACGGAGAATACTTATGAGTGAAATGACTATTGTATTGGATACTGATCTTACGACACGCTTCCCTGATGGCGTCACCCATGATGAACGTAAAGGATATGAAGGCTATCTGGTAGACCCCGATAAGCTTAGCGAAGTCACCACCTTCGTTCGAGATGAAATCGGCTTCGATTACCTTTCATCCGTTACAGGTGTTGATTACCCGGACGAAAATATTTTGGAAGTCGTATATCATCTGTACAAGTCAACCGGTGGTGGGGCGCTAAATCTAAAGGTTCAGGTACCACGGGATGACCCGGTTGTGCCCTCCCTTGTACCCATCTTCCCCGGAGCCGACCTTCAGGAGAGGGAAATTTGGGACCTATTAGGCATCCAATTCGAAAACCACCCGGACCTTCGCCGTATTTTATTGTGGGAGGGATTTGATGGGCATCCACTGCGCAAGGATTGGAGCGAAGCCTACTTTGAAGAGCAAGGGAAACCATTTAAAACTCGTTGGCCAGATGGCAGCGTCTGGAGGTCAGAAGACAAGAACCCCTTCGGTAAGAACGTAGAATACCCCGATGGTTTCGATCCCGAATCGTGGGAGATACAAACCGAAGAAGCATTGTATGACAGCCTGCGGCGAACGATTAGAGCAAACGGATCAGACCTGGAAACAGAGACCATCCTCGTCAACATGGGTCCCCAACACCCCTCTACACACGGTGTATTCCGGATCGCCGTTGCCCTGGAAGGTGAGACAATATTAGCGCTCAAGCCCGTAATGGGGTACCTGCACCGCAACCACGAAAAGATCGGCGAACGCAACACGTTCCTGCAAAACATGCCCTTCACGGATCGCTTAGACTACCTGTCCTCGATGAGCAATAATTTTGGGTATGCTCTGGCAGTAGAAAAGTTGATGGGTATAAAGCCGCCAGAACGTGCTGAATACCTGCGCGTGATCATGGCAGAATTAACCCGGATAAGCAATCATGTTTTTGCAATCGGTATGTTCCTGAATGACTTGGGAGCCTTCTTCACACCGTCACTATATGCGATCGAAGAGCGAGAACTAATATTGGATATATTCGAGACAGTCAGCGGTTCACGTATGATGTGCAATTACTACCGCTTCGGGGGTGTTGCGCGTGATCTTCCGGAGGGAGCGTACGAACAAATTAAGAAACTGGTTTTTGAACGCTTGCCGCGTAGAATCGATGAATATGACCTGTATCTGTCACATAACGAGATCATCCGCACGAGGGCGGAAGGGGTTGGCGTGTTAACCCCAGAGCAAGCCATCGCTTACTCGGCAGCCGGACCCATTCTGCGCGCATCCGGCGTTCCTTATGACATCCGCCGGGCTGACCCGTACGGCATCTACGACCGATTTGATTTCGATGTAGCCGTCCGTTACCATGGTGACACGTACGATCGCTACATGATCCGCATCGATGAAATACGGCAGAGCCTGCGTATTCTCCAACAGGCATTGAAACAGATCCCGGATGGTCCCATTCAAGAGGGTAAACCCCAGTATCAGGTACGCGTACCTGCTGGTGAATCATACGGGCGGGTTGAAGGTCCAAAAGGAGAGTTGGGTTATTACATTGTTTCGAACGGTAAAGCCAACCCATGGCGCTATCACGTCCGTGCGCCATCCTTCATAAACTTAACCTCTTTTGAAACCATGTGCGTGGGCAACAAGATAGCGGACACGGTTGCCGTACTCGGATCTATCGATATCGTATTGGGCGAAACGGATCGATAAAAGGCGCTAAGACTAAGCACAATTGGAGACACAACAATGGATGGTAAAGGCATTTTAACAGGCATGGGCGTGACCCTAAAGAGATTTGTTGAAACCTATATCGAAGACATCCGCTGGTTTGGGAAACGATACTATAATCAAGATGGTGTCGCTCGCCGCATGAGCAGCGACACGCGTGGTATATTTACTGTTCAATACCCGGAGGAAAAGCTTCCCGTACCGGAAGAATTTCGCTACATACCTTTCCTGCTATACGAAGAAGGAGAGAATGGCGAGATCAAGGAACGCTGCACTTCGTGTGGTATATGCGCCAAAGTTTGCCCGCCGCAGTGTATCTGGATTGTCAGAACCAGCGATCCAAAAACGAAACGTCCAGTTCCTGCGCCGAAGGAATTTTACATTGACATCGATGTTTGCATGAACTGCGGGTTCTGTGCTGAATATTGCCCATTTGATGCGATTAAAATGGATCACGATTACGAGTTATCTGTTTACGATCGCCTGGATAAGAACATCTATGATAAAGAGAAACTAATGAAACCTGTCTCTTATTATTCCAGCATACGACCTACGAACTATGCGCGCGAGGAAACAGCCCGCGCTGAAGCAGAAACCGCAAAGGCCGCTCGTAAAGCTAAGGCGGCAGCCCGGAAGAAGGCGTAAAAATAAACTGATATGAAAAATCAACAAAGAATAACTCAAGAAGCAGTACTGGGAGCCCTCAGCAAAGTCCAAGAACCCGAACTGCATAATGACCTGGTCAGCCTAAACATGATCCGCGATTTGGAGATTTCACCGGATCCGGAGGCCGAGGAGGACAGGGTTAGCTTTACGATAAACCTGACAACCCCCGCTTGTCCCTTAAAGAGCCAGATTGAAAGTGAAGCTCGTCAGGCAGTTGAAGCGCTGCCCGGGGTTGGCTCGGTGGAAATAAAATTCGACGCCGATGTGCCCAACGATGGTCGTACGCGTGGTCTGCTGCAGCTCCCCATTCGCAATGCGATTGCAGTGGCTTCGGGTAAAGGTGGTGTGGGTAAGAGCACAGTCGCTGTAAATATGGCCGTTACGCTGGCACAAAGTGGCGCTCGAGTGGGGCTACTGGACGCCGATATCTACGGTCCTAACATCCCTATAATGATGGGCGTAGAAAAACTGCCGCCTGCTTTGAGCGACAAGCTGGTTCCTGCGGAAGCTTATGGTGTAAAGTTGATGTCCATCGGTTTCCTGGTTCAACCCGATCAACCCTTGATATGGCGTGGACCTATGCTGCATTCCGCAATCCGTCAGTTCCTCACTGATGTCACCTGGGGCGAATTGGATTACCTGGTTGTTGATTTACCTCCAGGAACCGGCGACGCAGCACTGAGCCTGGCCCAATCAATGCCTCTTAGCGGCGGCGTAATTGTGACCCTTCCACAGCAAGTGTCCCTGGATGACGCCCGGCGAGGGTTGGAGATGTTCCGCCAATTGGACGTCGAAATATTTGGTGTTGTTGAAAATATGAGTTATCTGGAACTACCGGACGGCACCCGCATGGATGTATTCGGATCGGGCGGTGGTGAACGATTGGCAAACGAGAGCGGTGTCCCATTTATCGGCGCAATTCCCATGGATGCAATCGTAAGGGAAGGCGGCGATCTTGGGAAGCCAGTTGTTGTGTCACACCCGGACTCGGCAGTCGCGCAAGCACTGAAGACCATCACGGAAGACATCGCAGCAAAAGTTAGTGTCGCAGCCGTCAAGCAGAAAAACTTGATATCGATTGACATGATTGGATAATATGCAACCCTTTATAGTTGGTATTCGTTTTAAAAAAGTCGGAAAAATCTATCACTTTGACGCCAGCAAAGTTCAAGACCTGCAGTTGGGTGATTTTGCTATCGTCGAGACAAGTCGTGGACGCCAATTGGGTGAAGTTGTACAGGTCGTTGAAGATCCTTCTCCTCCACCACATGGTAAGTGGAAACATATCCACCATAAGGCAACTCCCCGCGATCTTGTAATGAGGCAGATCTGGCAGAAGAAAGAGCTCGAAGCCGTGATCAACTGCCGCGCAAAAGCAGCCGAATTAGGTATTGAGGGGGTAAAGATCGTGGCAGCTGAATTTTCGTTTGACGGTTCACGGTTATCGTTCATGTACAGTACCGAAGGGGAAGGTAAAGTAGACCTGAAACATTTGAGAAGAGCCATACAGCGCTCTTACGCTCGCTCACGTGTCAATATGCGACAGATTGGCCCAAGAGATGTGGCAAAAATTTTGGGTGGCATGGGAGCTTGCGGGCTCGCCACGCGTTGTTGCTCCACATTTCTAAGCGAATTCAGCCCCATATCAATAAAAATGGCAAAAGCACAGGGCATTTCGCTTTCCCCATCCGAAATAACAGGCATGTGCGGTCGATTAAGGTGTTGTTTGATCTATGAGTTCGAACAGTATGTGGAGGCGCGCAAAAAATTGCCCAAGCGGAAAAAACGCGTCATTACATCACTGGGGGAAGGAAAAGTGATCGACCTGTATCCTCTAAAAGAAACCGTACTGGTCGCTCTGGACAGCGGGGTGACCCAGGAATTCAGTCACGAAGAGATCGAACCCTGGGAAGAATTGGAAGCACTACGCAAGAAAGCCCAGGAACCGTGCAGCAAGCATCCAGAGGGCGGGTGCAACTGCGGCAAAAAAACATCTAGCAATAAGCAAGGTTATAAAGGTCGCAGGAAAAAGAGAAGATAAAAAAATTGCACTTCCGTGAAATGAAAAAAAAGGTGAAGAATAGTATGATTGATTATTTGAATCAGGCAAACGCCATGTTCGACTATACGCAAAACCTCAGGCGGGATTTCCACAAACACCCGGAATTAGGTTTTCAAGAAGTTCGCACATCCGGAATCGTGGCTCGAGAGCTGACCGAACTCGGTCTGGAAGTCAGCACCGGAATCGCAGTAACTGGCGTTGTCGGATTGCTCGACACAGGTCGCCCCGGTCCAACAGTGCTCCTGCGATTTGACATGGATGCATTACCCATCCACGAGGAGACCGGTATTGAATTTGCATCGCAGAACCCCGGCGTAATGCACGCCTGCGGTCATGATGGGCACACCGCGGCTGGATTGACAGTCGCACGCCTGCTGAAAGATAGCATCGAGCGGTTATCAGGCAAGGTTAAATTTGTCTTCCAACCTGCTGAAGAAGGGCTTGGAGGCGCTGAAAAGATGCTGACCGAAGGGGTGCTACAGAATCCCCGCCCAGACAGCATCCTTACTCTGCACGTATGGAACGAGAAACCTCTCGGTTGGTTAGGGATCACCCCAGGACCTGTAATGGCCGCGGCGGGAATATTCAACGTTCGCATCATCGGAAAGGGTGGTCACGGTGCTGGCCCTCACCTGGCGGTCGATCCGATTCTGACCAGCGCACATGTGATCACCGCTTTACAGAGTATTGTTTCGCGCAACGTCCCCCCACTGGAGACAGCCGTCGTTAGCGTCACCGCCGTGCAAGGTGGCGAGGCATTCAACGTCATCCCGCCTGAAGTCGAACTCAAGGGTACCATCCGCACCTTCGATCCCGAAGTCCGCCTGAAAGTCATTGACCGATTTCAACAAGTCGTTAACGGTGTCGCCGAAGGAATGGGTTGCCAGGCAGAAATCGAAATGAATTCCATAACCCCGGCCGTGATCAATGATCCAACCATTACAGCGCGCGTTCAGAATACAGCCGCCGGACTTCTTCCCGACTGTGAGATTGACACCGCCGCGACAACGATGGGCTCGGAGGACATGGCCTTTCTGATGCGGGATGTTCCCGGTTGTTACATCTTCGTCGGGTCATCGAATTCCGATAAAGGCTTGGATGCCGCACATCACAACCCGGCCTTTAATTTCGATGAAAGAGCCTTACCAATGGGCGCAGCTCTGTTAGCTGCGGCTACAACAGAGCTGCTAAACGATTAATATTTTTATTTTGGGGGGTTAATGAAACTCCTATAACTGATCGCTAAGCGCATAGAGCGGTCTCCAGAACAAACTTTCCCTGATAAGTCCCGCCTACCCATCCTCTGCGTAGACGAGCGATACGCATTGGTGATGATAACCATATTTAAGGTGCAAAAATATGGATAATAGTTCTGTTGATTATTCCGTCGAAGGATTGGCCTCTTCCCCTAACGATAGCGGTTGATGCTCTTCAGCAGCATCGATTGGTAATATCTCCACACGGTCTAGATTCGTGTCTCTCCATGAAGCCGGGTCATCTAGCGACTCCAAGTGAGTAAAAACGGTAACACCCGACAATTCCACCCGAATTTCGGCTTCAATTTGTTCCAATAGCTGATGACCGCGCTGAACTGTCCAGGTCCCAGGTACCAGCACATGCATCGAAACAAATTTACGCATCCCTGATTGGCGAGTGCGGAGCGCGTGGAACTGTACACCACCATGTTTATAGGGATCGATAATCTTATTAATCTTATTTCGCTCTTCGATTGGTATCGCGGTATCCATCAATCCCAGAATTGACTTGCGGACCAAACGGATCCCTGACCAGATGATATTCGCGGCAACAAGAAGAGCAATAACCGGATCCAAACGCTCCCACCCAGTTAATGCCACTACAGCCACACCGGCCAGCACGCCTGCAGTCGTCCACACGTCCGTCATCAAATGATTGGCGTTGGCTTCCAGAGAGATGGCGTTGTACTGCTTCCCAACCCTCATCAGGATAAGCGCGACAGTAAGGTTGATGAGTGCTGCCGTTATTGAAATCGCTAACCCCAACCCAACGTGTTCAAGCGGCTGCGGGGCAATGAGTCTTGGAATAGCCGCCGCAATGATACTCACTGCCGCAATTAAAATCAACGTTCCTTCAACACCACTGGAGAAGTACTCCGCTTTACTGTGGCCATAAGCATGATCTTCATCCGCCGGGCGAGTGGCGATGGTCAGCATACCCAGCACCATAAATGCGCCCACAAGGTTGACAATAGCTTCCAGTGCGTCGGATAACAAGCCCACGGAATCTGTCAGAATATATGCATAAGCCTTAAGGGCAATCGTTAGGACAGCTGCGCCAATCGAAAGCCAGGCAAAGCGCGTGAGTGATGCTCGATTTTTAATATCGGTTTTCATAGTTTAGAATAGTACCTGCTCTGAAGAATACTACTGATCGTTGCATAAGTTACTAAACGTCTCACCCGTTGTTTGATCGCTGATTGGGTTTAGCCTTCAATGCAAGGATCAGTAATATACTATTACACTGAAGAGTATGTACATTCTGATGCATTATACAACGATGAGGGCTTCTTAGCTTCGTTATTTATTGGATAGATCGCTAAGCAGCTCCGCATCACAAACTGGGGCAGACGAGTGCACGACAGGGTCCTACGAAAGGGGCCATACTTGACCATTATTTTCAGCAGTGATACAATCGCCATTGATCATATTTATCTGATTAATCAATTCTTATCCAGGCATCACACATGGTGAAAACCCTCTCTATGAGTCCTTCAAGGCATCTTTCCGATTTCCTTAACTACCTGGCGGCAACCACGAACGGCGAAGCCGGTGATATCACCTCTTCAAACCTGCCCTCGATTAACGAGATCAGCAAAGCTCTCGGAGTAAGCGTGGCAAGTGTACGTGAACAACTGGAAGTGGCCAAAGCACTGGGTTTGGTTGAAGTTCGCCCACGGACTGGCATTCGCCGTTTGCCGTACGAATTCTCCCCTGCGGTTCAACAAAGCCTTTCTTATGCGCTGGAATCCGACCCCGGGTGCTTTGAAGCATTTTCCGATCTGCGCAATCACGTAGAAGCGTCTTACTGGTACCAGGCAGTACGTGCCTTGACGCCCGAAGATCGCCAGGAGCTGCAGGCCCTTACAGCGCGTGCCCGGGAAAAATTACTCGGCACCCCCATCCAGATTCCCCACCAGGAACATCGCCAGTTACACATCATCATCTACGGAAGATTAAATAATGTATTCGTACAGGGAATCCTGGAAGCATACTGGGACGCTTATGAAGCAGTTGGGCTGAATGTATTCACCGACTATAATTACCTTCAAAAAGTATGGACATTTCACCAGAATATGGTTGATGCCATCGACTCAGGGGATTACGTATCTGGCTACGAAGCGTTAATTGAGCACATGGATCTTATTTACCAACGCCCCCAACAAAAACCAACAACGGAAAGCAAACGCTAAAATCTGATATTATTCATCCTTTTCGATGATTTCGAAGGAGATTCAATGGCTGAAACGCAACCAGCACTCCAAGAGCAAACAACTCTCGCCGTCCATCCTATGATAAACGACTTTTCAATCACGGTCGGGACAGAAAACGGCTCAGGCAGTCAGACTTCAAACCTGACCATCCTACGTGCACTGTTCAAGATGGGCATTCCTGTATCGGGGAAAAACATCTTTCCATCCAATATCCAGGGGTTGCCCACCTGGTACACCATACGCGTCAATAAAGACGGATTTCTGGCTCGGCGTGAAGAGCAGGAAATCGTTATCGCCATGAATCCGGCATCATTTGAAAAAGATTTGCAAGAAGTCGTCCCAGGTGGAGCCTTCTTTTATGCCGATCATATAAAACAGAAAATTAACCGCCAGGATATTGCGATCTATCCCATGCCTGTGAAGAGATTGGCTCGCGAATCAGATGCACCTTCAAATCTGCGTAATTACGTAGCCAACATGGTGTATGTTGGCATCCTGGCTCAAAATTTAGGGATCGATCTTGATACCACCTACCAGGCTTTAAACTTCCACTTCAAAGGTCGCACCAAACCCATTGATCTCAACTTCAATGTGATAACGGCCGCTATCGATTGGGCTGCGGAGAACCTTGAAAAGACAGATCCTTACCGAGTGGAGCCGATGGACGAGACCAAGAACTATATAATGACCGATGGCAACACCGCAGCGGCGTTGGGTTCGATTTATGGCGGCATCCAGTTCGTCTCCTGGTATCCCATCACTCCTGCATCCAGTTTACCGGAAGGAATTAACCATTACCTCCCTATTCTCCGCCAGGACCCAATCCAACCAGATAAGAACACCTTCGCTGTCGTCCAGGCAGAAGACGAGTTGGCAGCCATAGGTATGGCAATAGGAGCAGGTTGGGCTGGGCTTCGCTCGATGACAGCCACTTCTGGACCCGGGTTGAGCTTGATGGCCGAATACGCCGGTCTGGCCAACTTTGCCGAAGTTCCCGTTGTTGTATGGGATGTTCAGCGCGCCGGTCCAAGCACCGGTCTTCCTACCCGCACATCTCAAAATGATCTAATCTTCACTTACTTCCTGGGTCATGGAGATACCCAAAACATCATCTTGCTGCCCGGATCGATCAATGAATGTTTTGAATTCGGTTGGAGATCATTCGACATCGCGGAACGATTGCAAACCATCATATTTGTTCTAAGTGATCTGGATTACGGTATGAATCAATGGATGGCACTTCCGTTCGAATATCCTGACCAACCCATGGATCGGGGTAAAGTGCTGTGGGAAGAGGATATTGAAAAGCTCAAAGGAGATTGGGGACGATACCGCGACGTCGACGGGGATGGCATTGCCTATAGGACGATCATGGGCAACCGTCACCCCAGCGCAGCATACTTTACGCGTGGTACGGGGCACAACGAAGACGCACGTTATACTGAAGAGCCAGAAGATTGGGTAAATCTACTCGCTCGTCTGAAGAAGAAACACGATAACGCGCCTGATATCCTACCAAAACCGGTGATCCAAACTATGCAGGGCACCGAAATCGGCATCATTGGTTTTGGCTCCACAGAACCGGCCATCCAGGAAGCGCGTCACAACCTGGCAGAAGAAGGGGTTAATACCGATTTTATGCGCATAAGAGCCATTCCATTCTCGCCTGAGGTGCAGACCTTCATCGAGGAACACCCCCGCAATTACGTGATCGAAATTAATCGTGATGGGCAGATGAAGCAATTGCTCACACTAGAGTACCCAGAGTTGGCATTGAACCTGATATCTGCAGCCTATTTTGACGGTATGCCGCTGACGGCAAAGCAAGTTCAAGGTGCAATCCAATCCGGAGAGGGTAAGTAATCATGACAAACACAACCACATCTCGCCAGGTGAAAATAAATCAAATTGGTCTCGGGAAATCAGAATACAAGGGCAACCCGACCACACTATGCAAAGGATGCGGGCACAACTCGATATCCAGCCAAATCATCGCCGCGTGCTACGAAATGGACCTGGTTCCCGAAAATATCGTCAAGTTTAGCGGTATCGGTTGTTCCAGCAAGAGCCCCACGTACTTCTTGAATCGTTCATTCGGATTCAACAGTTTACACGGACGAATGCCCTCGCTTGCCACTGGAGCCCTGTTGGCCGATCATTCCGTAAAAGGAATTGCGGTGAGCGGTGATGGTGATACTGCCAGTATTGGTATGGGTCAATTCAAACACGTCATCCGGCGGAACCTCAGCATGGTATATATCATTGAAAACAACGGCGTTTATGGACTTACAAAAGGCCAATTTTCTGCCACCGCTGAGACCGGATTGAAGTTGAAAGCACAAGGGACCAACCCCTACATGCCGATAGATATTGCGTGGGAGGCACTGGTTGGCCACGCCACCTTCGTAGCGCGTTCGTTTGCCGGTGATCCTAAACAGGTCAAAGAAATCATAAAAGCTGCTCTACATCATGATGGTATCGCGGTGCTAGACATCATCAGCCCTTGTGTCACGTTTAATAACAAGGACGAGTCAGTCCACTCCTACGCCTGGGGTAAGGAGCATGAAGTAGCGCTGCACGATCTTTCGTATGTGCCCCCAGCCGAAGATATCCTCGTAGAATACCAGCCCGGGGAAGCAACCGCAGTAACTATGCACGACGGATCCAAGGTGTTCTTGAAGAAATTAGAACAGGATTACGACCCGACAGACCGGGCTGCGGCAATGCACATACTCGAAGAGGCGAATGCCAAGCAATGGCTGCTCACCGGGTTAATCTTCATCAGCCCGGAACAACCCTCTATGGCAGACATCTACCGCCTGCCGGATACTCCCCTAAACCGCCTGCCCGAAGATCGATTGCGACCTCCACGAGAATCGATTGACAAGATCAATGATCTGATGTTTTAGGAGATTGTGTAGGTTTTCTTGTGTAATTTCAGTACACAATCTTTTAGGAGACACAGACGGTTTACTCGTCTTAAAATAATTCGGGACAAAGGCGGGAGTTTCTTATCAACTTTGAAGCTCCGGTCTGTTGGCTTATCGTATTTACCAAACCTGGTCGGGAAACTGATACATATTGCCTTGGGTAATCGGGCAATCATCGGAAAAGATCCGTTTTTTCCTCAATCGAATATATTTCGAAAATTTTATACGATTTATCAATAGGAATCCAATGAAAAAACTACTTCCAAACGGAGAAAGGTGGGGTATATGTGGGGTGCTTACGCAGCGCGCACCCCACATATACCCCTTCCATCCTTGGTTGGCACCTTTTTTAGTAAAGTCTTAATAGATATCTCAATATTTGTGATTAAAATTGTCCTTCCTATTGCCCGTACCAAGCATAGGTGTTCGATGGTATAATTTCGACGAAATTTTTAAGATTTGTTAATGTTTTTTTACGCTAAGCGAGCCCAAACAGAAAATGGTGTCACTTTGAGAACTGAGCAACAAGAAATCAACCTCATCCAAGGGTCCGACATTGGCGCCTAATATTTTCAATTGGCTGCTAGGTTTCTTTTCCCTGGATATTGGCATTGACTTGGGCACAGCCAATACCATGGTAAACGTTCGTGGCAAGGGTATCACGATCAGTGAGCCCTCCTGGGTAGCTATCGACAAACGCACCCGTACGCCACTAGCAATTGGAACCGAAGCCAAAGAAATGGTGGGCCGCACGCCCGCTAATGTTGTAGCCGTGCGCCCGCTAAGGGACGGGGTAATTTCTGATTTTGAGATCACCCAGGCAATGCTGGAATACTTCATTGGAAAAGCCCACGAGCAGAGCCTCGTACCGGTTCCGCGTCCACGCGTTGTCATCGGAATCCCATCTGGTGTCACGGAAGTCGAGAAACGAGCCGTTTATGATGCCGCTATGTCATCCGGAGCTCGGGAAGTCGGTTTGATTGAGGAACCGGTGGCGGCCGCACTAGGCGCAGGTCTTCCCATAGCTGAAATACGAGGCAGCATGGTCGTAGATATTGGTGGTGGCACCTCCGAGGTAGCAATCATGTCCATGGGAGGGATAGTCGTCTCTCGATCGTTACGCGTCGCAGGTGACGAAATGGACCAGGATATCGTGCAATATATGCGCACAAAGTACAACCTGCTGATCGGAGAGCGGATGGGTGAACAGGCAAAGATTCAGATTGGTTCAGCCTATCACCTACCCGAGGAGAAGACCATCTTACTGCGCGGGCGAAATCTGGTCACCGGATTACCCGACGCGGTTGAAGTTTCCTCAGTTGAGATCCGTGAGGCCATCGCCGCATCCACGCAGACGATCATTGATACGATCAGAGACTCCCTGGACGAAGCACCACCCGAGATCATAGCGGACTTGATGGACTCCGGTATCTGTCTGGCAGGTGGCGGTTCTCTTCTTCAGGCATTGGACAAACGCGTATCCGATGAATTACATATTCGCGCCTGGGTCGCTGAAGACCCTATGAGCTGTGTTGCGAGAGGTGCAGGTTTGATATTAGAAGACTACGATTCACTAAAAGATTTACTGGTTGGATTGGAGCGCGGAAGTACACGTCACGAATGATACAATTCTTTAAAATATGAAAATTACTCCTAAACGTTCTTTGCAAACGGTCGTCCTGGGATTAATCGTGATCGGCCTGATTGCACTGGCGCTGGGAGGTTACCTTACTCCCGTTTCACGATACATCCTAACACCGCTGGTAACTGCCCAAACCTGGCTGTCATCACGCTTCGAGGCGATCCAGAATTATATTGATGCCCCACAGGATCTTGCCCGCCTGCGACAGCGTAATACTGAATTAGAAGCCGAGGTATCCCGATTGCAAACAGAGATAATCGAACTTAAACAACAAATCTCTGAAACGCGAGTGCTGGAAGCATTGGTGGACTTCGCCCGTATCAACCCTGAGAACCGCTATGTGGCTGCACAGGTGATTGGCCGCGACGTAAGTCCATTCCTGCAATACGTGATCATCAATCGTGGCTCAGACGATGGCTTGCGTAGAGGCATGCCGGTCGTCACACAACAAGGATTGGTAGGACGTGTGGCAGCAGTGACGGCTGGTGCAGCCCGAATCCAATTAGTTACTGATGCAGGCTCCTCCGTTAACGTGCGCTTAGAACCTTCACGTGCTCCGGCTGCGTTAGGAGGGGATATCACAGGTGAGCTTTCCTTGGATATGATCCCGCAATCTGCAGAAGTAAACATTGGTGACCTGGTGCTTACATCCGGTCTTGGCGGAAATTTTCCTTCAGACATCTTAGTCGGTCAGGTCAGCAACGTACGCAGTCGTGATAACGATCTATTCCAACGCGCTTCAGTGCAACCTTCGGTGGATTTTTTACAACTGGAGATTGTCCTGATTATCACTAACTTCCGACCCGTGGATACATCACCGCTCATCCCCGATGAAAGTGGACCTTAACACAAACTCCTGGTACGATTGTGTAGGTGTTCTTGTGTAATTTATTTGTGTGCGTCTGCGACGCACACAAATAAATTACACACATTTCAGTACACAATCCCTGGTACGCTTTCCGTCAACACCCCATCATTCTAGCGTCTGTACCATAGATAAACATGGCCATACTAATCTCCATCCCCATACTTGGTGCTCTGCTGATTTTGCAAACTGCTGTTGTTAGCAAGATGCATCTGCTCCAGGGTACAGCTGACCTGGTTCTCCTGGCCGTGATTGCTTGGGCGTTACAGAAACGTGTACATACCGCTTGGCATTGGGGTATAATAGGCGGATTATTTTTATCCATGGTATCTGGATTGCCTTTTTTTGTACCGCTGATCGGTTGCATGGCGGCAGTCGGCCTGGCGTTAATGCTCCGCCAAAGAGTTTGGCAAGTACCAATCCTGGCCATGTTTATTGCTACGTTTGTCGGCACTTTAGTTATGCACGCTCTTAGCATCGCCGCATTACGAATCACAGGAGTCTCAGTTCCGATAATGCAGGGTTTGAACATAATAACACTTCCCAGCATCTTGCTTAACCTGTTGCTGGCAGTGCCAATCTACGCCCTGCTAGGAGAACTAGCCAACCTGCTCTATCCTGAAGAATTAGAAGCATGAACGGTTCATCGTCTTTACAAAATCATCTTAAACCATGGCGTATTCTGATATTCGCCATCGTTCTCGTATTAGCGTTCGTTGTGTACCTGGGGCGCCTGTTTTACCTGCAGATAATCACGAGCGATGAATGGATTGCCAAGGCTCAAGACAACAATACACAGGAATTCAACCTGCCTTCTCTCAGGGGCATTATTTATGATCGCAATGGGACCATCCTGGCACGCAACGTGGCATCGTTTAACATCACCATAACGGCAGCCGAGCTACCTGATGACACCGGCGCGATCCAGGAGATATTCCGCGAACTCTCTGAACTGATCGATCTGCCTGTCAATCAGGGTGATTTACAAGAAGAACCCTACGTTCCTTGTATTTCAGACCACGGGATCGCCCAAATTGCCGAGTATGGTGAAACTGCTACGCCTTACCAACCCGTAAAAGTCATATGCGATATTGATGAAGAGATCGCCATGATCATCAACGAAAAATCCATGGATTGGCCAGGGGTGTCGATCGAAGTTGAATCCGTTCGCGATTATCCAACCGGCTCATTGACTGCCTCCTTCGTAGGTTTTCTTGGTCCGATTCCAGCCCTCCAGGAAGACTATTTCCGGGGTTTGGATTTCATACCGGACCGGGATAAAGTAGGATACGCTGGCCTTGAGCTTCAATATCAAGACTTATTGGCCGGTCGAAACGGTATTCGAGTGGCCGAAATTGACGTTGCCGGACAGGTAATCCGTCCAGACATCGAAGAACCGATCTCTCCGCAAGATGGGAACAGCATGCAGCTGACCATTGATACACGTTTGCAACAAGCCGCCGAAGAGATCCTGAAAGACGAAATGAATGATTGGAACACTTATTTCGGTGATACGCGTTACACGAGCGGTGTCGTGATTGCTCTGAACCCGCAAACTGGTGAGATTCTAGCAATGGTATCCTATCCGACATACGAAAACAACCGCATGACACGATTTATTCCATCGTATTATTACAACCAGCTGATCAGTGATCCTTCTAATCCACTCCTGAATCATGCTGTTGGTGATGTCCTCCCTGCCGGTTCGGTATTTAAATTAACCACGGCCGTCGGCGCTCTCAACGAAGGCGTCGTGACGCCCGACCAAATTATCGAAACACCGCCTAAAATGGAGATAACCGAGAAATATTACGCAAACGACCCCGGTAATGCGCGCGAATTTGTTGATTGGAACGAAGCCGGATTTGGTCGTTTGGACTTTGTCCATGGATTATCCAACTCTAGCAACGTATATTTCTATAAATTAGGTGGCGGCTACAAAGATGAGATCCCAGATGGTGGTCTGGGTATCTGCAGGTTAGGCACTTATGCAGAAGCACTGGGATACGGTGATGCACCTGGTGTAGGTTTACCGGATGAAGAAGAAGGTCTGGTTCCGGATCCCACTTGGAAGCGCATCAATCACGCCGAAAGCTGGTCCTCAGGTGACACCTACATCACCAGTGTCGGTCAGGGATATGTACTGGCGACACCCATGCAGGTCCTGCTTTCTGCCGCGATAATAGCCAACGACGGTTCGTATATGCAACCGACCCTGGTACGTGAAATCCTGGATCCGGAAGGAAATGTGCTCACCATGTGGCAGGATGCTGAGGGAAACCTGGTTGACAGTCCAATAGAAGGCAGTAGACAGATTTCCCCATTTGTACCTTACGAAAAGTGGGACATTACAAAAGACCCCGTCATTCAAGAATTTGGGGAGACGACCATCCGAGGCTGTGAACCGATACTTGGCAGTAAGACAACCGTCCAACCTTGGGTGCTTGAAAAAGTCAAGGAGGGGATGGCCCTGGCAGTTACCGAGGGCACCTTGAAAGATCGCTTTGTAGGCGCCACAATTTCAGCGGCTGGCAAAACCGGTACAGCTGAGTATTGTGATCAGTATGCCCTGGCAAAAAACCTCTGCATTCCGGGAAACTGGCCTTCCCATGCCTGGACTGTTGCATTTGCCCCATTAGAAAATCCCGAGATCGCAGTAGTGGCGTTTGTATACAGCGGCGGTGAGGGATCTAGCGTAGCAGGACCAATTGTCAGGCGAGTCCTGGAAGCATACTTCGAGTTGAAATCAATTGATATCGCCTCCCAATTGCCTTAATCTCATAGATAAACACTGGGTAAGCAATCAAGAGAGACAATCTCTGTTCATGCTATAATCAGACAGTAGAAAAACTCCACGGTTCATTATCCTTTGATTAAGAATGCGCCCGATAATACAAATTAAGGGTATACGAGAAGGGTTGTTAATCACCCTGGGAGAGGGAAAGTGGGATGAAGTCCATCAAGCTCTACTAACTCACCTCGACCAGCAGGCTGAATTTTTGCGTGGTGCACGTCTGGCCCTGGACGTTGGCAATCATATATTAAAAGCAGCAGAAATGGGAAATTTACGCTCAGAGATATCAGAGCGTGGAATTTCTCTCTGGGCTGTACTCAGCAATTCGCCGACGACCGAGAGTACGGCACAGACTCTGGGTTTGGCGACCAAGCTGTCTAAACCAACAACAGATAGGAACAAGCAAAAGTTAGATACTACATTGCATGAAGGCGAAGAGGGCATATTGGTTCATCGAACTCTTCGATCCGGTTACAGCCTGACATATCCTGGGCACGTAACAGTACTTGGTGACATCAATCCTGGTGCTGAGGTCATCGCCAGTGGCAATATTCTTGTTTGGGGACGGTTACGAGGGCTAGTACATGCAGGCGCAGAGGGCGACCGTGGTGCACTCGTTTGCGCATTAGACATCTCACCGACCCAATTGAGAATCGCCGGGCAGATAGCCAGACTAGAAAAACGGCGCGGCAAATCGCAACCAGAGATGGCGCGCTTACAAGATGATGAAGTGATCATAGAAGCGTGGAAAACCAAAAAAGGGAAGTGAGTGTATGGCCGGTAAAATTGTCACCATAACATCAGGCAAGGGAGGCGTCGGTAAGACCACCGCAACTGCTAATATTGGCGCTGCACTGGCCTCTGATGGGCACAGTGTGGTCTGCATCGACGCTGATATTGGTCTTCGAAACCTTGACGTGGTCATGGGATTGGAGAACCGCATCGTCTACGATATCGTGGATGTCATCGAAGGTCGTTGCCGGCTGCGCCAGGCGTTGATCCGCGATAAACGCTTGCCAATGCTGCACCTGATCCCAGCTGCCCAGACGAGGGATAAAAGTTCTGTGTCACCAAGCGATATGGTTCGCCTGTGCGAAGAACTACGCCAGGAGCACAGCTGGATCCTGGTTGACTCCCCGGCTGGCATCGAGCGTGGATTTCGCAATGCACTCGCACCCGCGGACGTTGTTCTGGTTATCACCAATCCAGAAGTGTCCGCTGTTCGTGACGCAGATCGTATTATCGGACTGGTTGAAGCCGAAGAAAAAGGTCCAGCCCGCCTGATCATCAATCGTATCCGTCCAGATTTGGTCAGACGCGGCGATATGCTCAACGTTGATGACATCGTAGAGTTGCTGGCAATTGACCTGATTGGATTGATACCGGATGATGAAGCAATCATGACAGGAGCCAACCGCGGCACACCGGTCTCCCTGAACGGGAAAAACAGTGCTGGACAGGCTTTCCGCAACATCGCAAAGCGCTTACAAGGTGAAGAAGTACCTTACGTGGACTTATACGCTTCCAATGGTCTCTTCGGACGCCTATCACGCTTCATTCGATCTGGAGGAGAATGAAATGAGCAACTTCCTGGATCGCTTACTTAACAGAGAACCCAAAAGCGCACAACTGGCAAAAGAGCGGCTTAAACTAGTCCTTATTCACGACCGTACGGACCTGACATCACATTCACTGGATCTCTTAAAAGACGAATTAATCCAGGTTGTCTCGCGTCACGTTGAGATCGATCGAAATGCAGTGCGGATTGAAATGCAGCAAGACGGTCGCATTCAGCGCTTGATTGCCGACATCCCTCTTCGGGCAGCGAATAGACGCACCCGTAACAGATAAACGGATACCCATGCGCGGAGCTACATCTTCTTACTGGCGTCATTTTGATTTCCTCCTGCTGGGGGCGGTTGCGCTCCTGGTTATCTTTGGAATCACGATGATACGCTCAGCGATTGCCGGAAACATCGAGGTAGCTGATTACGACCAACGCCAGTTGATATTTGCGCTGGGTGGATTTGTTGTCATCCTGGGAACAGCGGCAATCGATTACCACCTGTGGGCTTCTCTCAGCCGCTCTCTGTACATCGGGACAATATTGGTATTAGGTGCGTTATTCATTGTTGGAACTGCGGTACTTGGTTCTGCACGCTGGTTTGAAGTCGGAGTTTTATTTATCCAGCCATCCGAGATTGCCAAGATTATCCTGATACTGGTGCTGGCGGATTACTTCGCACGGAATCAACACCAGGAAATCGACTTAAGAGTGATCTTGCGCAGCTTTTTGCTTACGATGGGCATCGTGGTCTGGATTATTTTACAGCCCAACCTGAGCACATCAATTGTAATGATCGTTGTTTGGTTTGCATTGTTATGGGCCAGTGGTTTGCGAGTGAAACACCTGCTCATGTTCCTGGGTATTGGGGCGATCGTACCTCTTGCCGTCTACCCATTCCTGATCGATTACCAGAAACAGCGTATCCTAAACTTCCTGTTCCCGGATCTAAGTGCGAGGCATGGAGAGATTTACAATATCCAGCAAGCCCTTATCAGTATCGGTACGGGCGGCTGGTTTGGTCAGGGATACAGCCAGGGTACCCAGGTGCAGCTGCGATTCTTAAAAGTTCGCTGGTCGGACTTTATCTTTTCGGCTTACGCGCAGGAATTCGGATTTATTGGCGTCATAATTCTCATGGCACTGGTACTCTTCGTAATCTTCCGCTGCTTGCGAGCAGCGCGACTGGCACGGGATACTTTTGGAGCTTTGATCGCCTATGGTGTAGCTGCTTTAATCGCCTTCCAGGCCATCGTAAACATTGGGGTAAATCTCAACCTGCTTCCTGCAACTGGGATTACTTTGCCGTTTATAAGTTATGGGGGCAGTTCACTGCTCTCTACATTGATCGGGATTGGTTTGGTGGAGAGCGTAATTCTACGCCATAAGAGTCTCGAGTTCTAATCGTTTAAGGATCATTAATGAATAACAATGCACAACCCGCCAGGGTACGCTTCGCGCCATCACCAACAGGCAAGACTCATCTTGGCAGCGGGCGCACGGCCCTCTACAACTATCTGCTGGCACGCCAGACAGGGGGCAAATTCGTTTTACGTATCGAGGACACAGATCAAAAGCGCTATGTAGCGGGGGCAGAAGACGAGTTGATATCCAGCTTGTTGTGGTTGGGATTGGAATTAGATGAAGGTCCTGATATCGGTGGACCGTATGCCCCGTACAGGCAATCAGAACGCACAAACATCTATGGGAAGCACGCTCAAGAATTAATCGATACCAGGCATGCTTATCGCTGTTTCTGCAAACCTGAAAGGTTATCTCGTGTTCGCGAAGAGCAAAGACGCCAAAAATTGCCCATAAAATATGACGGCACTTGCCGGCGGCTATCCCGGGAAGAAACAGCCGCCCGCGTCGCAAACGGAGTTCCGAGCGTCATCCGTTTTAAAATGCCCCATTCGGGTAGTATTACGATCCACGATCTACTGCGAGGTGCGATTACCGTCGAGAACAGTACACTGGATGACTACATCATCGTAAAATCGGATGGGTTGGCGCTCTATCACCTGGCAGCCATGGTGGATGACCATCTCATGAATATCACTCATGTCATTCGTGGCTCAGAATGGCTGCCCACTTTTCCTCTGCACGCCCACATTATTCGCTCCTTCGGGTGGGCAGAGCCGATCTGGATACACTTATCCATTTTCCTGAAACCAAGTGGAAAAGGAAAAATGAGCAAACGTGATGCGACCCAGGCGATTAAAGATGGTCACTCAATTTTTATCGGTGATTTAAAGGAAATAGGGTATCTACCTGAAGCCGTCGTAAACTGGATCGCTTTAATGGGTTGGAGCTACGATGATCACACAGAATTTTTCACCTTGCCAGATCTGGTTGAAAAATTCGATCTACAGCGCTTGAATCCCTCGCCCGCCGCGATCAACTTCTCCAAGTTAGATCACTTTAACGGACTGCACATCCGCCAACTCGAAATTCCCGACCTGAGTACACGGCTTAAACCCTTTTTCGAAAAAGCCGGATACGATGTAGATGATGAATTGCTATTAAAGATTACACCCCTCATTCAGGTACGCATGGTGACCCTGGAAGACGGTCCGGAGAAGGCCGGGTTCTTTTTCTTGGAGGAGGTCAATCCAACACCCGAAGATCTGGTCGCCAAGAATCTGAGCCCGGCTGATTCAGCGCAGGCTGCGCGCCGAGCTTACGAGATCTTAGAAACCCTGGCTGAAATCACCCCAGGAACAGCCGAAGAACCGCTGCGTGCGCTGGCGAATGAATTGGAGATCAAGGTGGGGCAGCTGTTCGGTATTCTCAGAGTAGCAGTAACAGGGCAGAAAGTCAGTCCACCGCTAATCGAGAGCATGGAAATTATCGGGGTGCAGAAAGTGCTCGAGCGTATCCACAACGCAGTTAAAACCCTGGAAAGGATGGAAATGTAATCAAAATAGGCGTTCTACGCCCAAATTTGATTACATTATTTTCTCTGCTGTTTTTCAATCTTGGCCCATGTATCACGCAATGGCAGTGTGCGATTGAAAACCAGTTTATCATCATTCGTATCTGGATCGATACAGAAGTATCCGATACGTTCAAACTGGTATCTTCTTCCGACCGCTGCTCCCACCAGGCTGGGTTCTAGATAACACGCAGGTAATATTTCCAGTGAATTGGGGTTAATATTGGAAGTGAAATCCTCCCCTTCCTCAACCGCATAAGCATCAGCTTTGCTGAAAAGCCGGTCATACAAACGCACTTCTGCTTCAACGGCATGAGTTGCTGACACCCAATGCAAGGTTCCACGGACTTTGCGACCATCCGGAGCGTCGCCGCCTCGCGTTTCCGGATCATACGTGCAATGTAATTCCAGGATTTCTCCACTATGCTCATCTTTTATGACATCAACACATTTAATAAAATATGCATATCGCAACCGGACCTCTCGCCCGGGCGCTAAGCGATAAAATTTCTTAGGCGGGTCCTCCCGAAAATCGTCCTGTTCTATATACAGCTCGCGAGAAAACGGAACTTTGCGCGTCCCCATGGATGGGTCTTCCGGATTATTGATTGCATCCATCTCCTCGGTCTGTTCCTCCGGATAATTAACAATGACCACCTTCAGTGGTCTTAAAACACCCATCACACGAGGTGAGTGTTTGTTCAAATCCTGGCGGATGAAGTACTCTAATAGGGCAATATCAACCATGCTATCGCTCTTCGCAACGCCAATGTGATCCAAAAAGGCGCCAATCGCTTCGGGAGTATACCCTCGCCTGCGCATGCCAGATAGCGTCGGCATACGTGGGTCGTCCCAACTATCAACATACCCCTCCTCGACAAGGCGGATGAGCCTACGTTTGCTGAGCACCGTATAAGTAAGATTCAGGCGCGCGAACTCAATCTGCTGGGGATGGTAGATCTCTAATTCATCCAGGTACCAATCGTATAATGGTCTGTGATCCTGAAACTCCAGTGAACACAGCGAATGGGTAATCCCCTCAATCGAATCGGATTGACCATGGGCAAAGTCATAAGTGGGATAAATACACCAAGTGTCACCGGTCCGGTGGTGTGTAGCGTGCAGGATACGGTACATGACAGGATCACGCATATTCATGTTGCCAGATGCCATATCGATCTTCGCCCGAAGCACCCGAGAGCCGTCTGGAAATTCGCCATTACGCATCTGCTCGAACAGGTCCAGGTTCTTTTCTATGGAACGATTTCTGTATGGGCTGTCCACACCGGGTTCGGTTAATGTCCCGCGATATTCACGTATCTGCTCGGCGCTGAGGTCATCGATATAGGCTTTACCCTTTTTAATTAACTTTACGGCATATTCATACAACTGGTCGAAATAACCTGATGCATAATAGAGACGGTCCTCCCAGTTGAAACCAAGCCATCGAATATCTTCCATGATCGCGTCCACATATTCCGTCTCTTCCTTGGTTGGGTTCGTGTCATCGAATCGCAGGTTGTAGAGACTCCCATATTCTTCCGCTACTCCATAATTGATGCAGATAGCTTTTGCGTGACCGATGTGCAGATACCCATTCGGTTCCGGTGGAAAACGAGTATGCACTCGTCCACCAAATCTGCTGCTTTTTATGTCTTCTTCAATGGCTGACCGTATAAAATCGGTGGGTCTGGTTTCGTTTTCTGTCATTGTTATCTCTCTACTTTTTACGAAGGTTTACTTGCTACTCAGCGTACGTACTCAGCGATGATTGTGTACTGAAATGTGTGTAATTTTTTTGTGTGCGTCTGCGACGCACACAAAAAAATTACACAAGAAAACCTACACAATCTCAGCGATATATATTCGCATAATTATAACAAAATAATATCTTCAGTCCATTGAAAAAACTACTTCCAAACGGAGAAAGCCTTGGTTGGCACCTTATTTCAGTATATTCATATCTTCAAATTGACCAAAACTGGAGAGCGTGGTAAGATTTTCATCATCAACTGTTGGGGAGTCGTCTAACGGTAGGACAGCGGTCTCTGGAACCGTAGGTAGAGGTTCGAATCCTTTCTCCCCAGCCTTACACTTGGGACATGGCGGCGCATTGCGCCGTCGTTTTCTTTAAACCGCTCTGATTATGACAAATCTACAAGAGGAGATATTCGCCCAATCGTCTCTTGAACGAATGCCCAATCTCCGATAGACAGCTGTATGGCATCGTTCGGGCATACTTCCACACAACGCCCGCACCCCCTGCACGTCTCATCGATTATGGCGCTGCCATCAAGTAAGTGAATCGCATCCACAAAGCACACCCCATCTGTGCATGAACCACAACCCGTACAAAGATCTGTGACCATAACCTGGACGCCGGGCATTTTTGTGATCTTGTCACCGATGTCTGAACTGATGTACGGCAGCACTTTCCAAATGCAACAGCACGGACAACAATTACATATGGTCAGCAGCTTGTTACTCGGACCAGCACCCAACCAAACCGTGTCCAGCTTAATACGACCGATCATATGCACCAGACCGGTCTCACGACAAACCCTGGCATGTTCAAGCGCTTCGTCTTTCGTCACCAGGCGGCCAAATTCTGGATTGATCTCTAAAACAGCTTCTCCGAGAAAAAGGCAACCATACTCCTGTGGATAATCCACACATCCATTACCTTCCCTGCAAATACAAAAATCCATAATCCAATGGTAATTCGCGTTTTCAATAAAGTGCTCAACAACCTGGGAAGGTAAAACTATATCGCCCGGATTTTCAATCGGTTGATTGATCTGGATTGTACGATCCATCGGAAGATAGATAATATCATCCCCATTGAACAAGCCATAGTCTAACAGCTGACCAATGAGAGGCAGTTTGGTTAACCTGGATAAATAAAAACGACCTGGAAATGACTTTTTGATTAAATTAACAAACCAGACTGGACGGCTCATGATGGTTACCAATGATTATTTATAAATTATTCTACCCTACCATGATTTGATACACAATTATATTCTCTCCCAATCAATATTTCGATTGTGTAGGTTTTCTTGTGTAATTTATGTGTGCGTCTG